>Ga0310121_10001544_pt1 | contig 23240 bp, 21 predicted proteins | sample CB27_Tmax_986_MG_FD_203504 | JGI IMG/M metagenome (GOLD analysis project Ga0310121, IMG submission 203504) | Marine microbial communities from Western Arctic Ocean, Canada - CB27_Tmax_986 | ecosystem: Environmental > Aquatic > Marine > Oceanic | place: Canada: Western Arctic Ocean | collected...
AGCCTGCACCTATTCCAAATAAAAATCGGCCTTGTGAATACATATCTAAAGTTGCTACTTCTTTAGCTAACAGCAAGGGATTACGTTGAGGTACTAAGCAAATGCCTGTACCCAAATTTAACGACGTGGTGACAGCTGATGCTCGACCTAACGCAACAAATGGATCTACAATGTCTGCGTAGACTTTGGGGATAACGCCATCTTTAGATCCAGGCCAAGGACTAGATGTTTCGACAGGAATGATTGGATGTTCGGGGACAAATAGGGAGGTGAATCCCATCTCTTCGATTCGTTTGGCTAGTGGGGCTATATCCATTGAGTAATCAGTAGGGAATGTCGATATACCGATATCCATGATGTTTGGCCTCCGTTTTAGTATTAGCGTAGTCCGTATTGTAAGGTTAATGGATTCTATTCAATGAAGTCTACCAGTGATTACCTGGAATTTTTCGGGAAGTCATAGTTTCGACGAAGAGTAAAATATTCAATTCCTCATTTTATAGTATATCTAGTTTCGATATTTTTCACATATTACGCGCCAGTTAAATTTCTATAATGATTGATGCAGTGCTTAGCAGTACGGATTATGAAAATAACCACCATCGTGATGACATTTCCATGAGAATTCTCATCACATAATGAGAGAGGAAATGATTGGTGAGTTAATTGACACTCCGTAAGAGCTATTATATGATTTCGTGGCTATTTAAGTCGGACACGGCAACGTAGCTCAGGGGCAGAGCGGGCGCTTCATAAGCGCTAGGTCAGTGGTTCGAACCCACTCGTTGCCACCACTGATAATTCTAATCGTAACCACAGTTAGGGTGTGGATCAGCAATATTTCATAAACACAGTCTACGGGCCACGGGGGGCGGTTAGCTCAGCCCGGTTAGAGCGCTTGCTTCACACGCAAGAGGTCGGAGGTTCAAGTCCTCCACCGCCCACACCTATAACAAAAAATCTTTTCTTTTAGTATGAACGTTACTGATTCCTTCTACCTTTCATGTCTATGAATTTGACGTCGAATCTACTTGCTGTAATAAAAAAATCAGAGTTGAAAGAAGTCGAGTGGATTGGTAATAGAGATTTGAAACAATGGTCGATAATATTTTGTTATGATTTAAAATATTAGAACCAGCAGATAGCTGCGGAAACCACTGTAATATAGTGGTTGTGGAAGCGGGCGATGGGATTTGAACCCACGGCCCTTTGCTTGGGAAGCAAATGCTCTACCCCTGAGCTACGCCCGCTCATTAGGTTAGAATGAATAATATGATCATCGCTATGATGATGAGCCTTTTTGATTTTAGCAATTCTAGGCCCGTTACTCAAGTTATAAATTGACGCTGTATTGGGTGGTTTCTCTCCCATGTTAGTCAGTGCATGGATAAATAATATTGGAGGATAGATATGACATTACAACCAGCTATATTGGAAATGGGTATGGGCATTGATCTACATGGACAAAATTACACAAGAGCGGCAAGACGCGCTGTTTGGAATGCAGTCCACCAGAGTAGTTTAATGCTTTTGAACATTTTTGGACCAGATACGAGCCGTAATATGATTGTGGACGTTACTATTGGGATACCCAAGCCAGAAGAAGTTAACCAAGAAGAAGTTTTGAACGTTTTGCCTCATGGCAAAGGGTTCGTCAAAGTTATTCCAGGAGGTTTGGAGATTGAAGGCAAAACCGGATCCGGTGATTTCACTATTATGGCAAATGCGGCTGTAATAGTGAAGTTGGAAATTGCCTGATCATTTCCTAGTCATTACCCAAAGGCGTATCGGAGTTGACGGGCTTTAAATGTATACATATCTTTTTGGCCTCGTCATCTCCTATGTCGAACTTACCGGTTTAGGTCAGGTTTGCAATATAGTTATTTCTAAATTGTGATTCCCTATTGTTTTGGATATTTAGAATCCTGGAATTCTGATAAATCAAGAAGCTTGACCATAGGTATGATTTCTCTAGTCTTCTCGTAATTTTCAACTAAAATCCTGATATCGTTTGGAACGCATTTTGAAAGTCCAGTCTCAGCTTCAAAAGCTACATATATCATTTCTGATTTATTAAGAAGATCATCAGATTCTGACAGGTACATTTCCGTATGCATGGTTAGACTTTTTAGCCCTATTCTTGATGTCTTGATGTATACACTGATCAAGTCATCAAGTCTTGCGGGGGCTTTATATTCTAGTGTAGCTTTAACTGTGACCATATCAAAATACCGACGTAGATTTGAGTCGTAAATATTTACACCTAAATTGCGAAAATATTCACTTTGTATGATGTCAATGTAGGTTACATAGCAGGCATTGTAGACGATGCCTTGAGCGTCGCATTCAGACCACCTTACTCGAAGATCAGCACTAAAATTAAAATTGAGTTTTGACATGAATTCACCTTGCCTTGACACATTTTTGCAGCTAAAGATATACTCTGTAGCGTGGACATGCAAGCAGGAAAAGAATGCGTAGTTATACGCCATGAAGAACGTGAAGTCGAGATCTCTTCTGGTTCAATGACCAGGTTGGCCGGTGTTTCCGAAGCTTTGATGGGAGCGAAAGGTATTCACTTGGCTATAGCAACTATACCACCTGGATGTTCTGCGACGCCACATCACCATGTTAATTGTGAATCTGCTATATATGTTACAAGTGGATCAGGTAGATTCTTAGTTGGGAACAATTTGGAAACGTCGCTTGAAATAAGTACAGGAGATTTCATATATGTGCCACCAGAGGCGGTCCATCAACCGATTAATGATAGCGCGAGTGAACCTCTGGAGTTGATAGTTGCCAGGAATACACCAGTAGAGATTGTTGTGGAGTATAAATCCAGTTCTGATTTGACTTGATATCGAATTTAACTTCCATTGTGGTGTATACTGGAGGCAGGCTGGATGTATATTGGCTACGAGCCGTTTGCACAGCGTGGGGGGCCACTAGCTCAGTCGGTTAGAGCGCAGTCCTGATAAGACTGAGGTCCCTGGTTCGATTCCAGGGTGGCCCACTTTCTAATCTGCTAGTTTTCTCCGTATTTCCTACTATCTGAGTATCTGTGCGTCGTATTGATCAAAACGCTGGTGTATCATCTCACAAGCGTCTGCAGTCGCCTTTAGGATATCTTCAGCGCTGGTGCCTTCTACAAATTCGCCTTTGACGCAGTTTTCAGTGTTAGAGGCTTGCAATCTGGCTCTGTGAAGCCAGCGGGTGTATCCTCTGACCCAATCTGCTAATTCCGGAGATACGTTGACCGCGAATGGCGAGGAAACTTCTCCCTGTGAATTCGTGACTCGGAGTTCAAATGTTCGAGACCTTACCTGTATGTCGAAGCAGATGCCAGCTTTCGGGAATTCAAGGATGAGTTGTATTTGTATATTGGTACGAGTTGCCAAAGTAATGCCTCCCTAGAAAAGCTTGATAGTCGTTTAAAGTTTGTCTCATGGATTTATAAGAGGAAGATTTTTCGATGAATTTATAGGGCGCCTTTCGATAAAGGCTAAACGTCTCTCTTCTGATTCTTCTGATTCCACATAATGGCTAGCGTATCGCTCTGTAGGACTTGGACCACCTTCTGCATACTCGGACATTTCATTGAAAGTGATTTTTTGAAGTTGTAGGATGATAGGGCTGTTGTTTTTTATTAGTTTACAATAACGATCAACTTCACTTTCTAATTGAGTGTGAGGTACTACTGAATTGATTAGTCCCATTTCGTAGGCTTGCTGCGCACTGTATTGTTGCGTAAGCATCCATATTTCCCGAGCTTTTTTTTGGCCTACAACGTGAGCTAAATAGCCCACTCCAAAGCCCGATGCAGGACTTCCGACTCTGGGACCAGTCTGACCAAACTTTGACCTGATAGAAGCTACTGTGAAGTCACACATATACGCAAGGATATTCCCAGATCCTATTGCAAAACCATCGACCATTGCGATTACAGGTTTGGGCATGTGGCGGATTAAATCAATAAATTTGCCTTCACTTGTGCCGCTGTACTCAGGACTGGTTCGGTCTTCACTTTGGTCTCGGCCTGAGCAAAATGCGTTGGGGCCAGACCCAGATACTATTAATACCCTTATGCTGTCATCATTTTTTGTATCTTCGAGGGCTTTCACCATTTCATCCGTTGTTTTACCCCTGAGAGCGTTATAAACCTCTGGGCGATTAATGATGATATGAGCCACTCCATCTTTTTTCTTGTAGATTATATCTGTGAACGTCATTCCGACACCCTCCTGGTTGGTAGCGACTTTAAATTTGTGAGAATCGTATAATACATCAGATAGTTATGTATATAAAAGGTATTTTACTTTATCACTATAATTCAGTTGAGCACATGCGCATGATGGAAGTATAATTACGTTTATGTTAGTAAGTGATATAAGCGAATTTGACCTTATAGATAAATTGAGTTGTGTCCTCGGCCTAGAAAATGAGAGACGCGAAAGGGATTTGAGAGCCTCAGGCTTCGATGTTTTCGTAGGTATAGGAGATGATGGGGCGGTGTGGGAGGATATTTCAGGTGTCAAAGTATTAACCACCGATACTTTAGTAGAAGGTGTACACTTTACTTTAAATCATTCCGATTGGCATGATCTTGGATGGAAAACGTTAGCAGTGAACCTAAGTGATTTAGCAGCTATGGGTGCTATACCGCTTTGTTCAGTCGTTACTTTAGGTTTAACAGCTGATATACCAGTGAATGGATTGCTCGACATGTATAAAGGTATGGCTGAGATATCCAATCAATATGGAGGAGCAGTTATAGGCGGAGACATAGTCAAGTCAGGGGTGTTTTTTGTAACGGTTGCAATGTATGGTAGAGCACTTAAAAGGCATAAGATCCTTACTAGAGGATCGGCCAAACCTGGAGATAAAATTGGGGTTACTGGACATATTGGTTGTTCAAGTGCTGGGTTCCATTCTCTTACAGAAATCAGTGAAGTTAATTACACTGATGATATCCAACATTTGAGAACTGCTCATTTTCGACCTAAACCACGTATAAATGAAGGAATGCTTTTGGTCCGACATGGTGTTAGAACTGGCATGGATATAAGTGATGGACTGATAGGTGATCTAATGAAACTTTGTCAGAGTAGTGGAGTGGGAGCTGTAGTTCGTTCTATGGATGTGCCTGCTGATCAGTATTTGAAGAGATCCTATCCTAAAAAGTGGCTGGATTTCGCTCTTAGTGGAGGAGAAGATTACGAATTATTGTTTACAGCTAGACCCGATATTGTGCAGAAATTGGCTGGCGAAAATGACATCGATTTTTCCATTATCGGTGATATTACATCTGGAATTTCCAAAGTAAGAGTTATAGATGAATGTGGGAGAGACATAGACATTAGCAAAAGCGGATGGGACCATCTCGCATCTGATAAAAATTCAATCAAATAAGATATAATGAGTGAATATGGACAAAGTTACGATAGTTATAGAAACTGAAGATGGTACACGAGCTAGTGAGATTTTAGCGGATCTCCGAAATGTGGTTGAGGCCCTCTATTTCCCAATGAAAATGGTTGGTTTTTGGGATTATCGCGCAGATATGCATTTATGCCCTCAAGAGGAACGCCGAGAAACCTGTCCTCACAGGACCAATCCAAAAAGGCTTAAACCAATAGACTATGCTTATTCAATGGCAAGGGAGAGACAGGCTAATTTAGAAGTGGTTTTTCCTCATTCTGATGTGGCGTTGTTTTTACGTTGACAGTTTATTTGAAGTGATATGGGATTTCTATTGGCACTGCTGTTTTAAGTAATGTGGCAATGAACCTGTAGAGATTTTGACCAACTTGATGAAACAGGTAGATCGAGGATTTATCGGAATTAACTAAGTAGTGTGATCTGTGGTATTCTGTAAACACCTTCCGCTGGATTAGAGTAGTTACAGAATAAATGTTTAGACTGAGGTGTGACAATGGGAAAATATTACGATGAGACTAACATTCCTGATGAATTGAGACGAAAATTTAATGTGTATGACAGAATAGCGTCGTTAGGTATAGATCTTGGTACGTATGAAGATAACGTAGTCTCAATCACCGGATCACCGATCGCAGGGGTTGTTTTCCAAGAAAGTGGACTAGTTTACCTATCCGGGACGAGTGGTGGAACTGAACCTATGGATGACGATGAGGAGACTATAAAACATGGATTTGCTGGAGCCCAAGATGCGGCAGACACACTTATTACTCGGCTTCACTGGTCTTTAAGTTGTGGAGGTGAAGGAGACTTAAATGACGTTTTATATACCGTTAAAGCTTTAGGTATGGTCGTTTCTCCTGGCGGAGGTGTAACCAGTGCTGGACCACCTGTGACTAACGGATTTTCTTTTAGATGGCAATCCGTTTTTGGAGGGCCTAAGAGCGATTATGCGCACGATGGCATCGATTCAGGGGGTTTCGGTGGCATTCATGCAAGGAGCGCCATTGGTGGGTTTGATGGACGATTTTCAATAGAACCTGAAATAATTGTTGCCATTCCGCCTGCTTTATCTAGAGACATTATAAGTAACCGAGGATGGCTTTTCCCTTTGCCGCCATCCATGCTGAATAAATTGAAAGTCAGAGAATAGCACGGTAGATAAGCATTATTTATATTTCTAGTTGTATTACGTTATGGAGTCTATCGATAATTTCAAGGTTCTCTTCTAGAGTAAAGCCATCGACAGAGGGGATACGCGTTAGGTGCATCCCATCAACTGCGCCTCTTTCGACCATTCTGTTAATGATATCTGTCTCGTCGTCTCTTGAATTCAATAGATCCTTACCTTCTAAGATGGAGAGCCCCGCGGCTATACCATAGCCTCCCCAGTTCGATACACTGGCAATAACCAAATGTGTTGAGGCAGTTATGGCAGGGTTCTGTGGCAGATTTGGTACGGTAGGAATGATATCGGACAATTTGCCCATTCCAATTTCATTTCCCCCATCGCCGACTCCCACGGTGTGCTGATGCAGTTGAAATAAGTAGTCTGTTTTAGCATTATATGCGGAGATGTCCTGGCCAGACATATTTAGATAATTACCTGATTTTGTAACACTGCAACGCTCTATAGCTAGCACAGCTGAGGGCTCGTATTGTTTCAAAAGCTTAGAGGCGAATTTCTTGCTTCGTTCGTCTGTCGTGAAAGGGAACTCTATTACTTCGGCTCCGCCAGACTCGGGTTCAAGGAATGGCATCCCGTGTTTATCCACAATATAAACTACTTTGTGTCCTATTTGAAGCAATGCTTTCCCTACAGCTAGGGCGCCTGGTGGCCCGTCCGTTTCAATAACTTTGGGTACTATTTCATAGAATCCTGTAACTATGAAGATTGTACCCTTCCGCTCGTAAAGAAATTTAGAGGCTTGCGTACAAAAATCGGGGGATAGATATGGGCGCAATCCCGTCATTCCACGCTTATCGTGAGAAAGGATAACATCTTCAATTGTCTCATGAGAACTATTAATTGTAGCCATTACCTCTCCTATATAATTGCTATGTCTTCATCCGTGAGATCTGTGACAAACATATGGCCGGCAGAATGAGTCATCATTAGGGATGGTTTACTCCTGAGGGCGACTTCTTGTGGGGTTACCCCACATCCCCAGAATACGGGAACCTCTCCTTCTCGTAGTTTCACAGTATCACCATACTCGGGTTTATATAAGTCACTGATTCCTATTGCGTCTGGGTCTCCAATATGCACGGGAGCGCCATGAGCCCCCGGGTATCTAGTTGTTATTTGGACAACTCTACTAACTTGAGTCCAATGGACAGGCCACATTGATACGACCATTGGACCAGAGAATACACCTGCTGGAATGGTCTCAATGTTAGAAATGAACGTTGGGTCGCTCTTACCTTCCTCTAAATGACGAACCGGAATTCCTGCGCGATGAAACGCATCTTCAAAACTGAAACTACAGCCCATTAAAAATGACACTAAGTCGGCTCTCCAGTATTCAATTAAATTTTCAACTTTACCTACCAATTCCCCATATTCGTAAATCATGTATTTGGGTAGATCGGTGCGTAAATCCGCACCGGGGGCAATCCTCACTGGTTCGAAATTGCCACTTTCTATTACTTCTAATACTGGGCAGGGTTGAGGGTTTCTTTGCGTGAATAACAGGAAGTCAAATGCAAATTCCTGTGGCAACACTGCCAGATTAGCTTGAACATGGCCAGGAGATATCCCAGGCGTTGGCTGGTTCCATTCTCCTGTGCGGATCATTTCGCGAATTTCTTTTGGATTGGTTGTTGGCGATTTAGTTATCATTGCTCATGGGCTCCTTTCATAAATAAGAATGTGGGTACAAATTAGAAATTATCCAGAAAAATAAAAGTTCGAGACTAAAACGCTTCAGGTTGATTAGTAATTTCGATCAGCTCTGGTCGACTGTAGGATCCTAAACTCCTAAAATTAAATTCGGTATAATTCTTTATCCATTGTAAGGATATTTTAAAGGCTTGATGATATCGTTCTGTTTGTAAGTCGTACATTTTTTTAGATTGCTCATCACCTTGTGCTGCCTCCAAACCTCTTATTTCTAAGATGTCTTTCAGTTCTACGCTAAGAGCATTTTTTACCACATCTAGACTGTGTTCTTGTCCGGAATCACTTGTCTTGACCTGATGGATAATTCTCTGTGCGAGTTGAGCTACGGATATTCGTCCAGTCGCTAAGTCTTCCATTAAGGCCGGGTGAATACCTGGTTTGCCTTCAAGACTGTCTATACCTTTTGCACCTCGACCGTTTATCCAGCCTTCTACATACTCTATGACCATTCTGCAGTTACGATGCGTACCTTCCATAGTTATAGGGCCATCAGGCACTTTAATTTCAACAGGAAAGTTGGATGGATTTAACATGTGCTCCGTTGGTTTCCAACCAGACTTGTTTAAATCTCTGAAAGGATCCGCAGCTGTCTTCATGTGGAATATGTGCGCTACCCATGCCCTTATGAAACCCTGATTTGCCTCCCATTCTTTATCATTTTTAATCGACGCAGCGGCAGCTGCGTTTATTTCATTATCTCTACTTGGAAGCGCTGTGGCCATACCTCCGATTGGAACTGCGCCTCTTCTAAGGCAAATTGCGACCAGGCGTCTGAATATGTTGGCAATAAAGTCCGTTGTCTTGATATCAACTCCAAAGCGATCTGGCCATACATAATCCTTATCGGCCATAACATATTCTAAGATACTGGCTTTCAAGTCCCAGCGAGCTGCATTCAATCCCCCAGCGTATGGTCCTAAGGCATCTAGTACTTCATCCATTATGTATACAATAGGTAAGGACTCAACTAGAGGAATGGCTTTAATAACTGCGTTACTAGGTAAATTCAGGTAGTCCTTACTAAAATCAAAGAAGTCTCTATAGAATACGGCCTCCTCTACAACCTCCATTTTTGGAAGGTAAAAATACACTCCCTGGCCGCGTTTTATCTGAGCTCTTCCGACGTAAAAAAGTGTGAGACTGGTGCTGAGAATCGTGGCTGGAATCGGCTTGCCGTCTATTTGAATATCAGGTTCATCTAAGTGAAGCCCTCTTTCTCTGTGCATAAAGAATGGTAGTGCCCCTTCCTTCACTTCGTACTTACGCCCTCTTTCCTTGTTATAGAACGTTAAGCTTCCTTCTGTAGCCTGTAGACGGACTTGTGATGCACTTATCGTGTCCACTAGTCTGTGTCCTCCAGAGTCCTCATCGTCGTCCAAGTAGCCTTCTGCTCTTTCACCCTCAGGACCTGGGTTAAGGGCATTTATCGCCATGTTAGGAATGGATATAGGGCCAGATATTTCAATACCAGGCTTCCTCAATTCATCGGGAATCGCAGGTATTTTCCATTCACCTGAGTTAATATCCGATTTGGGTGGAAATGTAGGCAGAACGCCCTCTTTGTTAGCTTTCTCAATCAAGTTGTGGCGCATTACTCTAATTTTGTGAACGGTAACAGTAAACTTATCGTAGGCGGCTAACAAGTATTGGTTGAATTCATTCGTGAATACCTGGTCTGCACCTTCTGTTGGAGTGATTTGAATTCTGTCTAGACTGGACATTATATTTGCCTCCTGTTAACTAGCTAACCTAAAACGCAGTGAGATATGATTTGTATCCCTATTAAATATCTCAATTAATCGGATTCCCCCAAACGATGATATAGGGTGTGGGCGATGAGGGACTCGAACCCCCGACTTCTTGCGTGTAAAGCAAGCGCTCTAACCAACTGAGCTAATCGCCCGTATATCAATTATCTTCTCTATTATTATAGCTGAGTATTAAGTTTCGTGGTGGGCGTAATGTGTGGGATATTGGTCCCTTCATCTTGCCTCAAAAGAAGGATATCACATGAATAAGTGCGCTTGGCGGGACTCGAACCCACGGCCTCAGCCTTCGCAGGGCTGCGCTCTATCCAACTGAGCTACAAGCGCCCGTATTAATGATGATACACTCCATAGCTATAGGATTTCATAGCGTCAGCAAAAGAAACAGCCCCAGGATTTTATCACGAATCACACCGTACAGTCCAAGTAGGTTCTCCATCACTTTTGGTTTCTGCCGAAGGAGGGATTTGAACCCACACGCCCGTAAGGGCACTACGTTCTGAACGTAGCGCGTCTACCGTTCCGCCACTTCGGCATGACAGATGTTCGGAAGGAGTGATCAGGGATGAAACGTAGTATAACAAATACTTAGTAAGGTGCAAGTACAGAATGAGTCTCGATAACTGCGCTGTCATATAGTGTTGCCTGTCTAGGTCTAGACTAGGAGGTGTTTGAATGCTACATTAAATTCATGAAGATTAACGTATATAAAAAGTAAATGTGTTTACGAGAATTATATGCTAGTAAGACTACAACCGAAAGAATGGATGATGTATTCGGTTTACTTCGTGTTTGATGAGGATAGTCCTGACGTAGAAGACGAATCCGTTAGGCAATACGTTAACACTCACAAACTCATTCCTAAGATGCATGGTCAAGCAATGTTTGATGAAGAAAAAAGAGAAGTTATGTATTTTGGTAAGTGCTATCTAGGACAACATTTAGAGGCTATACAGAATCTTCAGCAAGAGTTGTGTGGATTCGATAGATGAAGGCTGAAATACGAAATACGTATCATCTAATATTAACCACCTTCCTTTTAAAGGATATTGATGCGGTATGGTTAGAATATCTTTCCTACCCAACGAACTTGAATTTGAAGCGATAGAAGGTTTTTAGGAGTGACCGTGAATAAATCAAATAGAATGTTGTTCCCTACTACCGTAGTTGGCAGTATGACCAGATCCAATTTCGTTCGTGATTTGTTGGACCCAGAAAATCTGAATGAACTGGAGGGAGATATTTGGAAGAAGAGACTGGATGCTGCAGTGCTGTATATGATTGCATTTATGGAAAACACAGGTATTGACATAATAACCGACGGTGAATGGCGTCGTAGGTCGTACACGGATGTTATAGCCCAAATGACCGATGGTTTCGTTGAAGGAGCGCCATATAACTCGAATTATCATCTCGTTACTGAGCCTATGCGTAATCATAGACATTTCATAGCAGAGGAAGCAAAATTCGTCAAAGACAATACAGACCGACAGGTTAAGATATGTCTACCCTCCCCCTTCATATTAGGTCAGCGAATGTGGCATCCAGACGTATCTAAGAAAGCCTATCCTTCAAGAAGAGATTTTGTGCAGGCCACTATTCCTTTCTTACGCTCAGAATTGGAGGCTGTCCGCGATGCAGGTATCGATGTAGTCCAGATAGATGAACCACACTTATCCGGGTTTTGTGATCCGAAGGCAAGGATGGAATTTGATGATCCTGATAACGATCTCGATTTTCTAGTCGATTGTCTCAACCAAGTAATTCAAGGCGTTCAAGGTATAACAATTGCGCTCCATATATGCCATTTTAATCGAGGTAGGTTGGGTTGGGTAAATGAAGGGGGATATGAACCTATAATGCCGGCATTAAATAAATTAGATGTTCATCAATATACTCTAGAATATAGTATTCCTGCGTCTGGCAATGTCAATATTCTTAAGAACCTGCCAGAGGACCGTGATGTTGCCTTAGGTTGTGTGGATTGTCGTAGCGCCGCAATAGATACTCCTGAACAGATTGTCACTAGGGTTGAGGCGGCTATGCAATTTGTCGACAAAGAAAGAATTTTGCTGTCTCCGGATTGTGGCTTTGCACCTGGTATCAGAGGCAGTATTCCATTAGATGAAAGTTATCTTAAACTGAAAAACGAAGTAAGAGCGGCGGAAATTCTTAGAGAGCGTTATGCAGATTAATAATTGAGATGTATTGATTTTCTTAACTTGACTCAGTAGGGAAAAAGTTACGTCCTTAGAGGTGAAAAATGACTAAAAACGACATAGATTTGATTGGGCATTTGATGAGACGAGCTGGTTTTGGTGCAACGCTTCCTGAATTAGAGTGTCTTGCGTCAAAAGGATATGAGGCCGTAGTTGAAGATTTGATAAGTCCTGACTTGAGCACATCCACAGGAATGTCTAATGACCTGATAAGACGATATCATCCGGAACACTCCGGAATGATGGGTCAACACGCACCAGGATCTAACTGGATGTATAGTTTAATATCCACCGAACGCCCTCTTCATGAAAAGATGACGTTATTTTGGCATAACATCTTTGCAACCGGGTACGCCAAAATAATTCAGGGCAAGGTTCTATATGACCAAATTCGAATGTTTCGAAGACTGGGTATGGGTAATGTCAAACAGATACTAATTGAATTGGCAAAGGACCCAGCAATGATAATTTGGTTGGACAACCAAGACAATCATAAAGGATCAATAAATGAGAACTTTGGGAGAGAATTACTAGAACTTTTCTCAATGGGTGTAGGTAACTATTCAGAGACTGATATCAAAGAGTGTGCTCGCGCCTTCACAGGATGGTCTATAGCTAACACTGAATATAATCAATTACGTACAATGAGAGATTCTATATGGCCGTACGGACGATTGGGCTGGCATTTTGAATTTAAAGAAGACGACCATGATGACCAAGAAAAGGAGTTCTTAGGCCATAAGGGGTATTTTGATGGACAGGATATAATAGGAATAATTTGTGAACAGGAAGCCACAGCACATTTCATAGCGAGGCATCTGTATCATTTCTTTGTTGCGGATGAACCACCGGTTCCCCAGTGGCCATATCAACAGCCTCGTGACCCAAGTGCCATAGCATTGTTAAGCCAGGCGTATTTTGATAGCAACTACGACATAAGTTCCATGCTCAGAGTGTTATTTAACTCAGACTTCTTTAAATCAAGAGATATTTGGTTTGAAAAAATTAAGAGTCCAGCTGAACTGGTCGTCGGAGTCCTAAGAATGTCCGGGGAGTTTGATAAGCCAAGGAGAGAAATTGGTGACCGTAACGCCCAAACCTCGTTTATGGGGCAATATCTCACCAGTCCACCATCTGTGGAAGGGTGGCATCAAGGTCAGGAATGGATAGATACAGGGACGTTGTTCGAAAGAATTAATTTCAGTTCTTCCCAGTTTGGCGACTTAAATAAAACGGGTACGAAGGCGATGATAGATAGGATAATGGAAGCCATTGACGAGAAAGATTCTCCCGAAGATTTGGTTAGCCGTTGCTTGGACGAACTGGGTTCCATTTCGATTTCAGAAGATACGCGCTCTTCCCTAATAGGTTTAGCTGCAGCAAGTGATTCAGTTCATCGATCCAATGGAGGGAGAACTTCTATGGTGTCTCAACTTCTTCAAATGATTGTCGTTACCCCGGAGTTTCAAAGAAGCTAGTTGTAACACAGATGCCCCATACTTAAATATATAATCATCCATTGTACGATTGTTGTTAAACGAATGGTTCGTTGAAGTAGTTTAAGGAGCATGATCTTGGTTTCTACTAAATCCAGTGAGATTCTAAAATATCGTCTCACGCTTGGTTTGGCTACTATGGAGGATAAAGGGTTTTATTATCCGTCTGATACTGCTATCGGAGATGATGGTAAATTGTATACCCTTAGCCGATCGTTCTACGGATCTGAGAGGTCCGTTAGAGTAACAATACTTAATGATCAGAGTGAATATTTTGGCACATTCGCTAGTTTCGGTTACGAAGATGGACAATTAATTTGGCCAACTTCAATTGCAATAGACAATAATGGATATTGCTACGTAGCAGATGAATATCATCATCGGATTACCATTTACGATGATTCAGGCTCGTATGTTAAACACTGGGGGAGCTATGGACTTGGCGGTGCTCATCTAAATGGTCCTTCGGGGTTGGTGTTTGATAATGAATATAATCTTTATGTCGTAGATCACTACAATAATCGAGTTGTGAAATTCACCAAGGATGGTGAGCTCTTGAGTAGCTTTGGTAGCCAGGGTACCGATAACGGACAATTCAATTTGCCTTGGGGGATCACATTGGACTCTGAGGGGAATGTTTATGTTGCCGATTGGAGAAATGACCGTATTCAAAAATTCACAGCTGATGGCACATTCCAAATGTCTTTAGGCTCGTCTGGCAGAAGCGAAGCCCATCTTTGTCGTCCCTCAAGTGTAGCTGTTGATTCAAATGGGAATATTTACGTTGCGGATTGGGGTAACGAAAGACTGCAAGTTTTTGATGCGTGTGGCAAATTTATAACACTGTCAAGAGGTGAGGCAACCAATTCAAAATGGGCAGAAGATTTCTTTAAGATAAACCTTGAAGAAGCGGAAGCAAGATCTAAGTCTGATTTGGAACCTGCCTTAGACCAATGGAAGGACGATCCTTACGAACAATCGTCTCATGTCGAGAAGTATTTTTGGTCGCCAGTCTCTGTTAAATTGAGTGAAGGTGGTACGCTATATGTTACGGAGAGCAATAGACACAGGATACAGGTCTTTGACATTTTGGAGAAGGGCTGCATTAGATAATATACAACACCCATAGACGATTCCATGCCTAATGTTAATTACTTTTCAGTTAGTGGCCTAATGTGTGACGTAGATTCCGAAGCTGTTTACAAATTAAAACATGACCATTTGGATTGATACATGCCCAGAAAGTCCTAGTATGTCTTCAAGTTTCTCCTCCAGATCAGGGCATGCATCAACTCTCACCAAAGGCCACTCAAGTGTTACAATTTTTCCATTCGTTACGATCTCTAAATTGACTTCGTCATCGCCTCTGTATTCTAGTAATAATCTTTTCACGTCTTCCATGAGATAATTATCTTGTTCAGGCTCGGAGCTTTCCTTTAAAAGTAAATTCAAACGTCGCGACACCGTCTTATTACTGGAACTAGCCGGTTCTATAGTCTGACTTGTTGTATTGTTTAGCACTGTAGAGGAGTTTTCTTTGGAGGATGATGTCGAATTCCGCATATCTGTATCTGGGCCGTGCGAATCATTTACTTTGTAATCTTCATTTATAGAACCTGGACGATGTGATTCCATAGGATTTATGGATTCTCCATTCATGAATACCCCTTTCGCCGCCAGACAACTGATGCTGATTTGGTCTCCACGTGCCCTTATTTTACCAGATACCGATACATATTTACCTTTATCCCAAAGACCTTCAGTCTTTTTTCTCATCTCATCCCAAATAAAGATGTCAAGAGACCCGCCTACCATGCCCACAGAAGCAATAGTAAAGGGCCTCTGGTTACGGGTAAGACGATTTGTTGTAGAAATGATCTGCCCCGTTAAGTTTACAATCTCACCTCCCATACTGAGGTTTATCTGACTTCGGTACACTAGATTGTCATGGTTAGAAATCGCGATCAGATTTTCGACCAAATTGGCGTTCGATAACGAGACACCAAGTAGTTCTTCTTCCCATTCAATTTTTTCTCTGTCAGTTGTTATAACCGCAGGATACTCTAATTTGGTTAAGTCGCCTTCTATAGAATCTCCCAACATTTCAAACATAGAAGACTGATCAGTACTTCTTAATTCAGATTCACTTTGTGCTAGGGACAAAATCCTATCCATTATTTCAAGTAATGCACGTCTGTTATAAAATTCGTCAAAGACTCCAACTTTAATCAGGCTTTCTAATGTTTTTCTGTTGATACTACCCATCTCAGCGTCCTTACACATTTGTTCTATAGAAGAAAAATGCCCGTCGCTATTTCTGGTTTGCAATATGTGGGAAACCGAGTTTCCAGTAATATTCTTGACTGCTGACATACCGAATCTAATAGCTCTCTGTTTGTCAGAGTTATGTTCAATAGTAAATTCCATTTCACTTTTATTAATATCTGGTGGTAACACCGGTATTTTGAGTCTGCGACATTCTTGAATGGCGACGTTAATTTTTTCTGTGTTTCCTACGTAGGAATTTAGTAAAGACACCATGTATTCAACTGTGTAAGTTGCCTTTAAAAATGCCGTCCAATAAGATATGAGCCCATAACTAACGCTGTGAGCTTTGTTGAATGCATATCCTGCAAATGGTTCGATAAGGGCAAACAATTCTTCAGCCAGTTTTCGATTGTATCCTTGACGTGTTGCACCCGCGATAAAGTTTTCTCTTTCTTTCGACATTATTTCTGGAATTTTCTTACCCATCGCCTTGCGGACTATATCGGCTTCTCCGAGTGAATATCCAGCGAAGGTCCGAAATATATGTAGTACTTGATCTTGGTAAACTATGACGCCGTAGGTTTCTTCGAGGATTTCCTTTAGGCCGTTATGGGGATACTGAGGTTTCTTAACACCATGCTTTGCTTGAATAAAGGTCCCAATATGCTCCATTGGTCCTGGTCTGTAAAGGGCTATCATGGCTGCCACGTCGCCCAGCGAATTGGGCTTAAGATCTTTTATGTAGCGGGTCATTCCCGAGCCTTCTAGTTGAAATACACCCACAGTTTCGCCCTTAGAAAGAAGTGTAAAAGTATCGGGGTCGTCCAAGGGAATTTCCCTTAATACAATTTGTACGCCGTGGAGTCGTGATATTAAATCTCGTGCCTTGGACAGTATAGTTAGATTTGCCAGTCCAAGGAAATCCATCTTTAGTAGACCCAGTTTCGCCAGGGGGTCCATAGCATATTGGGTCATCGCGACCCCTACTTCTGTCCCCTTCGTAGACTTCTGCAAGGGGACGACCTCGTTAAGAGGCTCCTTAGATATTACAACTCCTGCTGCATGAGTACTTGAGTGGCGCGTGAGTCCTTCTAGACCGCGTGCAGTGTCTAGTAGTGTTCTAATTGTTTGATCTGTGCTGTAATAATGCGCCATATCCGTACTCATCTCTAAGGCTTCGTCTAGAGTTATATGGAGCTTGGAGGGTACAAGTCGAGCTATCTTATCAACATCGTCATATGGCATACCTAATGCCCTACCCACATCTCGCAGAGAGGCACGTGCTCCCATAGTGCCGAATGTTATAATCTGTGCAACGTGATCCCAACCGTATTTTTTGACCACATAGTCTATTACTTCACCGCGCCTATCGTCTTGAAAATCCATATCTATATCAGGCATTTCTTTACGTTCAACATTTAGGAAACGTTCAAATACTAGTTTGTACTTAAGGGGATTGATATCTGTGACCTCTAGGCAGTAGAGAACGAGGCTTGCTGCTGCGCTACCCCGTACGCAAAAGAAGATATCCTGATCTCGTACGAAGCGAGCTATGTCCCAGACAACCAAGAAATAATTAGCAAACTTAGTTTCTTTAATAACTGATAATTCATAGTTTATTCGTTCTTGATCTTTGTCTGTTACATTACCTAATCTATTGCTAAGATTATCTAAGCAAAGCTCAGATAAGTATTTGTCAGCTGTCTTTCCAACTGGAAGCTTGAATTCAGGGAGTCGTAGTTCTGAAAAATCTAATTCTAATGAACACATATTCGCTATAACTTCCGTATTTGTAACAGCTTCAGGTATATCTGCGAATAGTTCGTTCATCTCCTGTGGGCTTTTTAGATAATAAGAATCCTCTTCAAATTTCATGCGATTTTTATCATCTATATTAGAATTAGTTTGGACACATAGTAGGACATCGTGTATGGAGGCATCTTTTTTCTCTACATAATGGAAGTCATTAGTTGCTACAACCGGTATATTGAGATCCTGATGCAAATCCATGATTGCAGAGTTGATCCGTTTAAATTCAGGCACGTCACTATGGCTCATGAGCTCCAAGAAATAGCGTTCGCCCAGCAAATCCTTGTACCAAAGGGCGACTTCTCTGGCATCGTCTAACTGGCCTTCAGTAATTCTTTTCGAAACCTCGCCACTGGGACACCCGGATAAAACTATTAATCCTTCCTGGAATTCTTCAAGCAATTCTCTATCAATTCTAGGTTTGTAATAAAATCCCTCTAGATGGGATTTAGTTACCATTTTCATTAGATTTTTATAGCCAGTTATGTCCTTTGACAACACTGTGAGATGGTACGGAGATTTCTCTACATTGCCTCTATCGTGGCGACTTCCTCTCGCTACGTACATTTCACAACCGATGATGGGATTGATACCATACTGCTTAGCTATGCGGTAGAAGTCGATTGCACCGTACATCCCTCCGTGATCTGTAATAGCTAAGCTATGCATACCTAATTCTTTTGCACGTTTAACCATGGGTTCTAGACGGCTTAAGCCGTCTAGAAGGCTATATTCGGTATGAACGTGAAGGTGTGTAAACAAAAATTACCCCACATATCTAATCTGCCTAGTTTGATCGATTATTTGAAGCCGCAATTACATGACTATAGCGATGTCAGTTGCAGGGAATATTGTATACAAGAGAGCGTCTCTTTCATAGTCTGTGGAGTCTTTAACCTCATATCTAAAATCGGTGCCATATGAATTGATATTGAAGTAAATAAGTATGGCTTCCTTAAAAAGAGAATAAAAAAACCACCACCTTTAGAAAAAGGTGGTGGTTTTTCTGGAAATCGACTTATTCTAATAGTCCATAGGTGGTGCTGGTGGCATCATGGGAGAGTCTTTCTCTTTGATGTCCGTGATTAGAGATTCTGTCGTGAGAACCATAGACGCTACGCTTGCAGCATTCTCTACCGCGGCGCGAGTCACTTTAGCTGGATCCATTATTCCACGGGCTAATAGATTCGTGAATTCTCCTGCTTCAGCATCGTAACCGTAGTCTCCTTCGTGCTTGAGTGATTCCGTGAGGATAACATCACCGGAAACACCAGTATTTTCTGATATTAACTTCAACGGTTTACCCAGGGCTCTCTTCAAGATATTTACTCCGGTCGCTTCATCACCTTCCAGTTCTAATGCATCTAAGGCTGTGCCGGCACGAATCAGTGTGAGACCACCTCCAGGAACGATTCCTTCTTCAACCGCAGCTCTAGTTGCTGATAGAGCGTCTTCAATTCTATTCTTCTTTTCCTTTAATTCTACTTCAGTTGCAGCTCCGACCTTGATAATGGCCACGCCACCAGATAGTTTGGCCATACGCTCCTGAAGTTTTTCTCGATCGAAGTCTGAAGAAGTATCTTCTATTTGGACCTTGATCTGATTAATTCTACCTTGTATTGCGTCTTCAGATCCTTCGCCACCGACAAAGGTTGTTTCTTCTTTTGTCGCTACGACCCTTCTTGCTCTACCGAGATCAGCCACTTCAACAGAGTCCAATTTTCGGCCAACTTCTTCACTAATCACCTGGCCTCCAGTGAGTATAGCCATATCTTCTAGCATTGCTTTACGTCGGTCACCGAATCCCGGAGCTTTCACTGCTAATACACTTAGAGTTCCTCTTAGCTTGTTAACGACGAGGGTAGCTAGTGCCTCACCCTCTAAATCCTCGGATATAATCACCAGGTTTTTACTAACCTGTAGGATTTTCTCCAGAGCTGGTAGCACTTCATTTACTGCTGAAATCTTTTTATCCGTTATAAGTATGTAGGGATCTTCGATTACCGATTCCATCCTATCTTGATCAGAAATCAGGTAGGGTGATATGTAACCCCGATCAATTTGCATGCCCTCTACAAATTCTTGTTCGAAGCTCAGTCCCTTGGATTCCTCTACGGTTATAACTCCATCTTTCCCCACTTTTTCCATCACATCAGCGATTAAGGTACCCATTTCGTCATCGTGGGCTGAGAGCGAGGCTACTTGAGCTATCTGAGTTCTCCCTTCTACTGCAATGGACATTTCTTCAATATAACCGCGTATGGAAACTACACCTTTCTCTATGCCACGTTTTAATGCCATGGGGTTGGCTCCTGCGGCGATGTTTTTGAACCCTTCGTGTACAATAGCCTGAGCCAGTACGGTAGCGGTAGTTGTCCCATCGCCGGCCACATCATTTGTCTTGCTGGCTGCTTCCTTGAGAAGCTGGGCTCCCATATTCTCAAACGGATCCTCTAACTCAATTTCTTTGGCGATAGTTACGCCGTCACTGCAAACTTGAGGTGGTCCAAATTTTTTGTCCAAAACCACGTTACGTCCCTTGGGTCCTAATGTAACTCCAACAGTGTCAGCCATCATATCGATACCGCGCTTCATTGCGGACCTGGCTTCTTCGCTGAAGGTCAGCTGTTTAGCCATTTATCTCCTCCTTGTAGAGTACTGATTTTCGAATTCATCTATTTTTTGAAAAGTACGTCGTCTTCACGCAATACTAGATATTCAGTGTCACCGACCTTATACTCGGTACCGGCGTATTTCGAGTAAACGACTGTGTCGCCTACAGACAACTCCATGGGTACACGATTGCCGTCATCGGTCAGACGCCCAGGTCCAGCCGCAACGATCTTACCCTCTTGAGGTTTCTCCTTAGCTGTGTCTGGTATATAAATACCACCCGCGCTTACTTGTTCGTCCCCCTCTGACGGTTCTATGACGATCCGGTTACCCAGAGGTTGGAATGTGACTTTTGCCTTTGTTGCCACTGTGCGTTACCTCCTTAATTTAAATAGCTAAAGTTGTGTATAGTTCTTAGCACTCCAAATGGATGAGTGCTAAAAGACATGGTAGAGTAATTGGATTCTAATGTCAAATCCTGAACTCATTTACGGGGTGGTAAAGTCGATGATACATGTCACATTGATACCATGTTCGTGCATTGACTGAAAGTGTTTGAATCTTTATGATCATCCGATAAGTTATTGGGCATACTAGTATGTTGATTAGTTTCTTTGAAAAAATAAAGAGTCTAGTTTTGGCGTCCCGTCCAAAGCAATCGATCAAGAATTTGGTCATATACTTAGCGTTGCTTTTCACCATAAATGAAGCATGGGACACAAGCGATTTTTCCGAGGTCATATCATTCATATTCCGGTCATCTCAGGCATTCATAATATTTACTATCCTCACCAGCTCAATATATATATTTAACGACATATTTGATTTAGAACGAGACCGTAACCATCCAGAAAAAAGATTGCGACCTGTCGCTGCCTCAAAACTATCTGTCAAACTAGCTTTCTTTAGTGCCCTAATTATGTTAACGGCTTCATTGATACTATCTTTCTGGATAGGATATGCGTTTGGAACGACTTCGTGTATTTACGCTTTAACGATGATCTGTTATACCGTGCTGCTTAAGAAAATGATACTGATAGATGTGTTTTGCATCAGTTTTGGATTTGTATTGAGAGCTGTAGCTGGAGCCGTAGTATTAGCAGTCCCTATATCGCCATGGTTGTATATTTGCACAGGCCTTGCTGCCTTGTTTCTGGCATTAGTCAAACGGAGAAGTGAACTATTGATAGCGGGTGATAGAGCGCCTGTTCAGAGAGATGTCTTGGAAGATTACACACTGCGATTTCTTGATATCCTGATTGCTGTTACGATGGCAGCCCTTGTTATGGCCTATACTCTTTATTCCTTTACTTCGCCAAATCTACCAAAGAATCAATATATGGTGTTCACTGTCCCGTTTGTGCTGTACGGATTGTTTAGATATTTGTTACTAGCTGATAAGAAAGAGGCTGGGGAAAATCCGGAAGATATCATTCTTTCAGATATTCCTTTACTCATTTGCGTGAGTCTTTGGTTAACGTCGGTATTAATAATATTAGGATTATTTAGGTATTAGGATAGCGAAGTGTAAAGCCTAGTGTTCTGAGTCCCATATCCGAACTATCATCAACCGAAGGGATACATAGTTTAGGAGAAAAAAGTGGTTCCACCTCACGAATTTATAGGACTAATTCCGACTTGGGTAGCAGTCTATTTTTTATCTGCTTCGATTTTCTTTACGGCTGGCCTTATTGTCTATCAACGGGTCTTTAGATTAATTCTCATCGGTAGAAGGATGGATCGTTTTGATAGACCATTGGCGAGGCTTTTTGGTTCGTTGCCTAATACACTAGGCCAGAAAAAGGTATTGAAAAGTGTTTCTTTACGAACAGACTTATCAGGAATAGCCCACTTTTTGATATTCTGGGGATTTCTTTCATATCTAGCCAGTTATATCTTATTTATATATGCTGATTCAATTTGGGATATGTTTTCATTATGGGTGTTAGGAGAGTTTGGATTAAAAGTTTTTGTTTTTTATTTGGATTTACTGGCAGTTACTCTACTGCTGGTTTTGTTTTGGGGAGCGATTCGTAGGTGGTTGTTAAAGCCCAGCAGATTAGTGTTTGATCTAACCCAAAAAAGCGAGGCGGCCATAATCCTCATATTGATCGGAATGCTAATGGTGCTCACTTTAGCAACTGAGGTTTTTTATATAATAGGCGGCGGCGGTGGTCCTCATAGTGATGCTCCTATTGCACGAGTCATCGCAGATATTATTGGACATTATGATATTGCAAATGAAGTTGCCCTCACCTTGCAGGCTATTTTTTGGTGGTTACATTTCGGATTGATCTTGGCGTTCTCGCTGTATATACCCCTTTCTAAACATATGCATATTATAGCCTCTCCACTAAGTTTCTATTTTAGACCCTTTGAAACCAGTGGTACTTTAGATACTCCAGAAGACCTTATGACAATGGAGAGTTTTGGGGCTGCTACGGTAAAAGATTTCTTGGATGGATACTCTTGTGCGGTTTGCGGGCGCTGTACAGATGTGTGCCCAGCTAGCATTAGCGGCAAAGTTCTGTCGCCGATGCACATAGTACAAAACATGAAAGGATATTTGATAGAAAATGGCCCGCCTATTCTGAGCAATGTCGGAAGTCAATCCGATATTCCTTCCATAACAGAGAAATTTATTCAAGAAGAAGCCTTATGGGACTGTTTGACATGTGGTGCGTGCGTAGAGGTATGTCCAGTCGGTGTTGAGCATATAAACTCAATT
>Ga0310121_10001546_pt1 | contig 23237 bp, 19 predicted proteins | sample CB27_Tmax_986_MG_FD_203504 | JGI IMG/M metagenome (GOLD analysis project Ga0310121, IMG submission 203504) | Marine microbial communities from Western Arctic Ocean, Canada - CB27_Tmax_986 | ecosystem: Environmental > Aquatic > Marine > Oceanic | place: Canada: Western Arctic Ocean | collected...
TGCGTGGATGGGTAAGAGATACTGTACAGGCCCTACCCCAGGATTCCTTCTGCTTGCACCTCGGAAGGCCGCTTGATTCCTACTCTTTTCTCTACTCGGGTGGGTGGGTGTGAGTCACCGAGCTCCTTCTTCCTAGTCAGGACCGCTCCCCTTTTGTATCCTTATGTCCCGGCAAATGTGCCGATTCGGGCACGATTCTGAGAGGGGGCGCCCGGTCCACACGGCATCAGAGTCCTTTCCCAATGCACCTAAGCCAACGACACGCTGAAGATGCCTGATACGTCCTTTCCTCCTGACGAATGGGCACTGATTCTCGGGGGCTCGAGTGGGTTCGGACTCGCCACCGCCCACAAGCTCTCTGCGCACGGACTCAACGTCTGTGTAATCCATCGGGACCGGCGCGGCGCGATGAGCCGTATCGAGCCCGAGTTCGATCGTATCCGGGAGCGGGGCGTGTCCCTCATGACGTTCAACAAGGACGCTCTGGATGCCGAGGTGCGTTCAGAGATTCTGGATGGGTTGGCGGAAGCGTTGGGTGCCGAAGGGAGGGTCCGGGTGGTTCTTCATTCCATCGCGTTCGGCAACCTCAAACTGATCGGACCCGAGGCGCCCGTGAGCGACACCGCCCGGCAGCGGCTCGCCGAGGAACTGGACATCGACGTGGCCGCGTTGGGCGAGGCGGCTGACCGACTCTTCTCCGAGGGCTGTGACGGGGTTCAGGGTCTGACCACAGCCCCCGAGTACCCCGCGATCTCGTTCCTGGACGAGGAGGACATGGGCAGGACGATCCACTCGATGGGAACCAGCCTGCTCGCTTGGACCCAGGCGCTCCGGGAGCGAGCCTTGTTCACGTCCGACGCGAGGGTGCTGGGCCTGACCAGCGAGGGAAATGCTGTTGCGTGGAAGGGGTACGCTGGCGTCGCTGCGGCCAAGGTCGCACTCGAGTCGGTATCGCGCTCCATCGCCGTGGAGATGGCTCCCTTCGGCATTCGCTCGAACATTGTACAGGCGGGCGTCACCGACACCGCCGCGTTGCGCATGATCCCCGGGAGCGACCATCTCAAGGCGCAGGCGCGCCTGCGTAACCCGTTTGGACGCCTCACCACGCCGGAGGACGTCGCCGACGCGATCTATCTGTTGTCCCTTCCGGAGTCGGCGTGGATCAACGGAGCGATTATCCGAGTGGACGGGGGAGAACGTATCTCCGGGGCGTCACGGTGACCCTCTACCTGCACAGCCTCGGCCACTTTCATCCCGAAAACGAGATCACCAACCGGTTTCTCGAGGAGCTGGACATCGGTACGGATGAGCAATGGATACTGGAGCGTGTCGGTATTCGCAGTCGCCGCACCGTGCTTCCGCTCGACTACATACGCGACACCCGAAATCGGGACACCCGCCAAGCGATGGAGGTGGCTGTGTACACGCACGCCGATACGGGCGTGCTCGCCACCGATATGGCCCTAGAGCGGGCGGGCATCACCAGTGACGCGATTGGGATGGTAATCGCGGGGTCCAGCCGTCCGGGGCTTTCGACGCCCGCCGACGCATGTCACATCGCCGCCATGCTCGAGGTGGAGGCACCGGCCTTCGACATGAATTCGGCGTGCACGAGTATGTGGGTCGCGCTGTATATGCTCTCGAACATGCGCCCGGAGAGCCTGCCAGACTACGTACTCGTCGTGGCACCGGAAAGCCTCACGACCACGGTCGATTACGGCGACCGCTCCGCCTCGGTACTGTGGGGCGACTGCACGGCGGCGGCAATCGTCTCCACCCGCGTGCCGTCCCGCATTCAAATACTCGATAACACGGTCCAATCCAGTCCGGCGGGCTACCAGAAGGTGATTGTGCCCCTCTTCGGGCACTTCAGCCAGGAGGGGCGGACCGTGCAGATGTTCGCTATCAAGAAGACCGTGCGATGTCTCCGGAAAATCCAGGAAGCCTTCCCCTCGTCCGGACGGAGGCTGAACTTCGTGGGGCATCAGGCCAACCTCCGCATGCTGGAATCGGTCTGCCAACAATGTGACATCGATGACGAACGTCATCACTCCAACGTGATCGAGTATGGAAACGCGGGTGCCGCCGGCGCGCCTTCGGTGCTGTCGATGAACTGGGACCGCTGGACGGATCAGGACGAGGTAGCCGTGATCGGCGTCGGTTCGGGACTGACGTGGGCGAGTTATGTTCTCCGCTTTGGAGATCAACCGTGACGGGGCATCAGCCATGACGTACGAGGAGTTCCAGGCGCGTTCGCACTTCTCCAACGAGGAGGTCTTGGCGATCGCCCACGGGAATCTCATCGATGATGCCCCGCCTGAGTGTAAGGCCCGCCTGCCTCTGCCACCGATGTTGATGGTGGATCGCATCGAGCACGTCTCGCGCAAGGGGAACCGAGGCCGAATGATCGCGGAGCGTGACGTGCGGCTCGATGACTGGTTCTTCCAGTGCCATTTCTTGGGGGATCCCGTTCAGCCGGGGTGCCTCGGTGTGGACGGCGTGTGGCAGCTGCTCGGCTTGTATTGCTCCTGGAGCGGGGCCTTGGGCAATGGACGTGCCTTGGGCTGTGGGGAAATCGAGTTCGCTGGCCAGATTCGGCCGCACGATGGGGTCGTACGATACGAGATCGAAATCGTTCGCTTCCAGGACCTACCACAATCCGGCTCGGCGATTACGATCGGCGACGCGCAGGTTCTCGTTAATGGTGAGGTTATCTACGAGATAAAGCGCGCCAAGGTCGGTGTATTTCGGGACATCGACTACGCGGATTATCCGTGGCCCAGCGAGCGTTCGCGTGGTGGAAGGATGGGAGGGTGATGGTCGTCGAAGTAAGTGCTGCTCGGCTGAGCCCCGACGAGGTCTTGGAGCTCCTTCCCCAGCAAGAGCCCTTCCGGTTCGTCGACGAGATCCTCGAGGTGGACGAGGACCATATCGTGGCCCGTTACTGCTTCCGGCCGGATGCTGACTTCTACCGAGGGCACTTTCCAGGTGACCCGATCACGCCCGGTGTGATTCTGCTTGAATCTCTGGCTCAGGTTGGTGTGGTGGCGTTGGGAATCTACATCTACGCGCTCCAGTATGGGCGTGAAGGGGTGAAGAGAAGGATCGCTCTCTTCACCGACGCGGATATCGATTTTTCCGGGATCGTAAAGCCCGGTGAGAGAGTCACGATAACCGCTAACAAGACCTTCTTTCGACGCGGCAAGCTTCGGTCCGAGGCATCCATGACCCTCGAGGACGGCACGGTGGTGTGCGCCGGGACGATTTCGGGCTTCGGTGTAGAGCGATGAGTGAGGATCCGATGACGGACAGATCCGCCGCCCGTGATAATCCTGCTCACAGGATCGTCGTGACGGGTTTAGGTGTCGTGGCGCCCAACGGTTGCGGTCTGGAGGCATACACAGGGGCGCTGCGGGGAGGGGTATCGGGAATCCGCCACGTGCCGCTCCTCGAGGAGCTGAAGTTTGCTTGTACCGTAGGGGGGATCCCACCGGGAACCGACGAGATGTCGGAGGCGTACTTCCGGCCCGACGATTTGCTCGCGATGAATTCGAGCCATCGCTTCGGTTGCATCGCCGCGATCGACGCCTGGGTGGACGCAGGTTTGGAGAGACCCGATCCGGCGGACGACCGTGTGAGTTGGGAGGCCGGAGCCATAATAGGGACGGGAATCGGAGGGCTGGATACCGCCGGCGAAAAGCTCATTCCCCTCGTGGATGCTGGGCGCGTCCGGCGTCTGGGAAGCACAATGGTCGAGCAGGTGATGGGCAGCGGGGTCTCCGCCCGGGTGGCCGGACTCCTGTCCCTCGGTAATCAGGTGACGGCCAACTCGAGCGCGTGCAGCACGGGAACCGAGGCGATTATCGAGGGCTTCCAGCGCATCCGTGCGGGGTTGGCCGAACGCATGCTCTGCGGTGGCACCGAGGGCTACAGCCAATACGCCTGGGGCGGGTTCGATTCGATGCGCGTGCTTTGCCGAGCCCATAATGATGAACCGGAGAAGGCGTCGCGGCCGATGAGTGCCTCTGCCGGTGGTTTCGTTCCGGGCAGCGGAGCGGCCATAATACACCTCGAAAGTCTGGAGAGTGCACAGTCACGTGGCGCCCGCATCTACGCCGAAATCCTCGGCGGCGCGATAAACTGCGGCGGACACCGAAGTGGGGGCAGCATGACGGCTCCGAACGTGGAAGGGGTTCAGCGATGCATCCGCGCCGCGCTTGCCGACGCCGCGATCGATCCGGACGAGGTCGACGCGATCAGCGGTCATCTGACCGCGACGGGGGCGGATCCGAAAGAAGTGGTGTCCTGGGCCAAAGCCCTGCGGCGGTCTCCTGCGACGTTTCCGACGATCACGGCCACGAAGTCGATGATCGGGCACGCTTTGGGCGCTGCCGGCGCGCTCGAGTCCGTCGCGTGCGTCCTGATGCTCCGTGAACGGTTCGTGCATCCCTCGATCAACTGTGAGGACGTGCATCCCGAGATCGAGAAATATTCCGCCTCGATTCCCCATGTGGTGCGGGACATGCCCGAGTTGAATACGATGATCAAAGCCGGATTCGGTTTTGGAGATGTGAATGCCTGTGCGATCTTCCGCAGGTGGGCAGACTAGATAAGGGAGTACCCATGACGAGAGATGAGATCTTCGCCAAAGTCATCGAGATCGTGAGGCCGTTCGTGAAGAATGAAGACGCCCTCGTGGCTGTCACAGACGACACCAACATCCTCGAGGATCTGAAGGTGAACTCGTCCCGGCTCGTGGACATCATCCTGAACTTCGAGGATGAGTTCGACATCGAGGTCGAGGACGAGGACGCGGATGCGGTGAATACGGTGGGGGACGCCGTGGCGCTCATCGAGGAGAAGCTATCCTGAGGCTGGCTTTTTGACCTGGCTTCCCTTCAGAACTCGAGCCGCCCACGCGTTCCAGCGCGAAGCGGGTCGCCTGGCCGCCCTCTTCTTGGTCCTTCCGATCGCGTTCATCCTGCGCGTTCTGATGCGCTATCACATCAGGGACGTCTCGAGGGTTCGAACACGATACCGCGCACTGGTAAAGGAGAGCGACTGCCCCATCCTGATCTGCCCCAACCACCTCACGATGATGGATTCTGCAGTCATCGCCTTGGCGTTGGGCGGCAGTTGGTGGTACCTCTTCCACTATTCTCGGATACCCTGGAACCTGCCCGAGTACAATAACTTCGCCTCCCAGTGGCCCACCCGCATCGGTGCATGGCTCACCAAGTGTATCCCGGTCATCCGGGGAGGACGCCGAGAGGACGTCTCGAGGGTGATCAAGCGCGTACAGTACCTGCTCTCGAGAGGTGACACGGCTCTGATCTTTCCCGAGGCCGGGCGCAGTCGGAGTGGACGAGTGGAGGCCGACTCCGTAGGACACGCGGTGGGGAGAATCCTTACCTCGGTCCCGGGATGCCGGCCGCTCTGTGTGTACCTTCGTGGCGACCGCCAGCGCACCTGGTCGACTATTCCGGCACGCGGGGACTCTTTCTATATCGACTTCCAAGTCGTCGAACCGCAGTCGGAGCATTCGGGGATGCGGCGCTCCAGGGACTTCTCTAAACAGATCATCGAGCGGCTGGTCTGTATGGAGGAGGAATATTTTGCTGGTCGGTAACGACGTTGTGGATCTTCACGATCCCGAGAGTCGCCCTGAGGCGCTTCACGCCCGGTTCGACGCGCGTGTCTTCACCTCCGTTGAGCTGGGGGCTCTGGGCGTTTTCGGTGCGGCTTGCCGGCACGAACTCCGGTGGACCCTTTGGGCCGCCAAAGAGAGCGCGTACAAGGTCGCCAAGAAGCTTGATCCCGCGGTCCGGTTTCTGCCGCGGGACTTTGAGGTCGAGCGGATCGCTGAGGGCCGAGCAGTGGTCATACATGAGACAGGCCCGTTCGAGGTTCAGCTGGAACGAACGGACGAGTGGGTACATGCGATCGCGACCGTCCCGGCCGCGATCGCCCCCTCGACCACGCGTCCGGTCGGTGGCGGAGTCGAGCGCCTGGAGGTGCCAGGCGCCGATCCGAGCCGGGCCGTGAGGGAGTTGGTGTGTGAGGCTCTCGGCTCGTGGATGAGCTCTCCTCATGAGCAGATCCAGATCGTCGCCGACGGGGGGATCCCTGTTGCCCTTTTTCGAAACCGGAGGTTACCCGTTGATCTATCCCTCTCCCATCACGGTCGCTTCGTAGCTTGGGCTTGGGCCAGCGACTTGAAGCGTTCCTCCAGGGTACCCAGGCCTGCCGGTTCTCCGATGATCGTGAGCCGGTCACCGGGCTCGAGCACGGTAGCTCCTCTCGGAATCACCACGTCGGGGCCACGGAGAACCAGGGCGATCAGCGTACCCTCAGGTAAGGGGATATCCTTCAGCGCCCGTCCGATGAGGGGCGCCGAGGGTGTGCCGGGCATGAGGGTCAGCGCCAGCAGCCGGTCATCCCGAAGTATGGCCTCCTTGAGCTCCTGATGATTGGAGGCTGAAAGCCAAGCCTCCATGAAGCCCTCCTCGTCGACTCGCCCGGCGATTTGGGCCAGAATTCGTAGGTGCTGGCCGGGGTCGTCCAGCGGGCTCATGAGAAAAAACACCGCCTGCACCAGCTCGGTTTCGCCCTCCCGCCCCTCTGCGACGTCTACATCCATCTCAATTCCCCCGCGACACCGGACGAGCACCATGCGAGCCGTTTCGATATCGGCCCGGCGTAGGTGTGGCAGCGCGACTCCGTGAGAGACCGGGGTCATGCCCACGACGGTGCCCTGCAAGAAGTCCTCGCTGAGTTCCTTGGCGGAGACGTCGCAGGCCTCCGCCAGATGGGCCGACGCCTCCCAGATCACGTTTCGGAATCCCGTGCCGCGGGGAGTGTCGATAATGGACGCCGTCGTCACGACCTCTTCGAAGGGATCCGCCTCACGGAGACCCTTTTCCTTCATGATCTGGCGCAGCTCTCGATCGAGTCCGGCGTCCCGGTTGCGGCCCAGTCGCTCGAAGACGTGGTAGATCGCGCCCTCCCGGTCCACACGTTCCCGTGCGTAGTAGCTGTACCACATGGCTCCGAAGGTGATGAGCCCGCCGGTAAAGACACTCGGAAGGATCCCCATCTCAACGATAAGCCAGAAGGGCGCCAGCACTCCCAGAATGTGCAGCCACGGGTAGAAGGGAGATCGGAAGCGGGGGTCGTACGACTCGATTCGGCTCTCTCTCATCACGATGACGGCCAGGCAACTGAGGGCGAACATCGTCAATTGGAACGCACCCGCCAGCTTCGCGATCCTGCTGGCGTCGAACAGCAGAACGAACACCAGGATCAGCCCTACCGTGGCGTAGATTGCGTAGATCGGTGCTCCCTCGCCCTGGATCTTGGAGAACAACTTTGGAAGTACATTGTCTCGGCTCATCGCCAGTGGGTAGCGGGAGGCGGAGAGGATACCGGCGTTCGCGACCGACGAGAAGGCGAGCACGGCGGCGGTGGTCATCAGGATCGTGCCCCAACGGCCCACGAGGACGTTCGCTACGGTGGCGACCGGGGTCAGCTCTCCGTCCTGGGCGAGGAGATCCGCTGAGACCACGCCCACCATGACCGCCGTGCCGACCGTGTAGACAAGCACTGCGGTCGCGAACGCCAGAAACATCCCAAGCGGGATATTGCGCTCGGGGTTGCGGATCTCCTCCGCGACGCTGGCCACCTGGGTAAGGCCCATGTAGCTGACGACGACCAGGCCCGCCGTCGACACGAGTGATCCGGAGGCCGGCGTGAACATGCCGCTGAGATTTGCCGGCTCGATCTTCGTCAGCCCGACGCCCGTGAACCAGGCGAGAAGCGTCAAGAGCCCCACCACCATCACGGACTGGAACGACGTGGACCTCTTCGCTCCCAGGATATTGACGAGTCCGAACAGGATCGCGAACCCCGCCGAGATCGGAACGATATTCACATCGGGAATGAATAATCGCAGATAGGCTCCGATTCCGATTAGCGCAAATGCAGACTTGAGGCTCAGCGCGATCCACGTTCCGAATCCTCCGACCGTCCCCATCAACGGTCCCATACTGCGATCGAGGAAGTAGTACACGCCCCCGGCTCGGGGCATGGCAGTGGCTAACTCGGCCATGCTTACCAGACCCGGAGTGATGAGGAGCCCCGCCAGCAGATACGCCAAAGGGAGGCTCGAGCCGACTTCGAGGGCTGCTAGACCTGGGAGCAAGAAGAATCCGGCGCTCAGAGTCACGCCGGTGGCGATGGAATAAACGCCGAACAGGCCCAATTCTTTCTTGAGCTTCTGCCTCTTCATGGGCGCCAACAGCTCCCTGTCCGCTACGGCGATCGGATGCAACCGCACATGCATTCCGAACTCCACGACGCGGTTGAGAGGAATCCCGAAGGAGATCGTGGGCTGGAGAGAATTTCAAGCCATGACTCCGAAGAGCCGCTGCCGCCATCCCGCCATTCCACCCTCGGCATGTGTGACGAGAGCTTCGTTCCCAGCGTCGTAAGGGACAGGGCCACTAGGTAGCGCCCCTGGGCCTCTACGTGGCTTCGGTGAGAACTCATGACGAACCCAGGTTACCGACTCGTGCTTCGAGTGGGAAGGGACCAAACGCCCCGGGAAGGCGAAGAAGCGTCAAATCCACTACATTGTCCTCCTATGCGGTTATCCGTTGCCGGGATCAGCGTCGGTGCGGCACCCCTCGTACTGTGGCCTGTAAGTGGCTCGGATCATCACCGACATCACCCGAACGAGCCTGAGTCCGTCCGGGATCGTATTCGCCCTTCTCGACCTCGAGAGTGGCCGTCAAGCCCCTCACCATAACCCAAAGAGATTCCTAAGTGGCAAGGAAAAGGACGACATTCCGCAACGTACCCAACATGGGTGTCGCTGAGGCGATGGTCCGCGCTTCGGAGTTTGGCTACAGGAGTGGACGGCCCGATTGGTGTAACCTAGGCCAGGGACAGCCTGACGTCGGTCGAATCGAGGGTGCCCCCAACCGGCTCACTTGGATTACGCTCGAGCCCCATGACCATTCCTACGGACCGGCCGGTGGCATCGAGGAACTCCGGGAGGCGGTGGCGGACCATTATAATCGTCTCTATCGCGTGGGTGCCGATTCGAGGTACAAGAAGGAGAATGTCACCATCGCCTCGGGCGGACGTCTGATGCTTTCGCGGATCTTCGCCACGTTCGATTCGATCTCGGTGGGGTATAAGTACCCGGATGCTTCGACATACCACGACTTGTTCAGTCACTATCTCGATCGGGTCAATCCCGTACCTGTGGCGACCGGCGCGGATGAATCGTTCCACCTCGACCCGGCCCGGCTGCACAAGGCCATGGTGGCCGAAGAGCTTCGAGCTTTTCTTATTGGAAATCCGTGCAATCCGACGGGTGACCTCATTCGTGATGCCGAGCTGAAGGCCTACCTGATGGCCACTCGTAAGAACAAGTGTACGCTCGTCATGGACGAGTCCTACTCGCACTACATCTACGCGGAGGACGGTGCGGCCGCTGAGGGGCCGGTATCGGCGGCCACCCACGTGCGGAATGTGGAGAAAGATCCGGTTCTGATCGTCGACAGCCTGAGCAAGAGCTTTCGGTACCCAGGGTGGCGGCTGAGTTGGGCGGTGGGACCGTCGAACGTGATCAAGAACCTGGACCGGGCTGCTACCGGATTCGATGGCGGACCGAGCCTGCCCGCGCAGCGGTTGGCGATCAAGGCGTTGGATCCCGAACGGGCGGACGAAGAGACGACCGCCGTTCGACGTCTATTCGCGCGAAAGCGGAACGTGATGTTGGAGGGGCTCGAGTCCCTCGGAATTCGTTGTGAGCATGCGCCTCGGGGTACGTTCTACGTGTGGGCTGATCTCAGTGGTCTTCCCAAGCCTCTGAACGATGCCAATGCCTTCTTCAAGGCTGGCCTGGAGAAAAAGGTGGTCACCCTTCCGGGTCGTTTCTTCGACGTGAACCCGGGCGGGACGCATCCACCAATGAGGGAGCTCAAGAAGTGGGTCCGGTTCTCGTTCGGTCCCTCCGAGGACAAGATCACCACCGGGCTGGAGCGCTTAGGGGAGATGATCGAGGGCGACTGAGTCCGGCGGCGGTCGGGCATTCGCATCGGACGGACATGTCTTCCAAACGCAGTGCCGACTGGCGAGATCGGACCGCTTCGGAGCTGATGTCCAGGGTCTTGGACGGGGTCGGGATTCGTGGAGATGTGCTCGTCATGCTGGAGCCCCGTCCAGAGGTCGCCGCTGCGGTAACAGAGGCTGGTGGCCAAGCTCGGTCATGGCACCGGTTCGCGCGAGCGGGCAGGCCGGCCTCCGCGTGGATTCCGGCGGGTCCCTTCGCGGCGGCCACGCTGCGACTCCCCAAGGCCAAGGACGAGTTGGGAATGGCCGTGCATGCGGCAGCGTCCGTGCTAGAGGTCGGCGCACCCCTCTGGGTGTACGGGGCCAACGACGAGGGTGCTGGATCGGCTGGCCGGGTTATCGAGCCCGTCATGGGGCCGGCCAGGACCGTGGAGTCCGGTGGACGCTGTCGCGTTCTCGAGGCCGTTCGGCAACTGGATGCCGCGAGTCCTCGAGGGACGCTCGAGGAGTGGCGCCGGTCTACGTCCGTGGAGTTTCCCGGTGGACCCCGTGAGTGGATCTCCTACCCCGGCATTTTTGCCCATGGCCGGCTGGACGCTGGAACCCGCGCGCTGCTCGAGGTGATGCGGACGTTTGAGCTGACGCGACGATGTGTCCTCGATTTCGCGTGCGGCTCAGGTGTCATCGGAGCCTTCTTGATGGCGCTGGAACCCACGGCGCGGGTGGACCTTCTCGATATCGATGCAGTGGCGCTGGCGGCTGCAGGGGAAAACGCTGCCGGTGCTCGTCTGATACCGTCGGATGGGTTCGATGCGCTGGTGGATGAGCGCTACGACCTAATCGTCAGCAACCCTCCGTATCATGAAGGGAAGGCACAGACCGGTAGAGTGGTCGAACGCCTCATTCGTGGGGCGCCGGAGCATCTCGCAGCTGGAGGGTCGCTGATACTGGTCATGCAACGCCGTTTCCCCCTTGCTGCCCTGATGGAGTCGACCTTCAAGATGGTTGAGGTGTCGCTCGATGCTGGTCCCTACCGAGTGTGGTGCGGAAAGGAAATAGCCTAAAGCCACTCGCCTTGTGTATAGAAATTTTCCTGATGCCCGCGCACGAAACGGTGCGATATTTCACCCTGCGCCTGCAGGTGGTTGAAGGCTCGTTTCTTGCAGCAGAAAATGTTGGAACTCGACGGACCGAGCATGAGTTCGATGCGTCTTGATTCAACGGGCCGGAAGGGTGACCATTCAAACCCGGAGAGACCAGAAGCGTGCCCAATCAACCGCCGAGGGAATCGCAGGATCATGCTGGAGACGACTTTGTTTTCGTGGCTCACGATGACCGAAAGATGGATGTCTCGTCCAACCGTCTCTGTTAGGCTTCTGACTAAGAAATCCTAGCCCTTGCACAAACGGACCGGTACCCCGATCATGGTTGCGCAAATTCCGTGAATCAACCGCTGGAGCGGTTTTCGAATATGCAGCCCACTGATGCCTCCAACCCCGACTACTACCACAAGGTCGTAGACTGCCAGTGGGGGTGCCCGGCACACACCCCGGTCCCGGAGTATATTCGGTTGATTGGCCAGGGCCGGTTCACCGAGTCGTACATGCTGAACCGGGAGTCGAACGTCTTTCCGGGGGTACTGGGAAGAACATGTGACCGCCCCTGCGAGCCCGTGTGCCGGCGTGTCCGTGTCGAGGGCGAGCCCGTCGCAATATGCAGGCTCAAGCGCGTGGCCTCGGACCTGAGGGGCGATGTTGCGGACCTGCTCCCGAGCATACCCGAGAAGAAGAACGGCAAGCGTGTCGCGCTGATTGGAGCCGGACCGGCTTCGCTGACCGTTGCCAACGACCTGATGCCGCTGGGATACGAGTGCGTGCTGTTCGAGAAAATGGATCGGCCCGGGGGCCTGATGCGGACCAACATTCCGTCCTTCCGTCTCCCCGGTAATGTGCTCAATGAGGAGATCGACATGATCCTCAATATGGGCGTGGAGGTGCACTATAGCCACCCCATCGACAGCCTTGAGAAACTTCTGGAGGAGGACGGATTCGACGCCGTCTTTATTGGCACGGGCGCGCCCAAGGGCAAAGAGCTCCGCATCCCCGGGCGAGATGAGGGTGACGCCAACATCCACATCGGAATCGACTGGTTGGAGTCCGTCCACTTCGAGCACACCGACTCCATCAGGGAGCGGGTGCTGATCATCGGTGTCGGAAATACCGCGATGGACTGCTGTAGGACATCGAAGCGGATCGGGGGGAAGGACGTCCGTGTCATCGCCCGAAAGGGTCGCTCTCACTTCAAGGCGTCTGCCTGGGAGCTCGATGACGCCGAAGAGGAACTCATCGAGATCGTCGAGAACCATTCGCCGAGCCGGTTCGTGATCGAGGACGGACGGCTGGTGGGCATGGAGTTCGACATCGTCGAGTGGGCCCCCGGCGAGAATGGCAGGCTCGTCAGCACCAAGCTCGACTCGACGGTGATCCCCTGTGATGACGTGATCCTGGCGATCGGGCAAGATAATGCTTTCCCATGGATCGAGCGTGACATCGGCATCGCGTTCAACGACTGGGATATGCCGGTCGTGGATCGCACCACCTTCCAGACCACGCGAGACGGCGTGTTTATCGGTGGAGACGCAGCGTGGGGCCCCGAGAACATCATCTGGGCCGTGGAGCATGGCCATCAAGCGGCCATCTCCGTTCATAGCTTCTGTGAAGGAGAGTCCGTCGCCGACCGGCTGCCGTTCGGCATGAACCTCGTCTCGCAGAAGATGGGGCTTCACTCATGGAGCTACGGAAGCGCCTACGATGAGTCAGGGCGCTCCCAGATGAACCATGTCGAGCTGGTAGAGCGGTTCAAGGCTCTCGAGGTTGAGGTGGAGTTGGGCTTTGATCCGGAGCAGACCGCTGTCGAGGTGGCCCGCTGCCTCAACTGCGATATACAGACCGACTTCACGGCGAATCTCTGCATCGAGTGCGACGCGTGCATCGACGTTTGCCCCGTCTATTGCCTTACGATGACCGAGAATGCGCCGGAGGAGGAGCTCAGGCTCAACCTCACCGCCCCCGCTGAAAACACCGATCAGGATCTGTACGTGTCGGCCAACCTTCCGCAGACCGCTCGCGTGATGGTCAAAGACGAGGATCTGTGCGTGCACTGTGGCCTGTGCGCAGAGCGCTGCCCCACGGCCGCGTGGGACATGCAGAGGTTCGACTTGGACATCCCATACGCCGGAAAACTGACGTGGATCAAGACTCCCGAGACCGCACCAACGACTTCGTCGTAACCAACGACTTCGTCATAAAAGTCGCCACGGTCAACGGTACTGGCTCTGCAAGTGCGAACGGCATGCTCATGCAGGCCATCTTTCGCATGGGCGTCCCGGTCTCCGGAAAGAACGTGTTCCCCTCCAACATCCAGGGGCTACCGACTTGGTATGAAATCCGGGTGAACAAGGACGGCCATGTGGCCCGCAGCCGGCACGTGGACCTGATGGTGGCGATGAACCCCAAGACCTACGAGCAGGATATTGCCGAGGTCCGTCCCGGGGACGCCGTCCTCTTCGACTCGAGCTGGCCGCTCGACGAGGAACTCTTTCGCGCGGACGTGTTGTTCTTGGGTGTTCCGCTGTCGCACATGTGTGTGGAGAACTTCACAGGCGCCCGAGAGCGCATCCTGATGAAGAACATCGCCTACGTGGGTGCCGTGGCCGCACTTCTGTCCATCGATGTCGAGGTGATTGAAGAGATGCTGGAGGAGAAGTTCAGCGCTAAGCAGCATTTGATGGACTCGAACAACGTGGCCATCCGTCTCGGCTACGACTACGCGATGGAGCATTTCGACGGCCTGCTCCAGGTCCGACTCGAGGCGATGGACGCGAATCGAGACTCCGTGTTGATGACGGGGAACATGGCTGCGGCTCTGGGCTGCGTGTACGCTGGTGCGACCGTAGGAGCGTGGTATCCGATCACGCCCGCGACGTCCCTCATGGACTCATTCCGGGGCTTCTGTGCGAAACTCCGCGAGGATCCGGAGACGGGCAAGAACCTTTACTGCGTCATCCAGGCCGAGGACGAACTCGCGGCGATCGGTATGGTACTGGGCGCCGGCTGGATGGGCGCGCGTGCGTTTACGCCCACGAGCGGGGCCGGGCTCTCCTTGATGAACGAATTTCTCGGCCTGGCTTATTACGCCGAGATACCAGCGGTCATCTTCGATGTACAGCGTGCGGGACCCTCCACGGGCATGCCCACCCGCACCCAACAGGGTGACTTCTTCACCGTCGCGTTCGCCTCTCACGGCGACACGAAGCATATCCTGCTGTTTCCGGGCGATCCGACGGAGTGTTTCTACTTTGCCCTCAAAGCGTTCGATCTGGCCGAGCGTTTCCAGACCCCGGTGTTCGTAGTCTCCGATCTCGACATCGGCATGAACGACTGGGTGTGCGAGAAGCTCGAGTGGGATGATGCCTACGTTCCGGACCGTGGAAAGGTCTTATCCGCCGAGGATCTTCAGGGGATGGATCAGTTTTATCGGTACCTGGACGCCGACGGCGATGGGATCCCCGCTCGATCTCTTCCGGGTGTCCATCCCAAGGGCGCGTACTTCACCCGGGGCTCCGGGCACGACCGCTTCGGTCGCTACACCGAGGATGGAGATCTCTATCAAGACGTCATAGACCGGATCGCGACAAAGATCGAAGGGGCCGCGGAGGCTTTGCCGCCTCCGGAGGTTCGACTCGACAACGACGCAGCGGTCGGGCTCGTCACGGTGGGTAGTTGCCGGGGGGCCGTCCTGGAGGCGATCGAGTTGCTGGCAGAGGAAGGGATCGCGCTAGATTTCCTACGGGTAACTGGCTTCCCATTCTCGACCGCTGTCGAGGAGTTCCTCCTCTCCCACGACCTCAACATCGTCGTGGAGCAGAACCGCGACGGCCAACTCAAAAGGCTGCTGATGCTCGAGACGGCCGTCCCGAAGAGGAAGCTTGCATCCGTGCTGGATTACCAGGGGTCACCCCTCAGCGCCCATGTGGTTGTCCAGGGCGTTCGGGATCAGTTGGGGCTCGTGGCCGTGGAAGCCGGGTAACTAGGTAAGAGGATTCAATGACACAAACAGCAAAGCCGTCGGTCCAGCATCCGGGCCTCAAGCCCAATAAGCTCGGGCTGACTCGGCGGGATTACGAGGGGACGCAATCGACTCTTTGTGCCGGGTGCGGTCACGATTCCATAACCGCGGCGATCGTTCAGGCGTTCTTCGAGCTCGACATGCCGCCTCACCGGGTGGCGAAGCTGAGTGGTATCGGATGCTCGTCCAAGACGCCCACCTACTTTCTCAGCGATGCGCACGGCTTCAATTCCCTCCATGGCCGTATGCCTTCCATCGCCACGGGTGCGAATGCAGCGAACAGCGACCTGGCCTACATCGGAGTTTCCGGAGACGGCGATTCTCTTTCTATTGGGTTGGGTGGGTTCTGCCACCTGATCCGTCGGAACGTGAATATGCTTTACATGTTGGAGAACAATGGTGTGTACGGACTGACCAAGGGTCAGTTTTCGGCGTCGGCGGACGTAGGCACCAAGGCCAAATACGGCGAGGAAAACCAGATGCGCCCCATCGATCCAGCGTCGATGGCGCTCACTCTGGGTGCCTCTTTTGTCGCTCGAAGCTTCTCCGGAGACAAGAAACAGTTGGTGCCTTTGATCAAGGCCGGGCTGACCCATCGGGGCTTCGCTCTGGTGGACATAATCTCTCCCTGCGTGACTTTCAATGACCACGAGGGCTCCACCAAGAGTTATGCTCACACACGCGAGCACGGGCATGAGGTGGTCGAGACGGATTTCGTACCGCTGCTGCACGAGATCAAGGCTGAGCAGGATCACGGGGCCTCGACGGCGGTGACGATGCACGACGGGAGTGTGGTGCGGTTTCGATCGGTGGGTGAGCACTACGACCCGACCGATAGGGACGCGGCGTATGCCCATCTCAAGAAGCTTCAGGCGAAGGGAGAGGTGGCGACAGGCCTTTTATTCATCGAGCCCACGAGTCGGGACTTGCACGCGTTCGCGAATACAGTCGATCAGCCCCTGGTCGATATTCCGTTTGAAAAGCTGTGCCCTGGAAGTGCGGCCTTGGCCGAGCTTCAATCCCGCTGGCGGTGACGTTAGAGGGCCTCTAGTCCCCGCTCACGTCCACGTAGATTTCCCCACCTTTCTCTCGAAATTCGGCCGACTTCGCCTCCAGCCCGCTGCGGACGACTTCTTCGCTCGCACCCCCTGCAGCAACGTAGTCACGGATGTCCTGCGTGATCTTCATCGAGCAGAACTTGGGCCCGCACATCGAGCAGAAATGGGCGACCTTCGCCCCCTCCGCGGGCAGCGTTTCATCGTGAAACTCCAGGGCCGTCACCGGATCAAGCGCCAGATTGAATTGATCCTTCCAGCGGAAGTCGAACCTGGCCTTCGAGAGGGCGTCGTCCCATTCCCGGGCTCTGGGATGTTCTTTTGCCAGGTCGGCTGCGTGAGCGGCGATCCGATAGGTGATCACGCCCGCCTTTACATCGTCTCGGTTCGGCAGGCCGAGGTGCTCCTTCGGCGTCACGTAACAGAGCATGGCGGTGCCATACCATCCGATCTGTGCTGCGCCGATGGCGCTTGTGATGTGGTCGTATCCGGGTGCGATGTCGGTGGTCAACGGCCCAAGCGTGTAGAAGGGAGCCTCGGCGCACCACTCCAGCTGTTTGTCCATATTTTCCTTGATCATGTGCATGGGCACATGCCCGGGCCCCTCGCACATGACCTGGACGTCATGCTCCCAGGCGATCTGGGTGAGTTCCCCCTGCGTGTAAAGTTCGGCGAATTGGGCCTCGTCGTTGGCGTCTGCGAGCGAGCCGGGCCGCAGTCCATCCCCCAGTGAGAAGGACACATCATATTCGGCCATGAGCTCGCAAATTTCACGGAAGTGGGTGTAAAGGAAGCTCTCCTGGTGGTGGGCTAGACACCACTTGGCCATGATCGAGCCACCCCGTGACACGATGCCCGTCATTCGACTCGCCGTCATCGGGACGTAGCGGAGGAGCACTCCGGCGTGCACGGTGAAATAATCTACTCCCTGCTCGCACTGCTCGGTGAGCGTGTCGCGGTAGACCTCCCAGGTGAGATCCTCGGGGACTCCACTCACCTTTTCGAGCGCCTGATAGATCGGCACCGTTCCGATCGGTACCGGAGAGTTCCGGATAATCCACTGACGCGTCTCGTGGATATTCTTGCCGGTTGAGAGGTCCATCACGGTGTCTGCGCCCCAAAGAGTCGCCCACCTAAGCTTTTCGACCTCCTCCTCGATCGAGGAGCCCACGGCTGAGTTGCCAATGTTTGCGTTGATCTTCACGCGGAAGGCGCGTCCGATGACCATCGGCTCGGACTCGGGATGGTTGATGTTGGCGGGGATGATCGCCCGCCCCCGCGCGACTTCATCGCGGACGAACTCGGCGTCCATTCCCTCGCGAATAGCGACGAACTCCATCTCCTCGGTGACGTCACCTCGGCGTGCGTAGTGCATCTGCGTAACGGTTCCGCCGGTCGAGCGGAGAGGGCGGTTCTGTAGCGCTTCGGGGACCGAGGCCGCTGAGCCGGGGTCGAGGGGCCGATAGGTCACGCCGCCCTCGACCACGCCACCCCGCCCTTCGATCCACGGCTCCCGTAGCTTCGCCAGCCCGGTGTGGGGATCGACCCCCAGCGGTCCGCTGGTGTCGTTCACGCGTACCGGCGGCTCCCCACCAGATAGGGAGATCTCTCTCATCGGCACTCGGACTCCATTGCGACCCTCCACGAACACCTTCCTAGAGTTCGGAAAGGCGGGGCCATAATCACCCTCCGACGTTTGGGTCACGTCGCGATCGCCGTTGAGCTCAGCACCGTTCTGGTGGGGCACGATGTTCTCCTTGACAGAGAATTCTTGGTGGATCCTATGCGAAAAACCGCCACAGCGTGGGGCCGGGCGGCTTGTCAGATGGTGACTGTTGGCATCATGCCGCACTCCCTACGCCGGTGTCAGCCGGGTCAGGTTCCAAGGGACTCTCTCAACCCACGTTCTGGGGTACCCCTGGCGGTTCACAAGGAAGATACTCGTGTGGGCCGCAATCGCAAATTCGCGGCGGCGTGCTGGCCAATGGGTCGAATTGGCGTCGAGAGTTGCCGCTGAAGCTAGGGAGCTGACTGAGGCGGCGGCGGCGGCTCCTGCAACGTGGCGAAAATGAACGTGTAGGTTTCACCGAGGGCGAACTTGGCGTTCACGGGGATCACGTCCATGAGAGCCAGACCGAGGGATCGATCCGACGTTGTGATGGAGACGCCGATCAGCCCCTGCACCGTGGGGTCACCTGGCAGGCTGTGGGGAAGGACCCAATTCTCCCAATCCAATTGGTAGCGCGCTCGGTCGAACGAGAATCCCGCGGGAAGCTGATGCCGGAGTCCTGGGGGCACCACCCCGGGCTCCGCGTCCGGCGGCCAGGGGAGGTTCTCGAGAGCAAGGCGATTTGCGGCTCCCTCGACTATGCTGAACGTGGCTCTCACCTCCGTCGCCCGGGCTCGGGTCAGAATTTCCTGTACCTATGGAATGGCGATGCGGGTAATGATGCTTAGGAGTAGCAGCACGGTAATCGCTTCCACGATGGCCGAGCCGCGCGGCTTTCTCGTGCCAGCGCATCGAGTGCTGGTGCGTGGATAGCTGCTCAATTCAACGCCAGCGGACCCAATACACCCGCACCGGCCCCGACGAATGTATCGAGAGGTTCGACGGAGGAGTACGAGAGGGTCACCCGCCCGGTTCGTCCGAGTATGCGGCAATCACGATTCGTGAGCCGGACGTACGCCATCCCTCGAAAAGTGGGGCCTGCGTCATCTAGAGCGAGGGGCACGCGCCCGGTATCGAGTAGGTACTGCTCGATTTTCTGGGCCTGGAAATACATTACCAGACGAAGGGTCGCCTCCTCCTCTTCCACCGGGGGCGGGCCGGGAGGGGCGACCACAAGGACGCCGGGAGGCCAGCGCCAAATCCACAGGGACAGGGCCGTGGCGATGCCGAGGGCCAGATGCCGTAACCCGATGCCTTGACGCCGGACGCGCCGCTTTCGAGCTTGCGCCTCGACGTCTGCTTTCTGGGTCTGCTCGCGAAGCACGGCGGCTAGGACTGCATCTCGCTCACCGGCTTGACTGACCTCCACGTCCAGAGACTCGGGAGATGCGTTTGGATCTATTGAATCGGTCATCAAATCACTCGGATCGGTGCCCCTCCCGCGGGGACCAATTCCTGGCGGGCTGTTGAAGGAGTATGGTGGGCCACCGCCCGGGTACCCGGGACGCCACGATCCCATATCCTAGGAACTCCAACAACGGAGGCACCGCGCGAAGCGTGGTGGGGGCCGTGCCACCGCAACCCTTCAACTTGTAAGGTCATGTCATTCATGATCGTGGGCACAGGGCGACCACGGCCTTTGGCCGCGGTGCCCGCGTTGCTACGCCTCGTCGTCGTTTGTTCTTCGCCTACGGCTCAGGTGCCGCGGTAACCACCGTCACAACGTCGACCATCAAGTCCGCGACGTTGTCTGAACGAGCACAAGCGCCGGGGCACCCACACCGCCGCCAGGCGTGGGTCGCGTGACCCGCTATACTCCTTCAACAGCCTTCGCGGGGACGGATATCCTAAAGATACGAGGGGGATTTCTGCAACGCACTCAGTTTGTGCTCACGCGAACTCGAGATCTCTTGGGCGGCGGTAATATATAGTCTCGTGTTCGGAGGCTAACGCGCCAATCTCTTGTATTTGAGCCGATGGGGCTGCTTGGCTTCGGCCCCAAGCCTCTTCCGACGATTCTCCTCATACTCTTGGTAGTTCCCTTCAAACCACATCGCCCTGCTCTCTCCCTCGAAGGCCAAGATGTGGGTTGCGATCCTATCCAGGAACCACCGGTCGTGCGAAATGAGCATGACCGATCCCGCAAACAAGAGTAGGGCCTCTTCAAGCGCACGGAGCGTGTCCACGTCGAGATCGTTGGTGGGCTCATCGAGCAGTATGAGATTACCCCCCTCCTTCAGCAGCTTGGCCAGGTGGAGCCGATTCCGTTCCCCACCGGAGAGGACGCCCACCTTCTTTCGCTGCTCTGACCCTCGAAAGTTGAACCAGGACAGGTAAGCTCTCGGGTTCACCTCTGCACGGCCGAACTGGAGGACCTCACATCCCTCCGCTATCTCCTCGAAGACGGACTTATCCGGATCCAGGTCAGATCTCGACTGATCGACGTACGCCAGCTTCACGGTCTGTCCGAGCTGGACTGAGCCCGCGTCTGGGTCCTCCTGGCCCGTGATCATCCGGAAGAGCGTGGTCTTTCCCGTGCCATTGGGCCCAATGACTCCGACGATCGCGCCTGGCGGAAGCGTGAACGAGAGACCATCCATGAGCAGGTGATCACCAAAGCCCTTCTCGATCGCGTCGCACACGACAACGTCGTTCCCCAGGCGGGGCCCCTTCGGGATGAGGATCTCGGACGTGTTGAGCTGCTCCCGTTCATCCTGCGCAAGAAGATCCTCGTACGATCCGATCCGAGCCTTACGCTTGGCATGGCGTGCCCGGGGAGCCATGCGAATCCATTCCAACTCGCGAGCGAGCGAGGTCTGGCGGGCAGACACTTGCTTCTCCTCGACACGTAGCCGCTCGCTCTTCTGCTCCAGCCACGAAGAGTAGTTGCCCTTCCACGGGACCCCCTTTCCGCGATCCAACTCCAGAATCCACTCGGCCACGTTATCGAGGAAGTATCGATCATGGGTTATCGCCACGATGGTCCCGGAAAACTCGCTCAAGTATCTCTCGAGCCACGCGACCGACTCAGCGTCGAGATGGTTGGTCGGCTCGTCGAGCAGAAGCATGTCGGGCTCTTCGAGTAGAAGTCTGCACAGGGCGACCCTTCTACGCTCTCCGCCAGACAGCGTCCCTACGTCCGCATCGGGAGGCGGAACGCGAAGGGCATCCATCGCGATCTCCACGCGTCGGTCCAAGTCCCACGCATCGCACGCGTCGATTCGGTCCTGGAGGTGGGCTTGTTTTTCAATCAGCGCCTCCATTTCCTCGTCCGTCATCGGCTCGGCGAACCTCATACTGACCTCCTCGAACTCCGCCAGGAGAGTGCGCGTCTCGCGAACGGCCTCATCGATGTTGCCCCGGACGTCGAGATCGGGGTCGAGCTCAGGCTCCTGGGGCAGATAGCCGATTTTCGTTCCCTTGGCTGCCCAGGCCTCACCGAGGAAGTCTTCGTCCAGACCCGCCATGATCTTGAGAAGCGTGCTTTTACCCGATCCGTTCGGGCCGACCACCCCGATCTTTGCCCCGTGAAAGAAAGACAACCAAATGCCTTTCAGGATCTCTCGCTTCGGGGGGACGATCTTGCGGAGGTCCTTCATCACGTAGATGAACTGCTGATCGGCCATGCGTTCCAGATGTGAAGGGTGACCGGGAGTGGCCTCGGTGGACAACCTAACGGGTCATTGAGGGCCTGTTGATCCCCACCTCATACAGGCCTTGGGGCCGCGGAATGGGCCCCAAGGAGGGGAAGTGCGGGCCTCTAAACGGCTACGAACAGCCCGGTGGCGTACATGACGATCAAGCCGGCTACCAGTCCGGTCGCGTTCAACGGACCCTTCAAGCCTTCTCGCCCATGGGACTCCATGCTCCTACCGAGCACCACGATGACCTGAACGATGGCCCCCGCACCGATCGCCAGAAAGAGAACGCTGGCTGTCGGCGAGTAGGAGAATCCTCCGATCCAGGTGCCGAGGATCGTGGGAGCTCCGGCGATGAGGCCGAGAGTCGCCAGCTTCGCCAGCGACGGCCGCGAACGCGCGAGCGGCGCCACGATGCCGAGGCCCTCGGTCGTGTTGTGGAGCAGAAACCCGAAGACCAGGCTCGTCCCCAACGCCACTTCGCCGATCGCATAGGAGGAGCCGATCGCGAGGCCCTCTCCCAGGTTGTGAAGCCCGATCCCTATGGCGATCAGCATGGATAGCCCTAGAGGACTGACGACGGAGTCACGTCGGCCCATGCGGATGGCGGCGTGAAGAACCAGCGGTGTACCGACCACTCCCAACACGATGAGGCCGACCCCCTGAAAAGCTGAGGCTACCTGACCGCTCAAGTCCAACGCCCCTTCCAGCGCATCCACACCGATGAAGAGTAACAAGCCCACCGTGAAGCTCAGGAAAAAGTCCACCCAGTGCGGTTTCACGCCCGCGAGGAACGGAAGCCATAGGAGTCCCAGGAAGACAGGTATGACGCCCACGTATACGCCCAGTAGAGCGAAGGTGACAACATAGGAGCGCGTGACTCGCGGAGACTGGGTGGCGACGGCCACTTCCTGCGTGAACGTGACTCCCGTCGAGCTGACGATCGAGATCAGCAGCGGATCGCCGTCCACCCACGGGTAGGGGATTTCCACCACAATGTCGTCGAGACGGTCGACCTGGCGGTCCGGCGTGACCGTGTGCTCCCAGTAGGCGTCGTCCACGATGACCTGTGCGACCGTGACCGGCTCCGGCCCACCGTTGACCAGATGGACGCGCACCAGACCAGGCTCGGGGAAGGCGATCCGCTCGAAGGTGAGTTCCTCTATCGGTGGAAACGCCGCCCGGAATACGCCGATGGGCCCGATGCGTGCGAATACCGCCAACAGGGCCGCCAGTAGAAGCAATGGCACGACGCCCTTGGCGGCCAACGCCAAACCCCCTTGAGGAGCCGAATGGTCAGGCTCATGCGACGGCACGGTGTCGGTCGGATGACCGTCACTCGTATCGGTAATATCCGTGGCGGGGGTCACACCACCGTAGTCGGCTTAACGTCGAAGATCCCCATCCACCCGAGCTCGGCAAATTCGCTCTGGTGAGCATGGAACATGTACTTCCCGGGGAAGTCATAGGTGAACTCAAGGACGGCGCGCTCGCCTTGGCATAGCATCACGGTGTCGGTCCATTCGTACCGTTCGGGATCCGTCCCGGTGCGGTAGAGGCGAAAGAAATTGCCGTGTAGGTGGAACGAATTCAGCAGATCGAACTCGGTCATGTTGCCGAGGTAGACCCGCACCAGCTCCCCCTGCTCGATTTCAATGGGATGCCTCT
>Ga0310121_10001547_pt1 | contig 23233 bp, 17 predicted proteins | sample CB27_Tmax_986_MG_FD_203504 | JGI IMG/M metagenome (GOLD analysis project Ga0310121, IMG submission 203504) | Marine microbial communities from Western Arctic Ocean, Canada - CB27_Tmax_986 | ecosystem: Environmental > Aquatic > Marine > Oceanic | place: Canada: Western Arctic Ocean | collected...
CCACAGTACTTGGGTTGTACGCTTTTGAACGTGAGGATGTCGAGGTTGCAGTGATCGAAGTTGGGTTGGGAGGGCGCCTTGACGCTACCAATGTCATTTGCCCTGAGATTACGGCGATCACCAATGTAGCACTCGATCATTCAGACTACTTAGGCAACTCATTAAGACGGATAGCGCGGGAAAAACTGGGTATTGTGAAGCCAGGCGTCCCGCTCGTAACAACGGAATCTGACGAAGGCTTACTAGAAATATTCCGTGAGGTGACCAGGGATATAGGATCTCCCTGTCTTAAGGCAACTGAACCTGCACCCGATAGGATTGGAGTCAGTTTTGATCGAACTCGTTTCACTCTAGAGACGAATGTTTGGGGACAGATTGAGATTGAGACACCCCTTGTCGGACGCCACCAGGCGACCAACGCTGCTCTGGCGGTCGAAATGCTTCAGCATATGCCTGGGGATCTACGACCTGAGTTGGAGACATTGAGAGCGGGGATCGCTGCTGTTGAGCATTATGGGCGGAATCAGATTGAAGTCATTGACGGACGAATGTGGTTCTTTGACGTGGCCCATAATATGGCGGCAATGGATTCCCTTGTTGATACCATCGACAGTCTTGATCTTCCGCGTCCGCTTGTTGCTTTGATTGGTGTCTTGGGTGACAAAGATTGGAGAAGCATGCTTTCCTCCCTCCTCTCTCAAGTGGACGGGGCACTTTTGACCCAACCTCCTTCTGCGCCTCTGGACCGTCGTTGGAACCCGGAGGGTGCGTTCCAGGCCCTGAAGAAGATCGCGCAACTTCGAATTGAGGAAGATTTCGAACAAGCGCTGATACAAGCCCGGAGTGACGCAGGGCAGGGCACTGTGCTTGTTACGGGGTCGGTGCACACCGTAGGAAGTGCCCTTAAAATCCTAAAAAGGGGACCACTGAGAGGCGAGTCATGTTGAACTGGGCTCCCCAATTCACTGTTGCAACCCCATTGTAGATTTGGACTGGCCTCCTAGATTGCGCGCCACCATGGCTAATTCAGTGTTTCCGAGACTTCCGGGGTTCCGAGACTTCCCACCGGAAGAATTCGCGCTCCGGACTCATATTTGTGAGGCCTGGCGTCGGGTAGCTCGTCGCTATGGTTTCCTAGAGTATGATGGCCCTCCTCTCGAACCGATTGAGTTATACGTTCAGAAGAGCGGTGATGAAATTATCAACCAACTCTACTCCTTTACGGACAAGGGTGACCGAGAGGTATCCTTGAGGCCAGAGATGACACCGTCACTCGCTCGCATTCTAGGGGCGAGGAGCAGGGGGATGAGTAAGCCGATCCGTTGGTTTAGTATCCCACAACTGTTCCGGTACGAGCGACAACAACGCGGCCGACTAAAGGAACACTTCCAGTGGAATGTGGATGTTATTGGAGAGGCTGGCTTAGCTGCTGATGCTGAGATTCTTGCAGTTGCAATTGATGGGCTTCGTGAGCTTGGTTTGACATCTGAAGATTTTGTCGCTCGAGTATCGGATCGTGGACTAGTACAAATACTTCTCGAGGTATTAGGGGTACCTGAAGGTGCCGTCTCTGGCACCCTAGCTATAGTCGATAAGCTAGGAAGAACACCGGAATCAGCTGTGCGAGAGAAGCTTGTAACAGATGTGGGTTTTTCGGACGATCTGGCAAAACAAGTTCTTGCGGTATTTCTTGCCCCCTCACTCGAAGACATTGACGCACAGCTTCTCTCCGACAGCCGGGTCTCGGAGCGGATTACATCATTCCGTGAATTCGTAGCAAGACTAGGTGCGATGGGCTTGGGTGAGTATGTGGAGGTCGACCTAAAGATCGTACGAGGCCTAGCATACTATACCGGAGTTGTCTTCGAACTCTTTGACCGGAAGGGAGAACTCCGAGCGATTTGCGGAGGAGGGCGTTACGATCGGCTGCTTGAACTTGTCGGAGGGGAACCACTTCCTGCGACCGGATTCGGGATGGGTGACGTAGTACTAGGCGAGCTCCTTGCTGATCGTGGACTCGTTCCAACGTTCCAAAGAGAACTCGATTACTTTGTCGTTGTCGTCTCAGCCCAGGAGCGCCCGGAGGCATTGAGGATTGCTCAGGCCCTGCGTGAGTCCGGCAAGAGCGTCGCTTATTCTTTACGTGATCAGTCTTTATTGAAGCAGATGAAGGTTGCAGCGCGTGAGGGTGCATCCGCCGTTCTTATTATAGGCCCAGGCGAGCTAGAGAGGGGCTGTTTCATTGCTAGAGATATGACATCGGGGGAGGAGCGGGAGGTCGTGCTCTCGGACCTCGTGTGAATCAAACGAATGGAACCGATCAAGACGATGTGAGAGTGACTCAGGAAGTAGCCGCACGAGCTATCCGTCGCCTCAACATCTTGGAGTGGGTGATTCTGGGTGGTGCAGGACTAATCGCCGTCCTTGGTGGGGCTCTGGTGTCCTGGTTGATTGCCGCGCAGTTGAAGGTTTCTTTCCAGTTAACCTGGATCGGTCTATCAATGCTTCTTTTAGCTGTTCCTGGGCTGATCGTGATCCTTCGGTCATGGAGAGGTGGGAGCACATCAAGCGTGATATCGAAACTGAAGACTAAAGAGAAAGATGGGTAACGATAAGCAACTGACATCACAGAGTGAGGACTTCTCGGCTTGGTACAATGAAGTAGTTCTAAGGGCCGAGTTGGCGGATCACTCTCCGGTACGTGGGAGCATGGTGATCAGGCCTTGGGGTTATGGGATTTGGGAGCATATGCAGAGTGCACTCGATACCATGTTCAAGGAAACAGGGCATGAAAATGCATACTTTCCTCTTCTGATCCCCATGAGCTTCATTGAGAGAGAGAAAGAGCATATAGAAGGATTTGCTCCCGAATTGGCGGTTGTAACAAGGGCAGGAGGTAAGGAGTTAGAAGAGCCCTACGTCGTGCGTCCCACCTCAGAGACGATCATCTATTCGATGTATGCAAAATGGGTCCAGAGCTATCGGGACCTACCTGTGCTTATGAACCAGTGGGCTAATGTCATACGTTGGGAAATGAGGACCCGTCTCTTTCTCCGCACATCTGAATTTCTATGGCAGGAAGGACATACCGCACACGCGACTGCAGGTGAAGCCGAGGAAGAAACGCTTCTGATACTCGAATTGTACCGAAAATTCATGGACGAGTGGTTGGCGATGCCTCCGATCACTGGCCTGAAGTCTGATTCAGAGAAATTCGCTGGAGCGGTAAATAGTTATTCTTGCGAAGCTCTAATGAAGGACAAAAAGGCACTACAGGCAGGCACATCACACTTTCTTGGTCAGAATTTTTCAAAGCAGTTCGAACTAACATTCCAATCAGAGGATGGCACGGAGGAATACGCTTGGAATACATCTTGGGGGGTCTCCACTCGCTTAATCGGTGGGGTGGTGATGACTCATGGGGATGATAGCGGGCTGGTTATCCCTCCACGTCTTGCCCCAACTCAGGTAGTGATCATTCCTATACTAGCAGGTGAAGAGACGTCGGGGGTGCTAGAGAAAGCCGATGAAGTGCTCGGTAGATTGAAGAAGCTGGGAGTTAGGGCAAAGATCGATAGTCGTGACAATCTCTCACCAGGGGCAAAGTACTTTGAGTGGGAGCGAAAGGGCGTGCCATTCCGCGTGGAAATAGGCCCCAAGGATCTCCGCAATGAACAGCTTGCACTCGTGCGTCGGCTAACACCTCAAGGAGAAAACCGGAAAGCTTTTCTTCCCGAAACCGAAGCCATCACGAAACTTCCAGAGAAGCTCGAGTATTTCCAGGACGATTTACTTCGAGCTGCCCGAACTAGGCGTAACGACAACACGGTACGTGGTGTGAATAGTTTTGGTGAGCTTAAAGAAGCGTTCGATTCAGGGGCGGGTTTCGTGTACACAGGATGGAGTGGAAATCCCGCTGTAGAGGAAACGGTAAAGGAGCAGTTTAAAGCGACTATTCGTGTCCTCCCTGGCGAAGAGTTCCTCTCTGAAAGCCCCCCTAGAAAGTGTGTCTCAGGTGATGCAGATTCTGTTACGGAGGTGGTTTGGGCCAGAGCTTACTGAGCACGTCTTTCCTTTGCTGATTGGGCTAAAGGAGAGCAATGAGCCACGCGCATGATCGGGTCCTGATTCTTGATTTCGGTTCCCAATTCACACAATTGATTGCTCGTAGGATTCGAGAAGAATCCGTGTATTGTGAGATCCACTCCCCCGATAAATCTCTTGAATGGATCAAGGCCTGGAACCCGGCTGCCGTAATTTTGAGCGGTGGGCCTGTGTCTGTTTATGATGAGGATGTACCGACTGCAGATATCGGGCTTCTAGAAGAGGGCATACCAATTCTAGGGATTTGTTACGGCTTCCACCTCATTGCCCATCTTGAGGGAGCTAAAGTTGAACAGGGGAAACGGGAATACGGACGTGCTGAGCTTCAGGTTCAAGTAACTGACGGAATATTCGAAGGCTTCCATCAGGGGAAAACAACAACTGTATGGTGCTCTCACGGAGACCATGTGGATGAACCTCCTTCCGGCTACGAAAGCCTAGCCTCTACTGACACACTCCGTGTTGCTGCTTTCCGCGCAGTGGATCGCCCGATCTACGCAGTCCAGTTCCATCCTGAAGTAGCACACACCGATCGAGGTGATGAGATTCTCTCGAATTTCCTTTTCAAGGTTGCCGAGTGTCGCCCAACGTGGACAGCTGGCGCTTTCATCGATGATACCGTGGCGCGGATTCGTCAACAGGTTGGTGAAGCCACAGTGATTTGCGGTCTGTCTGGGGGCGTTGATTCTTCGGTGGCTGCAGTTCTCGTGCATCGTGCCATTGGAGATCGACTAACCTGCATTTTTGTGGATCATGGACTGCTGCGTAAGCAAGAGCGTGAACAAGTAGAGCTCATGTTCCGAACACACCACAAAATGAAACTTGTGGTTGAGGAAGCTTCTGGCCCATTTTTAGATGACCTTTCCGGGGTCGTTGATCCTGAAGAAAAGCGGAGAGCTATCGGAAATCGGTTTATCCGAGTGTTCGAAAATACGGCTCGCCAAGAGGGTACCGGAGCCACTTTTCTTGTGCAGGGCACCCTGTATCCCGATGTTATAGAATCAGTTTCTGTGGGCGGCCCCTCAGTTACGATCAAGAGCCACCACAATGTAGGAGGGCTGCCTGAAGATGTTCCATTTGAACTTATTGAGCCTCTGCGGGAATTGTTTAAGGATGAGGTCCGGCAAGTTGGTCGCGAATTGGGTCTTTCTGAAGAATTTGTAGGGCGACATCCCTTCCCAGGTCCTGGCCTGGCGATCCGTATTCTCGGTGAAGTTACAGAGGAACGTCTCGATATCTTGAGGGAGGCGGATGCGATCTATCTCGAAGAAATCCGATTAGCTGGTCTTTATGATGAAATTTGGCAAGCATTTGCCATCCTATTGCCGGTTCAGTCTGTTGGTGTAATGGGAGATGCTCGAACATACGAAAATGTTCTATCCCTAAGAGCGGTAACTTCCAGAGATGGTATGACCGCTGACTGGTACCCGTTCCCGAGTGAAGTGCTGGCAAGCATTTCTACGCGGATTATCAATGAGGTGAGGGGAGTGAACCGTGTGACGTATGACATCAGCTCAAAGCCGCCGGCGACAATCGAGTGGGAGTGAAGGGGTATGGCTGAGCCCTTGATTGCAGCGGTCTATTAATACACGAGCGGCCCGAACTTTCAACATGGAAAGTTCAGGCCGCTCGTAATGTAATTTAGGTGAGCTAACTCAAGTTCAGTTACCCAGCCCCTCCGCACGTTTGATTAGGCCAAGGTGAGTCTGGGCAGCGTCCAGTCCACCTTCCTGCCATCCAGAACCCTCACCAACCGTCAGAGCACTCCCCAACCTCGCTAATCGACGAACCATTCCGGCTGCGTCGGAAGCCGAAGTCGCATCCTGAATGGATTTAGCAAGCTCAACCATTTGTGTTGCTCGTTCCACCGTGTTTTGCGCGGCAGTACTTACATGATTGGCGTGAGTCTTAACGGCATCTGATGCTCCATCAGAACTGGCTGCTAGATCGATATGACGTGCAACTCCACCGGCAGCTGCCACGACACCATATCCGGCTCCAGGACCATTCTCGACTTCTTCTGGGTTTAGTGCGTGTAACACATGCCCCATATGCCGCTTCATAGCGTCTAGATCACTGGGGTCACGAGCAGCAAAACCAGCGTGCTGCGCAGCCACCCCAGCCTCAGCAAGAGCAGCATCGAGTAAGCCGACGCCATCCGGCGTACCGCGGAATCCATCCGCAACGTGCCCGATGTGATTGTGCGCTGGATTAGCTTGAGCAGCAGTATCTTGGGTAATGGCCAGGCTCAGTACAGCCAGTGTGGCCAACACCGTGAGTCCAAACTTCGCGTGCATAATCAATCTCCTGCAATGGTGATTCCGGGGATGAAAGACTAGCTCCACATAAAGATATACGCCACTCTGGATAGGGTTGCGAATAGGATTTTGCTGACGACTTTGAACCGGCATGGAAAGGTCACTCCAGCTACGGTATCACTAGTTCGTAGTGTCCGGAGATTACCGTGTATTCTCTAACCTCAACTCAACTTCATTCCAGACTTCCTGCATGAACGTCAAATCTTCACCATAAGCTTGAGCGAAAGAGATGAGGTCTTCTTCTGATATTCCATGGTGGTCTAAGACTTCGGATCGGCTTGCTTCCGTCACTTGACCATCTTCTGTCATGAGAGCTGCTGCCCGAAGATCCACATAGGCTTCGATGAAATCCTCTGGCTCGATCAGGTCGCCTGCGGGGAGGCTCAATTGGCTCCCCCCACACGCGAGGGAGCTGAGGAGAATTCCGAAAGCTAACCGGTGCAATGAAGACCTTGATTTAGTCGTGCACAAGTTGGAGAATTTCTGAAGAGTTATCGAAATGAGTTCTGCTTTTGTATACCTCAGTCTTTGGGCCAGATCCTCTTCCGTCACTTGTACCGGTCGGTCTTGAAAAAAGTCCAGAGTACTAGTGGCTCTTGTAGCACCCACCAGGTTGTCAGGTGTCCAGGTTTGTCGGACCATTATGAGCGGTGCTGTACGAGTTCAATTAGTACCCCTTCAGTTGTAGAAGGGTAAAGGAAGGTAACGAGATGTCCTTTGGCACCAGGTCGAGGTTCCGGATCAGTTACTTCAAAGCCATTTTTCTTGAGACGTGAGATTTCTGATATGATATCACCAGTACGATATGCTATATGATGGAGACTCGGGCCACGGGCAGAGATAAAACGGCCTACAGATGTTTCTGGGTTCAAGGGCTCTAGGAACTCAATCGACCCCACGAAGGCGACTCGAACTCCTTGAGCTTCAAGTACTTCAGGTGTCGTGCGAGTTTCCCCCGAGAGTAGTTCATAGAGCGGGCAGGTTTCTTCTAGGGAAGTGACAGCGATCGCGACATGATCAAGCGGTAACGTGGCTTCGACAGGTGCGGACATGGTATCCTGCAGCGTAATCTGCATAATAGGACGATGGGAAGATCGATCGTAAGCTCTGCCCAACCAAACTGACAAGGAGAAGTGAATGGGGACTAGTGACGCGATTGTTGAAGTGACTGACACGAATTTTGAGGAAGAGATCGAAAAGACAGAAGGGCTGCACATGATAGACTTTTGGGCAGCTTGGTGTGGGCCGTGTCGGATGATCGCACCAATCGTTGAGGAATTGGCAGGTGAGTATCAAGCCAGAGGGCTTCGAGTTGGTAAACTTGATGTGGATTCTAATCAAGGAACAACTACGCGCTTTGGAGTTCGGAACATACCGCAAATCCTGTTTTTCAAGGACGGTGAGCTCGTTGATAGGGTCACCGGATTCGTGCCACGTGCAAGTCTTGAGGAGAAAATTCTCCAGCACTTATAGGCTGTATAACCTGAACTTCTTTCCGCTAAGACGGGCCGGAGAGGCTTGGTCTGGCCTCTTCGTTTATCTTCAGTAGTGGCTACTCTCTACGTTGTTAGCACTCCAATCGGCAATCTCGGCGACCTGAGCATTCGGGCAGCCGAAATACTTTGCTCTGTGTATCGCGTTCTTTCTGAGGATACACGGAGAACCCGGGTACTGATTAATCACATAAGTTCGGATGTGCCTCTTGTGTCACTACATGCGCATAATGAGGAACAGCGCATTAGTCGGGTACTAGAGTGGCTAGAAGTGGGAAAGGACCTAGCCCTTGTATCCGATGCTGGGACACCCCTTATCTCTGATCCTGGGGCTCGGCTTGTATCGGCGGCAATCCGGGCAGGCCATGTGGTAATTCCGATTCCCGGCCCGTCAGCCGTATTAGCTTCACTTGTCGCTTCGGGCCTTACTACTTCAGGATTCAGCTTCTATGGCTTTCCGCAGCGCAAGGGCCGACGTAGAGCTCGCCTGATGGAAATTATTTATGACGCTGAACATCCGGTAGTACTCTTCGAATCACCACAGCGCTTAGCGAAATTGCTGAATGAGTTGTCCAAAATCTGCGGTATTAACCGATCCGCAGCGGTGGCCAGAGAATTGACAAAAGTACATGAAAATATTCATCGTGGCACACTTGGTGAACTCTATACCTTCTATCGGGATCACGTTCCAAAGGGGGAGGTGACAATCGTGATATCTGGTATAGGGAGAAAGGGACCCGGAGATATAGCAGAGGACAGAAGTGAAGAGGCGCGCGCACTTGCTGGTGAATTGGAAGGGAGGGGTATGAAAGTGTCTGAGGCTGCCAAAGAAGTTGCCAGTCGACTCGACCTATCACGGAATGAAGCGTACCGTATCGTGCTAGAAACTAGGAAGACCATAGGAGAAGTATGATCTGGATCGCTCTAGTCGCGTCCGTATCTCTTGTCTCGCCCATGATTGAGGTTTCAAAAGGAGATTCGATCACGATCGCCCGACTGCAATATGAGGGAGGAGGAGACTGGTATGCGAACCCATCCTCACTCCCTAATCTGCTTGCAGCCATCCGTGAGCGCACCGGCATTCCTGTGGCCCGGCGTGAAGTAAACCTGCGGCCTCTAGACCCAACCCTTCGTGACTATCCCTACCTCTACTTGACTGGACACGGTGACGTCCGCTTTAGCCCAGCAGAGCGTGAGGCACTGAGAGATTACCTATTGGCTGGTGGCTTTCTCCATGCGGACGACAATTATGGTTTGGATGAATCATTCCGGGAGGAAATTGCGGAGATTTTTCCGGATACGGAGCTGACTGAAATCCCAGTGGATCACCCAGTTTTTCATGTCTTCTTCGACTTCCCAGAGGGCTTACCCAAAATCCACGAACATGATGGTGAGCCACCTCAAGCATTAGGAATTTTCCACGGTGGGCGACTCGTGGTCTTCTATTCCTACGAATCCGACTTGGGGGATGGATGGGAAGATGAGGATGTGCATGATGATCCACCTGAAATCAGGGAGCGTGCCTTAAGGATGGGTGTCAATCTTTTCATGTTCGTGCTAGGACAAGCTACCTAGTGAGCCCCTCAGCCCGGTTAGACGAGAAGGTATCAGGGATTCGGAGCCGTCTTGCTAAAATGGCTGCCGGGGCGATCGGGATATGGTTCACAGTTGGAGTCAGCTTGATACTTGTGATCGCATGGATACTTGCTGAGTCCGATCTCTGGTCCCAAGGGAGTAGGGTCCCGGCCCTTCTTGATATGCTGGTCTTGATAGGATTCGCTGGCTCTTGTCTGGGTTACTACCTCATCATGCGTTATGTGCTCGCTGACAAGCCACTGGCAGTGGTCATGGAGCGGGCAGCTGGACTCAGGTCAGGTGTCCTGAGGGGCTCACTAGAACTGGGCCGGGAACTACCAGGTGGGGTATCTCGACTGCTTGCGAATGAAGCTGCGTCAAGAGTGCTTGGTACGCTAGGGACATTCAGCTCAGGCGGACTGACTGGAAAACTAGGAAAACAGATTCAATTTCGGGCTCGCCGCGGCTTAAATACTCTGATGGCGCTAACCTTACTCCTAGTCATCCTTGGAGTGGCTAACCCGCCAAGGTCGTCTCGAGCCTTGGGATCGTTATCTTCGCCCTTGAAAGCCATGCGCGATCCTGTTCTGGCTCAGATCGTCGTGACACCTGGGTCAATCGAGGTTCTGAGGGGCTCGAATGTCCAAGTAACAGTGCAAGCCCCGGGGCGCCAGTCGGTTACCCTGGGTTGGCAGGCAGCAGGAGATATTCCAAGGAGTGAGTTACTAGACCTGTTAAAGGATCACGCCACCTATGTATTCCAGGGTGTTGGTGCAACCATCGACTACCAGGTCCATGCCGAGGACGGTGGGGAATCAGAGCCATATCGGATCACTCCAATCGATCCACTATTTATCAGCGAGCTGACGGTGGGTGTCACTTATCCTCCTCATACTCGGCTTGCTCCGGATGAGTATCGCGGAGACCCTCCTCCTCTTCGCCTTCCAGTAGGGTCTAGCCTCATTTTTGAGGGACAGGCCAGTCGGACGCTCTCAGAGGCCGATCTAACAGACTCTCTCGGGGTCACTGTCGCCGAGCTCACTATTGATTCTGAAAGCTTCGGTGGGATTTGGCGTCCAAGAAGCAGCGGGCTATTCGATTGGTCGATATCAGATAGTCAAGGCAATCCACCAGAGATTCAGCCTGAACGCATTCATCTAACGTTGGTTCCTGACTCGGCTCCACATATCACCATTCCACTTCCAGGCCAGGATACAATCCTCTCACTGAACCTTCAGCAGCCACTCATTATTGAGGCGAGTGATGATTATGGACTCGATCGCATCGAGCTTGTCGCCTATAGGGTGACCGCATTCGGTGAACGTAATGAACCAGTAGCCCAGGGTATCGACTTGGGAGGAACCCGCGCAGCCCTGGCGCGTCCCCTACTGGATTTTACGACGTGGGGCCTGTTGCCCGGTGACACCGTGAGGTATTTCGCGCGTGCCGTCGACAACTCACCGGCTGAGCAGATCTCTACCACTCGGGAATATGTACTATTCATGCCGATAGCCTCAGAGTTGCAGCGCGCTGCGGAGGAGCAGCTTGAGGCAACTGCTGAACGCCTCGAGGAACTCGCAGCTGAAGCTGCTCGGCAGGCGGAGGAAAACCGGGATTTAGCGCGCGAGGCAGCTGCACAACGGGAAATCGAAGAAGGCGATGCTACCGACGAGCAGGGTCGCCCCGATTTTGAGGAGCGCCAGGATTTGCAGCGGGCTCTCGAGGACCAAAGGCAACTTACTAACCAAGTTGACTCTTTGCAGGCAGAGTTGGCAAAACTTGAACGAATCATGGAGGAGGCAGGGCAGTCAGATCCTGAGTTAGCTAAGGATCTGAAAGAACTCCAGGAGTTGTTGGAGCAGCTCAATGATAGTGATCTCCAAGAGCGTATGGACGAGCTCGCACAGTCGCTTGAAGAGGATGATTTGCAGCGTGCGAATGAGTCCCTTGACCAGCTTTCACAGCAACAGGAGGACTTCCGAGAACGACTCGAAGAGTCACTCGAACGGTTCCGCCGCGCAGCGGTCGAACAGGATTTTAGGGCCACCACACGCGAAGCTGAGGAGCTTGCCCGGCAGGAGCGAGCCCTGGCGGATGCTATGAGAGAAGAAGACGACCCCGATCTTCGTCCACGGCAGCAGGCGGAACTGAGGGATCGTGCGGAAAATCTTGATTCTCGGATGGAGCGCCTAGGAGAACGCCTCCTGGAGTTAGATGAGAGAGAGGCCAGCGCAGGCGTGAATCAGGCTCAGCAGTCAATGCAGCAGGCACAGGCTGAGATGGGAGAAGCTCAAGAGAAGGCGACTCAGGGTCGGAATCAGGAGGCAGGGCAAGAAGCTGATCAAGCGGCTGCCGAAATGGAGCAAGCCTCTAGGGAGCTTCAAGCGGCACTGGATGACATGGCCCAGCAGCAGTCGGAAGCGACGCAGGCTGCTCTAGAACAGACTGTAGACGACGCTTTGTCACTAGCTCGTCGCCAAAGTGAGCTGGGAGAGGAAATGCGTGGTGCAAGCCAAGAACAGGTCGCCAGCATGCGTGGAGAGGAGGCTTCTTTACTCCAAGGGGTGGAGAATATGGCGAGAAGCCTACAGGAGGAAACTGACGGGGCTTTCGGCGGGAACCCAGCACTTGCGGCCCAGATGGGTCAAGCGATGGAGTCAATAGAGAACACAATACAAGCCATGGGAGTACGCAGGGGATCTATGCCTTCGCCGTATGCCCAAGCAGAGCAGACGGTAGGACAGCTAAATCGGCTGGCTTTGATGGCTATCGCATCAGCCGAACAGATGGGGCAAGCGCAACAGCAGTCGAGTGAGAACGCGGCGGAGCAGCTTGAGCAACTTGCTCAGGAACAGGGTGAGGTTATGAACCAAACCGGGCAACTCATGCCAATGGAGTTAGGACAGCAAGCTATGGCGCAGCAGATGCAGGAGCTTGCGGCAGGCCAGGAGTCGATCGCATCCGATTTGGGTGACCTTGCGGAGCAACCGGGTTCCGATGATGAGACACTTGGCGACCTAGAGCAGATGGCGCAAGAGGCAGGAGCACTTGCTCAAGCGATGGCTGAGGGTCGACTCACTCCGGAAACAGTCCGTCGACAGGAGCGTCTTTTCCACCGCCTGCTGGATGCCGGACGTTCTTTGGAGAGAGAAGAATTCTCGGAGGAACGAGAATCTGAGGAGCCGGGTGTATTCGAGCGAGGAGAAATCATGCCACTGACCCTAGATCAACTTGGGGTACTGCGTTATCAACTCCCAGACTCAAACCAACTCCAGCGCCTGAGTCCTGCTGTGCGCCGGCTAGTGATTCAGTACTTCGAGCGGCTGAACCGAGGAGGTGCCGGGTGAAGCGCCAACGATTCGCACCAGCTATTTTGGCATGGATCATTCTCGGGCTTGCGTTCCCGCTTGTTGTTAAAGCTCAGGGTCGGAGGGGAAATGAAGAGAGTCGATTACTCAGGGATGCGGCGGCTCTTGAGTCACGCGGTGACTACGAGCGCGCAGAAATGGTACTCCGGAGGCTCTTAGATATCGATCCTAGCTCGACGGGTGGCATTTTCGCGCTGGAGAGGGTGTTCCGGGCACAAGGCAAACCTGAGAAGATTTTGCCGGTAGTGGATGTATTCATTGATACCAACTCTTCCGCTTCGGGCGTCCGGTATGTAAAGCTCCAAGTCCTGGCGGATCTTGATTCGCTTGAAGCGCTTGAGGCAGAGGCGGCTCTCTGGTTCAAATCCAACCCGGGAAGCGAAGAGCCATATCGCGAGGTGGCCCGAGTATATGAGGATGCATTCGGTGTGGATCGTGCTATTGAAACACTGAGGATTGGACGTGAGGCTACAGGTAGGGACGATGCCCTCGCCTTGGAAATGGGAGACCTCCTTGCGGCGACTGGGGCGGTAGACTCAGCAGTAGAAGAATGGGCGACGGCTGTTGGGGAAGACGGGGGTCAAGCGGCCGGTATCGTTAGGCGGATCAAGGAACTTGAAGACGGAAAGGAAAACGCTGGTCGCCAACTCGTAGATTACCTTGCTACCTCAGGTGTTATCGCACACCAACGCGCCGGAGCTCGTATTGCTCTAGACCTTGGCTTAGAGGATGCGGCTCTTGATCTCTCCCGCAGGGTAGCGAGTGATCTTGATGAGGGACGGACCCGAGAGATTTTTCTGTCTGAGGTAGCAAGGAGAGCTCGTGAGGCAGGTCTTTCCCTAGCGGCATCGTGGGCGTATGAAGAACTGGGCCGGGGTGCTTCAACACCTTCAGAGCGTCGTCAATTTGACCAACGTATTATCGATGTGGCCCTTGCTGCGGGAGATACCGCTGCCGCGCTCGATGCCCAACGAAGAGTAGCTAATTCATTTTCACTGGAATCTATAGACCGTCGCAGGGCGACGGCCCAGGTGATCCAGCTGGAAAGTGCTCGTGCCGATCCACTTCGGCTGATTCAACTCCTCCAAGCCTTCCGCGATGAATTTCCGAATGCGCCGGAGCTGGACGATCTTGCGGCAACCGTTGCCAAAGGCCTGCAGGTACGAGGTGATCTTGCGGGTGCAGCAGAGATTCTGGAGGGGATTGAGGGTCCCCGGAGTGGAATTGAGAGGGCATATCTTATGCTCGATATGGGTGAGATTGCAGAAGGACGGGATGTGTTATTGAATGTGATCGAAGAGCTCCAGCCTACGGAAGCTACGGATGTGATCCAGTTCGTAGGTCTTCTGGGTCGACTTTCTGAAGAGGCAGCTGACGTTCTTGCACGAGCGGGAGTCCTCGCTCATCGAGGTGTAGTGAATGAAGCCGTGAGCGTTTTGGTTGATGGAACTGATGAACTGGAGGCCAAGGAGCACCCTCCACTACTTGCTGAGGCGGCCCGGATAGCGGATCGTGGCGAAGCTTTTGAACAAGGTGCTTCTATACGAACTAGACTGATCTCTGAATACCCAGAAGCGCCGGAATTTGGCGATGCCGCTTTGGCATTGGCACGCTACCGAGCGCGCACACCCGATGGGATTAAACAGGCGATTGCCATCCTAGAAGAGTTGATCACAACTCGGCCCGATGCAGCTGTCGTGCCGGATGCACGGGTAGAATTGGAGAAACTCAAGGGTGGGTGAAATGAGCGAAGGATATCTGAGATGTTTTTGGAAAATGGGTTACGATAGAAATGCGCGGTCGATGTTAATCCGTCCGTTTACCACTCTGCTTCTGGTCATGACCTTACTTGGTGGTCTCGGTATGATATCTGTGCAAGCACAATCCCTTTTGGTCCCGATGGATCGGCAGCAGCAAAATCATCTTCGTGCGTACGGATTGGTCTATTGGACGCTGGAACAAGAGGAGAAAGCAGAGTGGCTCCTGAACTATAGGGGCGGCTCCTTTCTACTACCTGACCTTCCTTCGATCCGGCGTGAAGCCGCATATCGAGGTGTATCGATTACCGGAGTCGATGCCCCTGCCGAAGCCAGAATTCGTGCGGCGATCGAAGGGGCTAACATGGAAGCTGTGCCTCTCGAACAAGCACCTAAAGTGGCGATTTATACGCCGCCTAATTCGACCCCATGGGATGATGCTGTAACAATGGTGCTGGAGTACGCAGGAATCCCATACGAAGAGATTTGGGACTATGAAGTTTTGGAAGGAGACCTCAATGAGTACGAGTGGATCCATCTACATCATGAGGATTTCACGGGTCAGTACTCGAAGTTTTACCTCACATACGCTGGTGCCCCTTGGCTTCAGGAAGAGGTGGCTCGGAACCAAGAAGTGGCGAGAGCTGGGGATTTCGCTGATGTACCGGAACTAAAGAAGCATATTGCCCTGGAGATCCGCACCTATGTCGAGAACGGAGGGTTCCTGTTTGCGATGTGCTCAGCAACCGAGACACTGGAGTTGGCACTCGCTGCATTTTCGGTTGACATCGCTGCTGCTTATTCGGATGGCACACCTGCCGATGCTGATGCTACGAGTAAACTAGATTGGGTTGCTTCCATGGCTTTTGAGAATGGTGATGTTCAGATCGCTCCTTCTATAAATGCATTTTCGGACATTGATGCGCATCAGGTGAACACACCCTGGCGGAAGGAGTTGGGCGTGTACACTCTTTTTGATTTTTCGGCAAAATTTGATCCTGTTCCTGCGATGCTGACCCAGAACCATGAGTCTGTACTACCCGACTTCTATGGGCTCACCACTTCATTTCGGGAGGATCGTCTCAAGTCGAGTACTGTTGTACTTGGCCAGGAGGGAGGGTGGGCAAAATATCTACATGGCAACTTTGGTGAAGGGACATGGACATACTTCGGCGGTCATGATCCGGAGGACCCAGAACATCAGATTGGGGATCCACAGACTGACTTGGCACTCTATCCCAACTCACCAGGTTATCGACTAATCCTCAACAACGTTCTTTTCCCGGCGGCGAAGAAGAAGAAGCTTAAGACTTGACCTTGCTTTACGCCGCAGCAGTGGACTGATGGCGTCTAGCGGCAATCTGCCGGAGGGGTTTCTGGCGCGTTTCTCTGGTGAGCCAATTGGTGGGAACGATGGATTTGAACCAGAGGAGTCAAGAGACTCATCGGGAGGTAGTTCGCGGAATCCGTTAACACTTTCACCTGCCTCTCAGGCTACGATACGGGCCGAAATCGAAAAGGCGGGCGGGCGTGAAGTTTGCTTCTTGGCTGAAGTAGATGATATGCGGGTGATTCAGGACCCTCGAGCGGTCGCTCGCGGGAACTTCGGAGCAGTTTTGGTTGCGGCCCGGGATGCATCGATGGGCGGAGTTATGTTGCACAATCACCCTAGTGAAGATCTTGAGCCGTCCGATGCGGATATGCGCATAGCGGGACAACTCTACGATCAGGGTGTTGGTACGGTGATCGTAGATAATGCTGCTAGGCATCTGTATGTGGTTGTTGAGCCACCAGAGCCCAAAGAACGAGTCGTGCTCGACCCTGACGAGCTAAGTGATATTCTCGCACCAGGCGGCTCTTTATCAGAATTGCACGGAGCATTTGAAGATCGACCGGGACAGCGAGAAATGCTTGAGATCGTTACGCATCAATTCAACCATGGCGGCGTGGCGATCATCGAAGCCGGAACGGGGACAGGAAAATCATTGGCCTATCTACTGCCGGCAGCTTACTGGTCTCGAAATAATAAAGAACGCACGGTCATTTCAACGAACACCATTAATCTGCAGGAGCAACTCGCCACCAAAGATCTTCCATTGGTGCGGGCACTTGGTGGTGACGTCGAATGGGCCTTGGTAAAGGGCCGCGGTAACTATGTCTCTATTCGAAGGGCGCTTCTTGCTTCAGACGCGCAACGCTCTCTTTTCGAGGACGACCGGTCTGACGAGATGGCAGCTCTTCTCGCCTGGTTAGAAACAACTACAGATGGCTCGCTTTCAGACCTTTCATTTACTCCAGACCCAGGGACATGGGAGGAGGTTCAAAGTGATCCTGATATCTGTCTTAGAAGTCGGTGCCCCCATTTTCAGAAGTGCCATTATCAGCAGTCACGGAGACGGGCAGCTTCAGCTGAGCTGCTAATAGTGAACCATCATATGCTTTTTACGGACCTAGCAGTTAGGCGAGCGACATTGAACTGGACGGCTTCCGCGGTACTGCCATCGTACAACCGCGTTGTTCTAGATGAAGCGCATAACATAGAGGATGTGGCGACATCGCATCTCGGCGTTGAGGTGACAAGGCGAGGACTTTATCGAGTGCTCTCTCGCTTAGAAAGAAGTGGCAGAGGAGCCTTGCCGGCGGTTTACGATCAGATCACAACGGGTTCGGAGCAGGGGAGAGAGTTACAAGAGCGAATCGAGACACGCGTTAGGCCAGCGCTTGCCAAGGCCAGATTAGAGGTCGGGGGATTCATAGATGCGATAGAGCAAATCCTTCCTTCAGGTAAGAGCACAGTACGCATTGGTTCTTCGGGGGCGGGTGAGCCTGCAGAGAGAGATGAAGTGGGTGAGCAACTGAGCGCTTTGCTTAACGCTCTCACTAGTCTAGAGCGTGAGCTTAGTGAGCTAGGGGCTCGTATCGAACTCGACGAGAGCATCTCAGATCGCCTCGAGGGGAGACTCCTTGATCTTCGAGCTATTACACGACGGCTTGTGGCAGCACGATATGGATTAGGCCTCGTATTCACTCCAGGAGAGAAAGCAAGTGGCTATGTTCGATGGCTGGAGCTTCGGGGACGAGGCAAGAGGTCCAACTTAGTCATGGCAGCAGCCCCGATTGATCTAGGTGATCTTCTTGTAGAGTCGCTCTTTTCACGTATGGAAACGACGATTTTGACATCAGCAACACTTGCTACAAGGAAGAATTTTAGTTTTCTCAGGAAGCGGATGGGCCTGTATGAGGAGCAGCTTGACAGATACAATCTAAATTGTGAGATAAATGATCGTATCATATTATCACCATTTAACTTCCAAGATCAGACAATACTCGCAATTCCGACTGATCTTCCGGCCGCAGAGGAAGGATCGGATGAGTTCTACAAAGCTATCGCGGAAGTTACAGAACAGGTGGCTACACTGAGTGATGGTGGCCTATTCGTGCTTTTCACTTCATACGCAGCACTTGGACATGTAGGAGAACTACTCAGACTTACCGGAGTAGACTCTAGGTGGCCGCTTTTCATCCAAGGGGAAGACGACAGGCATCGTCTTCTCCAACGTTTTGTAGAGCACGGACGAGGGATATTGCTTGGTACCGCTTCATTCTGGGAAGGTGTAGACGTTCCGGGTGATCCGCTGCGTGGGCTCATAATTCAAAAGCTGCCTTTTAAAGTTCCGACCGAGCCGGTCACGGCAGCCCGTATGGAAGCGATCCAGGAAGCCGGACAAGACGGGTTCCAAGAATATATGTTGCCGCATGCAGCACTTCGCTTGAAGCAGGGCTTTGGCAGGTTGATTCGTTCGAAATCTGATCGGGGTGCAGTGGTCCTCTTGGACGACAGACTAGTGACTAAGCGATACGGTCATTACTTACGTAATTCGCTGCCTGGACCGACCTTGGTTAAGGGTGCCTGGTCTGACGTACAACGAAGGCTGAAGGCATTTTACGACCAAGTGTAAGCACACATAGAAGTTTTGTGGCTATGCTAGTGAGAACGGATGCCCTATGCATTTTCCGTATATAGCTTTGGAAAGTTTATTTAAATCCCTCAATCAGGATGAGCGAAATTAAAATGACTGAAACAACTCCTACTAAGCTTGTGTGTGTAGGGCGCAACTACGCGAAACATGCTGCTGAACTCGGGGGTGTTGTTCCTGACGAGCCTCTGATCTTCTTCAAACCGCCATCTTCGCTCATCCGTACCGGTGAGCTAATTGTAATTCCAGATGGTGTTGGCCGGGTCGATTTCGAGGGTGAAATCGCAGTCGTTATAGGGGAGGCTGCTAAGAATGTTGGAGCCAAGGATGCTTGGGATGTGGTGCAGGGTATAGCTCCTCTCAACGATGTAACCGCGAGAGATCTACAGAGAATAGATGATCAGTGGGGTCGCGCGAAGGGTTTCGACACATTCTGCCCAGTAGGAGAGATGGTGCATGTAAGCGAAGTGGACTTGAGTAATCTCTCTGTCATCACTCGAGTAAACGGTGAGCTACGTCAACAGGGGCACGTGCAAGACCTCGTCTTCTCAATTCCCACCCTTATCGAATATATCTCGGGAATAATGACGCTAGAGGTCGGAGATCTCATCGCGACTGGGACTCCAGAGGGGGTGGGCCCACTTTCGGTCGGTGATACTGTAGAAGTGGAAGTGGGTGGTGTTGGTACGGTGTCAAACATGGTGGTTGCGGATAACTAAGTGCATACCAATCGACGTTTCTCCGCCCTTCCTGACTTTCCTCTGGCCGATATGGTGAGGGTCCAGCAGAATCTTGAAAGCAGGGGCGTTGATGTCATCAATCTCGGTGCCGGTGATGCTGACCTCGATCCACCACCGGCTGTGATCGATCGGATGTGTCAGGTTGTGAGTGAAACAGCTTACTCTCGCTACCCATTCCAGGCTGGTCTCTCGTCCCTCCGGGAGGCCATAGCAGGGTGGATGAAGGACCGGTTCGGAGTGACAGTGGACCCTTGGAAGGAAGTGCTTCCGCTCATCGGGTCAAAAGAAGGGATCGCTCATCTTCCGTTCGCACTGCTTAACGATGGGGACGTTGCAGTCATCCCTGATCCAGGCTATCAGGCCTACGTCGGTAGCGTGATACTTACAGGAGGCGAGCCTCTACTGATACCCCTTCGTGCTGAGAACAACTTCTTGATTCCATTAACGGATATATCGGGTAAGATCGCTAACAGCGTCCGAATTCTATACCTCAATTATCCCAATAACCCAACGACTGCAGTTGCACCTGACAGCTATTTCGAGCAGGTGATTGCATACTGTAAGCATCACGGGGTGGTTCTTGCTCACGACCATGCCTATTCGGAGATAGCTTTCGACGGATATCGTCCTCGGAGTGTACTTGAGTTTATGGGGGCAAGGGACGTAGCAATTGAATACCACTCATTCTCAAAGACTTATAACATGACCGGATGGCGCCTTGGTTGGGCGGTTGGGAATCCTGAGCTCATCTCAATCCTCTCGAAGGTCAAATCATTTCTTGATACTGGACAGTTCTTAGCAGTTCAAGCAGCTGGGGTGGCTGCGCTTGCTTGCTGGAAACAGTGGGTTCCTGGAAACGTCGCAACGTTTCAGAAACGACGTGATATAGCAGTGCAGGAGCTTCAGAATGTGGGGTTCGACATATCGTGTCCACATGCCACCATGTATCTATGGGTGCCTGTTCCCACACGGGAGTCGTCAGCGGATTTCGCAGCACGCGCCCTTGAAACTGAGGGAGTTGTCGTTCTTCCAGGGAGTGCCCTCGGCAGAGGAGGAGAGGGATTCTTCCGTATAGCATTAACCAGAACCGGGACTCGTTTGGAGGAAGCAGCCCAAAGATTGGGACGCTTGTTATGATAAGTGGGCATGGGTTCCAGGGGATAATCTGGAACTGGGTCGACATCCAGGACTAGTATTATTCATGGATCAGCGAATGCAGGGGGGAGATCCCGAAAGAGTGGAACACCCCAGCCGCACCAGGTCCAGATTTAGCTCAAGCCGGGTATGGTGGGTTTGCTTTGCAGTTTCCGTAGCGATCCACTTTCTGGTAGTAGCCATCTACCCCTTCTTTGGAAATACCGTCAACATTGACGCGATTTCTTTTACTTTTCCTAATATTTCGGGTCGCACTGAGGGGATCCGAGTACTACGTCTGGTTGAAGTAGATGACCCGATTGCTTCAGAGCGTCCGGATGACCCAGAGGAGATTGAGGACGTTGCTGACCCAGAGCCTCCTATGACCCCCGTTCCCATAGGAGGAACTCCGGATCCAGAGTTGATCCCACCACCCCCATCTGGAGCAGAACTTCTGCGACCCAACCTAAGCAACCCTATCCTTTGGGAGGCACTAAGTTCTGGTGTCTTGGATATAACTTTGGAACAGAGAGAGCAATTGCTGATCGCGAGCGCTCTTGTTCGATGGAATGATTCCGCCGCGACTTCACTTGCGGCTGAAGCAGCAGCTATGGATTGGACATTCACCGATGACGACGGGAAACGTTGGGGACTGTCCCCTGGTAAGATCCATCTGGGAGATATCACACTTCCTCTACCGTTCAGTTTTGGGACTGCAGTTGGCAAGCGAGAAGAGGTAAATGACCGACTCTGGCAGTGGGATGAGCTTTATCGGCAGGGGGTAAGGGCAGAGGTGAATGAGTCCTGGCGAGATAGGGCGGAAGCGATTCGCCTGCGTCGAGACAGGGAACGTACTGCAGTGCAGCCTGACACGTCGCGCGTTCCTCGTTAGCCGAGTTTCGTATATCAGAACGATCAGATGGTACCGTTCGTAAGGTAGGCCCCCCATCTTACGAGCTTTAATTGCACCGGCACCGGAGCTGCAGTGTCCCAAGAGTTAGCACCACGTCTAAACCCTAGCGCCATCGAGCCTGCCCGATATCAGAAGTGGCAGGAAGAAGGCCATTTCCATGTTCCAGCGGAATGCGTCCTGAAGGAGGGATTATCTCCTTATGTGATCGTGATTCCGCCACCAAACGTTACGGCTGCGTTACATATGGGGCATGGTCTGAACAGCACGATCCAGGATGTGCTAATTCGGTGGAGAAGGATGCAGGGTCGCGCATCTCTTTGGGTGCCCGGAACTGATCACGCGGGGATCGCAACCCAGAATGTGGTTGAGCGCCGTTTGGCCAGCGCCGGTTTAACCAAAGAGGACTTAGGTAGAGAGGGTTTTGTTGACGCTATCTGGGATTTTGTGGAGAAGACCGGTAGCCAGATCATCAATCAACTAAAATCTCTCGGTGCATCCTGTGACTGGGAGCGGACTCGGTTTACGCTCGATGAAAACCTGAGCCGCGCTGTGCGTGAAGTGTTCGTCCACCTCTATGAACGGGATCTTATCTACCGGGGTGAGTACATCATTAATTGGTGTCCGAGGTGCCATACCGCACTCTCGAACGAAGAAGCGGAGGGGCAAGATAGTAAAGGCAAGCTATGGCATCTCCGTTATCCGCTGGATGATTCCGCAACCGAGGCTGCTCGAGCTTCTGTAGATGCAGGGGCTGATACTGTTGGAAGTTTAGATGACGGTCGTTGGTACTTGACGGTTTCTACTACACGGCCAGAAACAATGCTTGGGGATACTGGAGTGGCTGTGCATCCAGCGGATGATCGGTATGTGTCATTAATCGGCTCCAGCATCGAGCTTCCTTTCACTGGTCGTAGGATACCTGTTGTAGCTGATGAACATGTAGATCCGGGATTTGGATCCGGTCTTGTAAAAGTCACTCCAGCACACGACCCGAATGATTTTGAGATAGCAAGCCGTACGGGTCTGGATATCCTCGACGTGATGACTGATGACGCAAAGATGAACAAGAGCGTGCCAAGCGAGTTCCAAGATATGGATCGCTTCGATGCGCGTGATGCTGTGCTAGATGGTTTGTCAAAACTCGGACTTCTGGCTGGAGAAGAAGAGCATACGCATGCTGTTCCGCACTGCTATAGGTGCGACACCATTGTCGAACCTCGCCTGTCTCTTCAGTGGTTTGTGAAGATGAAGCCTTTGGCTGAACCTGCGCTTCAGGCATCACGTGAAGGGACAGTCACCTTCACCCCAGGTCACTGGAAGGGGGTCTACGAGCACTGGATGGAGAATATCCGGGACTGGTGTATCTCTCGACAACTTTGGTGGGGGCACAGGATTCCAGTCTGGTACTGTGCGTGTGGGGAGCAGATCGTGGCCCGTGACGATCCAACCGAATGTTCGGCCTGTGGTTCAAATGAGCTTGAGCAGGACTCCGATGTGCTGGACACGTGGTTTAGCTCGCAATTATGGCCATTCTCAGTATTCGGGTGGCCAGAAAAGACTCCAGATGTAGAGGCTTTCTACCCTGGTAACACAATGGTCACCGCACCCGAGATCCTTTTCTTCTGGGTGGCTCGCATGATCATGATGGGGTACGAGTTTTTTGGAGAGCCACCATTCACAGAGGTGTATCTTCACGGGACTGTTCGAGACATGCAGGGCCGCAAGATGTCCAAGTCACTGGGTAACGGTATTGATCCGCTTGAGGTAGTAAACGCCTACGGTGCAGACGCGATGAGATTCACAATCATCAGCCAGGCAGCGGTGGGGACTGACATCAATCTCGACCACGAGGAT
>Ga0310121_10001548_pt1 | contig 23219 bp, 19 predicted proteins | sample CB27_Tmax_986_MG_FD_203504 | JGI IMG/M metagenome (GOLD analysis project Ga0310121, IMG submission 203504) | Marine microbial communities from Western Arctic Ocean, Canada - CB27_Tmax_986 | ecosystem: Environmental > Aquatic > Marine > Oceanic | place: Canada: Western Arctic Ocean | collected...
CGCCGCCACGCTGACCTTGGCGCCGAACTCGTAACGTTTGTGCGCCTTGCCTTTGGCGATGCACGCCACGCGCGGCTCATGCACGCTGTAAATCTTCTGCTTGTCGCGGCGCTCTTGGCCGTGAATGTTTTTGGCGCTTTCCATTAGATTTGAGAGCTTCCCGTCGGGTCGCGGGAACTTGCGATCGATGTCGCGGATCACGCGCCCCAGGATCGTCCTCAGTTTCTTGCGGCAGCGCCCGGCTCGCTTGGGCTGGCCGCGTGCATGTAACGGTTGACCTGCAGCAGCAGGCGTTTGCCGACGCGCCGGTAGTTTTGGCGCAACTTGATGCCGCGTCGCTCGGCCGCTTTGACCAGCCGCGCGCGCGCACGATTGTACAGCCGCGCGTCGGTCGGGAAACGCACGTGCTTTTCCTGCACGGTCGTGTCCACGTTGACTCGCGCCAGCTGGCTAGGCTTGATCGCTTTGAGCGCCAAACCCGCCTCAATCGTCTCCTTGAGCATCGCCTCGGCGCCCGCCAATCCTCGGGGGAGGTCCTCAACGTCATCGCCCGCAACATGCCCTGGCTGATGGGCGGGTCCGCGGACCTGGCGCCGTCGACCAAGACCCGCCTGACGTTCGAGGGCGCGGGGGATTTCACCGCCGAGGATTACTCGGGCCGCAACCTGCACTTCGGCGTCCGGGAACACGCGATGGGGTCCATCCTGAACGGGATGGGGCTGATCAAGGTGCGGCCCTACGGGTCGGGTTTCCTGATTTTCAGCGATTACGCGCGTGGGGCCATGCGGCTCAGCGCCCTGATGGAAATCCCGGTCATCCATGTGTTCACGCACGACTCGATCGACGTGGGCGAGGACGGTCCGACCCACCAGCCGATCGAGCAATTGGCCTCGCTGCGCGCGATTCCGGGCCTGATCGTGCTGCGCCCGGCCGACGCCAACGAGGTCGTCGAGGCATGGAAGGTGATCATGGAGCTGCATCACGAGCCGGTTGCCCTGATCCCGAGCCGTCAGGTGCTGCCCACCCTGGACCGGACCCAATACGCGCCGGCATCGGGCCTGGCCCGAGGGGCTTACGTGCTGGCGGACGCGTCCGACGGGAAACCGGACGTTCTGTTGCTCTCCACCGGCAGCGAGGTCGAGCTTTGCGTGGAAGCCCACGAGCAACTGACCGCCGAAGGGGTCAAGGCCCGGGTGGTCAGCATGCCCTCGTGGGAACTGTTCGACGACCAGGACCAGGCGTATCGCGACAGCGTGATCCCGCCGGGCGTCGTCGCCCGCGTCTCGGTCGAGAAGGCATCGACGTTCGGCTGGGCGAAGTACGCCGGCGCGACCGGCTGCACGATCGGCATGCGCTCGTTTGGGGCCTCGGCGCCGCTAAAGGACTTGCAGAAGCGGTTCGGTTTCACCGCCGAGCGCATCGTCGAGGCCGCGAAAGAACAAATGGCCCTGGCCGCCCCGCGCCAGGCCGCCCAGACGATTCTATCCGCCACGGAGCCGACCTAGACGGCAATCTGGTGGCCGTTACGGATGAGACCCGAGATCAATATCCTAGAGTGATAAACGCGGGCCGTAGGTCCGTTCGAAAACACTTTCAAAGGGGAGAGGAAGATGCCAACCCGTACCACCTCCAACTCCACCGAGCGGCCGCTCGAGAGCGTTCGCACCGGTCTCAGCGAGAGGAAGCCCTCAAGCTGGCCTTCCACAATAATCTACGCTGCATTCAGGGCAAGTTTCTCGCGATCGCCACGTCTCATGACATGTATGCCGCGCTCGCATACACCGTTCGCGACCACCTGATGCACCGTTGGATCAATTCGGCCAAGACCTACCTGGAGAAGGACTCCAAACTCGTCTGCTACCTCTCGGCGGAGTACTTGACCGGGCCCCATTTGGGCAACAGCCTGATCAACCTTGGGATCGCCCGCCAGGTGCGATACGCCCTGGAGGAACTGGGCCTGGACGACCTGTTGGAACAGGAGGAAGAGCCGGGCCTCGGCAACGGCGGTCTGGGCCGCCTGGCCGCCTGTTACATGGATTCCCTGGCCACCCTGCAAATCCCGGCCATCGGTTACGGGATCCGCTACGAGTTCGGCATCTTCGACCAGGAAATCCACGATGGCTGGCAGGTCGAGCGCGCCGACAAGGGCTTCGATTCGGTAATCCGTGGGAAATCGCGCGCCCCGAGGTCTCTTTCGACGTCAAACTGGGCGGACGGACCGAGATGGTTCAGGACGAGCAAGGGTGCCAGCGCGTCCAATGGATCCCCGAACGCGTCGTTCGCGGCACGCCTTATGACACGCCGATTCCGGGCTACCAGGTCAATAACATCAGCACGCTGCGCCTGTGGAAGGCCGAGGCATGCGAATCGTTCGATTTTCAGGCCTTCAACCGAGGCGACTATTACGGCGCGGTCCATGAGAAAGTCGATTCGGAGAACTTGACCAAGGTCCTGTATCCGAATGACGAGCAGGTCCAGGGCAAGCGACTGCGGCTGGAGCAGCAATACTTTTTCGTTTCCTGCTCGCTGCAAGACATGATCCGCATCCATCTGCTGCGCGGCGCGGAGCTGTCCGAATTCCACCACAAGTTCGCCGCCCAACTTAACGACACGCATCCATCGATCGCGATCCCCGAGCTGATGCGACTGCTCATCGATGAACATGGGATGGGATGGGACCAGGCCTGGGACATCACGCGCAACACCTTCGGCTACACCAATCACACCCTGCTGCCAGAGGCGCTCGAAAAATGGCCCGTGAGCTTGCTTGGCCGCTTGTTGCCGAGGCATCTGGAGATCATCTACGAAATCAATCGCCGCTTCCTCGAGGAAGCGCGCTTGCAGAACCCCGAAGACGATGGGGCCCTCCCGCGCCTGTCGCTGATCGATGACAGCGGCGAAAAGCAAGTCCGGATGGCGCACCTGGCTTGCGTGGGCAGCCGCGCGGTCAACGGCGTGGCCGAACTTCATACGCGGCTGCTCAAGGAGAGCGTGATGCGCGACTTCCACGATCTGACCCCCGAGAAGTTCAGCAACAAGACCAACGGCGTGACGCCGCGGCGCTGGATGCTGCTGAGCAACCCCGGCCTGGCCAACCTGATCAGCCGCTCGATCGGCGAGGATTGGATACGGCACCTGGACGACCTCCGCCAGCTTGAAGCCTTCGTCGAGAAGCCCGATTTTCGCGAGCACTGGTGGCACATCAAGATCGAGAACAAGAAGGTCCTGGCGAACTACATTCGGCGGCGCAACGGCTTCGAGGTCAACCCGGAGTCGCTGTTCGACGTCCAGGTCAAGCGGCTGCACGAATACAAACGCCAGCACCTGAACGTCCTGCACTTGATCCATCTCTATAACCAGATCAAGCGCGACCCGGGCGTCGAAATAACGTCGCGCACGTTTATCTTCGGTGGCAAGGCCGCCCCCGGCTATACCATGGCCAAGTTGATCATAAAGCTGATCAATTCGGTCGCCGACGTGGTGAACAACGATCCGGACGTCGCGGGTCGACTCAGGGTCTTCTTCATCCCGAACTTCTGCGTTAGGAACAGCCAGCACATCTACCCCGCCGCCGACCTCTCCGAGCAGATCTCGACGGCAGGGATGGAAGCGTCGGGAACGGGCAACATGAAATTCGCCATGAATGGCGCGTTGACGATCGGGACGCTGGATGGGGCCAACATCGAGCTGCGCGAGGAGGTCGGCGCGGAGAACTTCTTCCTGTTCGGCCTGACGGCCGAGCAGGTCCATGAACTCAAGCGCCAAGGCTACAACCCGAGATCGCTCCACGATGAGAACGAGGGCTTGCGGGAGGTGATCGACATGATCAGTTCGGGGACCTTCTCCAATGGTGATCGGGAGTTGTTCAAACCACTCGTCGACTCGCTGCTCGGCCGCGACGAGTATATGGTCCTCGCCGACTATCAGGCCTACATCGACTGCCAGGAGGAAGTGGGACGCGCCTATCGCAACCAGGACCACTGGACGCGCATGTCGATACTCAATGTGGCTCGGATGGGCAAGTTCTCCTCGGACCGTGCGGTGCGCGAGTATAGCCGTGATATCTGGAAGGTCGGCTCGGTTCCCGTGGAATTGGAAGACAACCCCCTGCAGTGGCTCGACGTGAGGACCGAGCCGCAGCGAGTGACGCATTGAGACTGATCGGACGTTGGGTTCGCCCATGACTCACGGCGCGGCGGATGGCCGGTAGGTTCTCTGTCTCAATAGCGGCTCGTCGTCCCTCAAATTTTAGTTTTACCAGTGTGAAGTCGTTGCCGAGCGGCTTATCGTCAGAGGCGCGGCCGAACGTATCGGCCTTGATGGCGGGCAACCGTGGGTTCGCGGCGGTCCGTACCACACGGCGCCCGAGAGCTTGTCGACGAGCAACTCGTGGCCAAGCTCAGGCGGCTCGTCCTACTTTGCGGAGAAGAAGATGGCAGATCGGCAAGATGAGATTCGAATTGTTGAGGGCGAAGCTGAATTGAGCCTGCAGGCCGCCGAAATGTTCGCCCAGCGCGCAACGGAAGCGATGAACCGGCGGGGACGGTTTACGGTCGCCCTCTCGGGCGGGTCCACGCCGAGGGCGATTCATCGGCGACTGACCGAGGCGCCTTTCCGCAACCGGATCGATTGGGACAAGGTTGAGTTTTTGTGGGGTGACGAGCGGGCCGTGGCGCCCGACCATGAAGATTCGAACTATCGCATGGCTCGCGAGACGCTATTGGACCGCGTGCCTACCCCGCCCAAGCGCATCCACCGCATGCCCGCCGAGCGTGAGGACCTGGACGCGGCCGCCCGTGAGTATCAGGCCGAGATCGCGTCGGCCTGTGGCGTCGCGGCCGACGGCGACCCGCCCGCGATCGATCTTGTCCTTCTCGGCATGGGTCCGGACGGACATACGGCCTCCCTTTTTCCCCATACCGAAGTGCTGCAACCGACCGGGCGGTGGGTGGTGGGCAACTACGTCCCGAAGCTGAACACCCATCGCATGACGATGACGCCGACGCTGATTAATCGGGCCGCGTGCGTCGTCTTCGTGGTCAATGGCGAGGATAAGGCCGCGCCGCTCGCCGAGGTGCTCGAAGGCCCCCCCGACGCCGAACGACTCCCAAGCCAGTTGATTCGCCCCTCGCCGGGAGAGTTGATCTGGCTCGTCGACCGTCACGCGGCGGCTAAACTCAATCAGCGCGCGATCGGATAGCGAATCCCGCGACGGCGCGGAAGACATCACGCGCCAACTCGGCGCAGCGAGCGATACTGGCGAAACTCAGATCCCTACCGTCTCGGGCACTGACTGGGCGACGTGGTCGATCAGCTTGAGCAGGTCGGCGCTGAAGAGGCGGATGCCTTCGGCGAGCTTTTCGGTGGCCATCGCGTCTTCGTTGAGCATCCAGCGGAACGTTTTTTCGTCCGCGTGGACTTTTTCGATCTCTTGCGCGGCGGCCGCATCGGGGTCGAGTTTACGCGTTAGCTCGCCGTCGGTGTTTTGCAGCTCTTCGAGCAGCGCGGGTGAGATCGTCAGCAGGTCGCAGCCGGCCAGCTCGGTGATCTCGCCGATGTTGCGGAAGCTGGCGCCCATCACCTCGGTCTTGTAGCCGTACTTTTTGAAATAGTGGTAGATCTGACTCACCGAATGGACGCCGGGGTCATCGGCCGGGGCGATAGAATCGACCCCGCGCGCTTTCTTGTGCCAGTCGTGAATCCGCCCGACGAACGGCGAGATCAACGTCACCCCCGCCTCGGCGCAGGCGACCGCCTGACCGAACCCGAACAGGAGCGTCAGGTTGCAATGGATGCCTGATTTCTCGAGCTGCTCGGCGGCGCGGATGCCTTCCCACGTCGAGGCCATCTTGATCAGGACGCGTTCGCGTTCCACCCCGGCGTCCTGGTAAAGCTGGATCAACCGGTTCGCCCGCCGGATGGTCGTTTCGGTATCGAACGACAAACGCGCATCGACTTCGGTCGAGACGCGGCCGGGGACGATCTTCAAAATATCCGCGCCGAAGTTCACGAACAGCTTGTCCAGGCACGCGGTCACTTGGTCCTCGCGCCCGGTCGCGCTGGACTTGCCGAAGGCGATGGCTTCATCGATCAGTTCCCGGTATTGCGGCATCTGTGCCGCCTTGTAGATCAGCGATGGATTGGTCGTCGCGTCGCGCGGCGTGTATTGGCCGATCGCCTCGATATCGCCCGTATCGGCGACCACCACGGTCATCGCTCGCAGTTGTTCCAGTAGATTCATGTCCCACTCCTATGGCTATGAGATTGCCCGGCCGCCGGATCAGACGCCAAGCGGTCAGGCCACGGTGATTGAGTCGTCGAGGTAAACGTCCTGGATCGCGTGGAGCAGCTTGACGCCCTCGTCCATCGGACGCTGGAAGGCCTTGCGGCCCGAGATCAGGCCCATCCCGCCGGCCCGTTTGTTGACCACCGCCGTATAGACTGCCTCGGCTAGGTCGCTCTCGCCGGCGCTGGCCCCGCCCGAATTGATCAGCGGCGCCCTCCCCATGAAGCAGTTGGCGATCTGATAGCGGGTCAGCTCGATGGGGTGATCATCGGGGGTCAAATCGGTGTAAACGCGCTCGTGGGTCTTGCCGAACTTGAGTGCCGTGTAGCCCCGATTGGTCGTCGGGAGCTTCTGCTTGATGATGTCGGCCTCGATCGTCGTCCCCAGATGGTTGGCCTGGCCGGTCAGGTCGGCGGCCGTGTGGTAATCGGTCCCGTTCTGCACGAAGGCGTTGTTGCGCATGTAACACCACAGGATCGTGACCATCCCCAGCTCGTGCGCGCGGGCGAAGACTTCGGAAATCTCGACGATTTCGCGGTTGGCGTCGTCCGAGCCGAAGTAGATCGTCGCGCCGACCGCCGCCGCGCCCAGATCGTAGGCCTGCTCGACGCCGCCGAACAGGATCTGCCGATGATCGTTGGGATACGTTAGCAACTGGTTATGATTGATTTTGACGATGAACGGGATCTTGTGCGCGTAGCGGCGCGAACAGGCCCCGAGCACGCCCAGCGTCGAGGCCACCGCGTTGCAACCCCCCTCGATCGCGAGCCGAAGGATGTTCTCCGGGTCGAAGTAGATCGGATTGGGCGCAAATGAAGACCCGCCCGAGTGCTCGACGCCCTGATCGACCGGCAAGATAGAGACATGCCCCGTCCCGGCCAGCCGCCCGTGGTTGAGAATCGCTTGGAAGTTGCGCAAGACCTGCGGCGACCGATCGCTGATAGCCAGGATCCGATCCACGAAATCCGGCCCCGGCAGGTGGAGCCGCGACTTGTCAATCCCCCGGGCTTGATAGGTCAACAGTTGCTCCGCCTGGTCGCCGAGCAGATCGGCGATGACTGAAGGGGCGGGTGCGATGCTCATGTCCGTGCCTCCGGTTTGTTATGCTCGTCTTTTAATCCATGACGAGCTGGGAACATGCTCAATCCGTGTTGTTAAGTAAAGACCTCAGCGTGAGTAAATCCATACCTCCGCACCCTTGTATGATTACCCTTATTCGCCGTCACAGTCAAGCTCGACTGAAGGAACCCTCCACCTCGACTTGAACGAGATTCCGTGTTGATATTGGCCGCCCGTTGTTGTACTTAATTTGCTGGCCGCTCGCTCGACGACACGGGTAATCATCGGTCGAAGCAAACGTTCGTATAGACAGAATGGTCTTATTGAACACGAGCGCACGATTTAATGTGCCCAGTTCAATCGCCATCCGAAAGCCGCCATGGAGAATGATCCACAGGGCGCCGGCCCCGACGAGGGCCTGACCCAAGAAGATTCGCGTCGCGGGTTCTTGGTGAAGGCGACGTTGGCCCTTCAGGCCGTCATGGGCATGATCGTGGCCGTCCCGGTCGTGGGTGCCTTCATTTTCCCGCTGTGGGGCAAGACCACGCGCAAGCCGCGAGGCTTCCTCTCGCTGGGCGACGCCGGGCGCTTCAAAGTCGGCCAGCCCCAAAAAGTCACGCTTTCGGGCGACGCGCGCGACGCCTGGGCCGACAGCCGCGGCGTCAGCGTCGGGGCGGTCTGGGTCGTGCGCCGCGGGCCGCGGGAGTTTGACGTCTACTCGACGACCTGTCCCCACCTCGGTTGCGCCATCAACTGGCAGGCGCACGGCGAGCAGTTTCTCTGCCCCTGTCACGGGAGCCACTTCAACCTGGAGGGCCAACGATACGACATCGAGGGCCACTCCAACCCCTCGCCCAGGGACATGGACCCGCTCGAATCCAAAGTTGATGGCGACCGACTCCTTGTCCGTTACCAGCGATTCAAGTTTGGAACCACGCAACGGGTCGCCCTAAGTTGAAGTCTCCGTCGAAGTCCCCCCTCATTCTTCCATCGTTCGGCGGCGACGGCGCGGACCGCGCCCGGCGACCGGCCATTGATACGCCGAACCGCCCTCCGGGAGAGACTGCGCATGTTTAAGCCGATCGGCGACTGGCTCGACGCGCGAGCGGGTCACCGCGAAATCGTCGACAAGATGCTCAACGAGCCGATCCCCGGCGGCAGTCGCTGGATGTTCGTGACCGGCAGCGGTCTGGTCTTCGCGTTCGTCCTGCAAGTGCTGACCGGCATCTTCCTGGCCATGTATTTCAGTCCCTCGGCGACCGACGCGTGGGCCAGCGTCTGGTATATCGAAAACAAAGTGACGTTCGGCGGCATCGTGCGCGGTCTGCATCACTTCGGGTCCAGCGCGATGATCGTCCTGTGCGTGATCCACATGGCGCAGGTTTTCGTTTACGGTGCCCACAAGAACCCGCGCGAGCTGAACTGGGTGGTCGGCGTGCTGATGATGTTCATCGTCCTCGGTTTCGCGCTGACCGGCTACCTGCTGCCGTGGGACCAGAAGGGTTACTGGGCCACCAAGGTCGCGACGGGCATCATGGGCACGGTGCCGATCCTCGGACGCATGATCCAGACGCTCGCGCAGGGGGGGAGCGACTACGGCAACCTGACGCTGACGCGGTTCTACGCGCTTCACGCTTTCGTCCTGCCGGGGGCGCTGATCGGCCTGTTGACCGTCCACCTCTATCTCTTCCGCCGCCATGGGGTCACGCCCTCGCCGCGCGCGACCGAAGCGCAACTCAAACACGTCGAGATGTTTTGGCCCGCCCAGCTCTTCAAGGACACTGTCTACATGATGCTGGTGCTCGCGGTGCTCTTGTGCCTGACGCTGTTCGTCGGCGCGCCGCTCGATCAGCCCGCCGATCCGACGGCGAGCTACGAAGCCCGGCCCGAGTGGTACTTCCTGTTCCTGTTCCAAATCCTGAAGTACTTCGAAGGCCCGATGGCGGTGATCGGCACGGTCGTGATCCCAACGGCCGCGGCCGTCTTCCTGCTCGCGCTGCCCTTTATCGACCGTTGGAAGAGCAACACGCTTTGGGCGCGGGCGCCGTGGATGGTCCTGTTTTTCGGCTTCCTCGCCTTCCCCGTGGCCCTGACGGGGATTGCGATCTACGAAGACCGCGCCAACGCGCAGTTCCAGGAAGCACTCGAAGAGGAAGAAGCGCAAACCGAACAGGCGCTGGCGATGGCCGAGGGCGGCGGCATCGACGACAAAGGCAAAATCATCCTCTACGAGGGGTATCATCTGTTCGAGGAGAAAGGTTGCGTGGGATGCCACGCGATCGAAGGCCGCCCGCAACCCGAGAAGAAAGGCGGCCCCAACCTGACGGGCTACCTATCGCGCGAGTGGTTCCACGACTTCTTCGTCGAGCCGACCTCGGAGAAGTATTTCGGCGGCATCGAGGCCGGGGGCGAAAAGAAATGGGCGATGCCGACGGCCCAGAAGATGCGCATCAAGGAAGACGCGGACATCTGGGCCTTGGCCGAGATGATGGTCAATCAGACCGGCCTGGACTACGAGCCGCCCGTCGACCCGAAAAAAGTCGAGCGCGGGCTGGGAGTCTACAACGGCGCGATCTGTTCGATTTGCCATTCCCTGGAACGCGAGGCGGTTGACGGCCCCGCCCTCGCGCGTTACGGTTCGGAGAGCTGGCTCAAGGCCTTCATCCGCTGGCCTGACGCCCCTCACCATTTCGGCGCGCGCAACGCGATGCCCGCCGGCGACAACTTATCCGACGACGAATTGCGCTACCTGGCCGCCTACCTTCAAAGCCTGCGAGTATCCGACCAGCCGTAAATGGACACGGCGCCGCGTCACGGGCCCGATAAACAACGGCGCACTCGCCCGGCGCTCGGGCACGCGGAGACGCGACAATTAAGGTTGGGATTAGGTGAACAGTTCTTGGATAAAGTCGAACTCCATCAGGCCGGCGGGCGAGATGTTTTCGACGTACTCGAACGGACGTCCCGAAGGTGTTTGCGTGATCTTCTTTGTCCAGTCGATGCCCATCACCGAATACATCGTGATCAGCACGTCCTCGGGATAGACCGAGCGCTGTTTGTGCCAGCCGTATTCGACGACCTTGCCGCCCTCCTCGTCGGTCGCGCCGATGATCTCGCCGCCTTGAACGCCCGCGCCCGCGAACAGGCCCACCGAGGCGAACCGATAGTGATCGCGGCCACCGTTTAGCGTCAGTTCACCGGGCGTGCGGCCGAACTCGCCCATGCAGGCGACGAAGGTCTTGTCGATCAGCCGCCGACCCTGCTCGTCCGTTTGGCCTTCCAGGTCGTCCAGGAGAGGAGCGAGGGCTGAATCCAACTCCCGGCACAGTTTATACTGCCCTCCCGCCTTATCGTAGGCCCCGGCGTGCAGGTCCCAGCCGGTGTGCGAGATGAAGATGAACCTCGTCCCCGCGTCGGCCTGGACGAGGTTGCGGGCCAGGATCAAGGCGTCACCCAGGCTGGTGCTTCCGTAGCGCCCATGGTCGTCGGCGGGAACCTGAAAGACCGGACTGGCCTTGGGGTTGGTCAGCAACGGATAGGCCGACTGGTAATACTGATCAACGTCCTTGAAAATCCGACCGCGATGGCTGGCCTCTTCATCGCGCCACTGGCGATCGAGCTCGCCCAGCAACGCCCGGCGCCGCTCGAACGTCGGCCTCTCTGCTTCGGGCAGCACGAACGGCGGGGGTGCGTCCGAGAACATCGCCATCGGCGCGCAGTTCGAAGGCAAAACGCCCGGCCCGACCAGTTCGGCCGAGCTCATGTTCATCGCGACGAACGGGGGAAGGAAATCGGAGTCTTTGCGCCGGTCCATGGTCTCGTAGGCCACGACCGAGCCGATCGACGGGATTTCCTTGAGCCGCGCGGGGCTGAGAATCCGTCCCGCCTGGAGGTAATAGGTCCCACGCGCATGTTCGGCTTCCCAGGACTCCATCGAGCGGATAACCGTGTATTTGTCGTGACGCTCGGCCAATTTGGGTAAGAGCCCCATCGGCATGCGCAGTTCGGGCTTGATCGTCTGGATGTCGAAATCCTCGGGTGTCCAGGCGCCTTCCTTGATGTCGAACGTATCGAGCTGGCTCGGCCCGCCCTGCAGGAACAGGAGGATGCAGACATCGGCCCCGCCACGCGGCTGCACCTGGGTCTTGGCCTCGACGTTCGAGGCCCTCAGGATCGGCAACAGTGAATAGCTCGCCACGCCCACGCCGCCTATGCGAATGAATTCGCGGCGCGTCAGTCGAGGAATGTTGCTGGCCATCGGTCAGGCCCTCCGTTTGGGGTTGTCTCCATCAGAATCAGTAGTTGACAATGAATTCCATCTTGTTCAAAAGGGCCCATTGCAGGTCTTCCACGCCCTTGTTGCGGTAGTCCTCGACGTGCTTGACGGCCTTGACCATCTCCTCGGGGGTCGGATAGCGCGAGAGGGTCGTCAGGAACAGTTCCTCGACCAATTCCAGATTCGACAGCGCGGGCGCCCGATTCAGCAGCGTCTTGACCCGGCTCCCCTCGGTGGCGGCCAGGACCTTTTCCTTGATCAGGCTGCTGTTCAACATGAGCGAGGCCTGGATGATCGACCCCTTGGTGTCCGGTTGCTTCGTCTGCCGATTGCCCTGGCCGAAAAACGACAGGAACCGACTCAGTTCCGCGTCGCCGGCCGGGCCGACCTGCGCCAAGGAATACTCCATGCCGTGGCCGAACACGTTGGTGGCCTTGGCGATCGCGTCGTAGACTTCCTCGGCCGAGAGCCGGCGTACCAGCCTGCGCGCGTAATAGCGGTCCCACTCCGGCTTATACTCCCCGTCAAAACGCGAGGACAGCTGATAGGCCTTCGAGCGGCAGATGCGCCGCATCAGCAGCCGCAGGTCGTAATTGCTCTCGATAAAGTCCTCGGCCAGCGCGTCGAGCAACTCGGGGTGGGAGGGCTGGATCGTCCATGGCGCGGGCGGCGGATTCTTGGGGTCCTGGCGCGCCAGGTCCCAATCGAACGGCGGATCGACGATCCCAACCGTCATCAACCTTGACCAGATCAGGTTGGCCGCCGCCTTGGCGAACTGGGGGCTGGTGGTCACCATGCGCGCGTATTCCCGGCGCAGCCTGTGTCCCTCGGCCGGCCGTTCCTTGGTCAGCACAAACTCCGGATAGACGTCCGCCGTCGTGTCGCGCGCCACGCGCAGGACGCTGGGGGCCTCCATCCGATAGCCCATCCCGCCGGTCGCAGTTGGCGCGCTGGTGAACTCGAACTTGTCGATCCCGCCGTTCCAGATGCGCTCGGGCCGCAGCGGCGCCCCATCGAGCAGCGTGAACTCCTGACCCGTGAGTCCGGGCCGGATAATGCGCACATCGCCGAAGAAGGCCGCCTGACGCCAGAACTCCACGCGTTTGCGCTTGCTCAGCCATAGGTTGATCTGGTCGAGGTGCCCGGCCCCATCGTGACAGGACACGCACTCCAGGTTCACGCCCAGGAACAACTTGGTGGTGTAGACCGCGATCTCGTCGCATGTGTCTTCGTGCATCACGTCGGCGCAGCGCAGACCGTCGATCTGGTGGCGAATCATGAAGCCCGCCGCCCCGTTGACGCTATTGTGGAACGTGCTCGCCGTGAGCATGTCCTCGACGATGTAATTGTACGGGATGTTGTAGCGGACGAACTGGTAGATGTAGTCGTGGAATGGCTCGGGGTTGCCCTGCGGCCCGTTGCGGAACAGGTCGCTGAAGAAATAGGTCCATTTCTCGATGAAGGGCTTCTCAGCCAGCCATGGGCCCTTGTAGTCGTCGTTGCCGGGCTTGTTCATGAAATCGAGGCACAGCAGGTTGTCGATCAGCTTGTTGCGCTTTTCGGGATCGGTGTCGGCGATGAATTGACGGACCTTCGCGGTGTCCGGCAGCCGGCCCCACAGGTCCAGGTAAATACGCCGCAGAAACTCCTGATCGCTGCACAGCCCGGCGTGGGGGACACCGTCGGCCTTCATCTTGCCGAAGATGTGCTCGTCGATGTAATTCTCCCGGTCCTTGACCTCGACCGGCGGACTCGCGGGTAACTGCTGGGCGACCATGTCGGTCAGTTCCGTCGCGGCCTCCCGGTCGCCCTCCTCCGACTTGCCATGCCCCTCGACCGAGAGCAGCTTGACATAGATGGCCAGCTCGCGGATCTCCTCGGGCGTCAACTTCTCGTTGTGGGGCTTCATCAACGTGCCCGGCACGCCTTCGCGGATCGTCCGCTCGATGTCGGCCAGCGTCTCGCCATGCTCCCACACAAGATCTACCAGGTTCATCCGCGGATCGTCCGAGCTGCCGTCCTTCTCATGGCAGAGGGCGCACTTGGCCTCGAAGGCCGCCGTCGCCCACTCCAGCCGCTCCCCGTCGAGTTCCAGCAATTCCTCCGCGGCGGGCTCAGTCTCCTCCTCAACCGGCGGATCCTCGGCTTGCGGTTCGGTGGGGGCTTCAGCCGTCTCGGCCGCCTCCGCGACTTCCCCCTCCTCGGCCGACTGATCCTCGGCCTGCGGTTCGGCGGGGGCTTCGGCCGTTTCGGCCACCTCCGCGACCTCCCCCTCCCCGGCCTCGGCACGCGAAACCCTCGTACTCGCGAGGCCCAGCAACGTGAGGATGAGCAGGAAGCGAACGAATGATGATAAGGTACGTGATGATGTCATAAGCGTTTTAACGAACCAACTCCGGCGGAATCTCCTCCTCGTGGGAAGACGTCCCACCTTCTCTTATCGACTTCTCCATCCGTGGGAATAGGCAACTTCGGCAACTGGCAAACATGTAGAGGGGCCAATCTGATGCGCCCGAGGCCCCTCCAGGACTCTTGGCCCAAAGCTCCCAATGTATGGAATTATAGCGGATCCCCGATCCAGAATAAACATTTTTTTCTCCCCCGCGCCCGATTATTTCCGCTAGGACGATCGGGCGTCTGTTCGGCCAAAAATATCATAAGTCCAGTAAACCCAGTAATCTATGTATCGATCACGCCTGGCTCTGCCGTCGGTGCCGAAGTTCCCGCCCCCCTCTCACTGGCTTCCCGCCTCATGCGGGACCAATTTGAATGCCCCGTCGGTTTGGGCCGTCACCGTCCCGGGGTTGATCAGAAAGGTCGTCTGGACCGTGCCAACCCGAAGGCCCAGGCCGTTGCAATGCAGGAGCGAATTGGTCAACAGCCCCCGCGGACAATCGATGAAAGCGGCCTGCCCCATCGTCGGCGAGCAGACGCTCAGGACATCGTAAACCGCATCGGGCGCCCCGCCAAACACCGAATCGCTCGACTGCAGGACGCACTGGTTCACCGTCAGACCGGTCACCCGATCACTGTTGTAAAAGACCGATTTGGTCGGCGTCCCATTGTCGCTGTAAAATGTCGTGCCGTCGAAAATCGTGTGGGTCGGCGCTCCCGAAAAGCGCACGTACTCGGGACCGGAGCCGGAGATATTGCCGCCCACCCAGCGCATCTGCATGGTCCCATCGAGCCGCACGGTGGGTGCCTCGGACGGGCCCCCATACTGCGCGGCGAACGAGTGCATCTCGCACGCCACGATCGTCCAATCGCTGGTGGTGACCTGCGTCTGGATCGTCTCGGTGTAGGTCGAACTGACCCCGGCGTAGTTGTTCGCCGTGAAGGCCACGACCGGCGCGTCGGTCGGCTGGTAGTTGTAGATATCGCAGTTCATCATGTCGCTGCTCTGGCTGCCGTGGACGTAGATGGTGGCCACGCGGAACTTGCCCGACACGTAGAGGTTCATCAAGTGATTGGCATTGGCGCTCCAGCGGTCGTTCTGGCCCAGCAGGATCGCCGTGGCGGGGACGACCGATCCGGACGCGATCTGCAGGTTCTCGATCCTCACATACATCGCGCCGGTCATGTCCAGCATATGGATGTCCTCGCCGATCGCGATCAGCTTCGAGGAAAGCGGCCCGGCCCCGATCAGACTGATCCGGTGGCGGTTGGTCAGGTCCAGGCTGCGGACTGGATATCCACCGGGCGGCAGGTAAACGACACCCCCGATCTCCGCCGCCTTCTGGATGGCGGCCTGAATCGCCGCCGTGTCATCCCCCGTGCCGTTGCCCCGCGCGCCGAAGTCCTTGACGTTGAAAAACCCCTCGGCAAGCGCGGCGAATGCCGGACCGGCCGTCGCGGTCGGCGAGGGTGACGGGGGCCGCGCCACGGCCGGCGTGGGCGACGGGCCGGCCGGTGGTCTCTCCTTGACCGTCAGGTGATAAGGCCCCCGGCCCGCCTCCAGCCGGTTTCCATGGTATCCCCCCGAATGGATATCGAATTCATCGAACCCGTCGCGGTCCAGATCAAGCATGAGCATGAACCACACACCCGGCCTTAGCATCTCGGGGCCCTCGACGGATATCTCGAACCCGCCATCGGCGCTCAGGGTCGCCTCCCCGTCCATGGCCGCCCCCAGCGGCGTCCCCCCGTCTTGATTGCTGAAGAACTGGATGCGGTAGGGATAGGTGCCTTGGACCGCCTCGCCTTGCGCGGTCTTGAGACTACCCTGAAGGATTCGGGGTTCGTCGGCATATCCCGGCGGTCCCGACCGCGAGAGCAGCAGGAAAGCAACCGCGACAAGCAGGCCGAACCCGCGCGACCCCGGGGACCGGAACGTCAGACTGAACTTATTCAGATTTCCACCTCTACCATCCCAATGCGTACAATATAAGACCCGCCCGACAATCTCGCGGTTTGGCCGCGCGCCACGGGGGGGCTACCGAATGAAAAAACGCGGGACGGAGGACCCAATCCCCTCATCCCGCGTTGTTGAGTGCCTGTCCGGGTCCGATTCAGTCGTAAAGGCTCCAGCGCATGACCTCATTGGGCACGGGCCCCATGTCCGGATTCTCGACCAAGGCGATGTAATCGAGTATAAACGGGTCGCTTGAACCATTGTCGTTGGCGGCATTGGCTCCGATCAGATTGCCTCCGGGCGGCATGGCCGGTATGCCCGAAGGCGTGATCTCGACCCAAGCCGATCCGTCAAATTGCCAGTTCTTCGCTTCGCCGCTGTTGAAAAAGACCGACACCACGCCGTCTTCGCCAATCAGGATCCCGACGCTTTGGATCACGCCCAGTTGAATATCGGTTCCCGTGTCGATGATCGGACTCAAGTCACTATGGCCCACACCGCCCGGATGGACGCTGATGTCTCCATCGGGCCCGAGGTTGACCAGACGCACTCGATCCTCTTCGCCCGCGTTGGCTCCCCATCCTCCGCCTGAGCCAAAGCCAACCGAGAAGTCGCCCCCTTGAGTCTTCCTAAATACCGCCACATAGGCATATGAGACCCCTCCAGCCAATTCCGTCCCGCACTGCCGCGAGTCGATATACGATGACCATACCCCGACGAACGGCATCTCCAGGTTCGTCACGCCGTCAAAAACATTGTTGCAGCAACGGTTGGACTGCCACCAGCAGGTCAACGTGGTCCGGTCCCCGCCGATCGGCGAGTCTCCCTCGTCTTCATTGGGCATGTCGCCCGCGGGATTCGTGAAATCATCCTCGATCAAGATGACTTCCTGAGCCTGGCCGCTCGTCGCGGCCACGCTGAACAGCAAGACTGATAATGCTATAAATCCTCCCAAAGCGGATCGGTTCATCGTCTCACCTCCGAAAGGTCTCAGCGTCGGATGGGAAATCCGACGGAGAAAACGTCGCCATGTTCATGAAAACCCGGCCCAACCGAACATGAAAATCGAACATTTGACACTTTCACTAAACCCTGCCGAGTTCGCTTGTCAAGGCAAAACGACGGCGGTGCCATTGATTCTCCGGAGGCTGTGGATCGGCGCGCCGGGTTGGCGATCTAGCGGGTCGCTGGGTATTTCACGATGGATGCAGTGGTCTTCGCCAAGCCCGGCGACCTGCTCCCCCTCGGCACCCGCACGGTCGAACGCCTCAACCTCCGCGTGGATTCCGCCGGGTGAAAACAGGCCGCGGCCTGTCCCGCGCCGACCGCCTGAGCCTCGCCGATATTGACACAAGAGGGCATGAGTGACCATAGTGAGACTTGTAGAGGGTGCCAGCGGCAGGGCAGGGATGGCGAGGAATACGTTATTGGCACCGTTTTATGTATCGGGGAAAAATGGAGCAAGATGATCCGTCACATCATTAACGGTAGGATCACGAAGGACATGATGATCCGTGAAGAGGAAGCGGTTTATCATGCTCTCGAGTACGGCAGACTCGTTCGGCGCAAGGAACGCCCCAGGATCATCGATCTCTTCTGCGGCGCGGGTGGTATGACATTGGGTTTTACAAAGTTGTGTGGGCACTGCTTCATACCGGCGTGGGCTAATGACAACAACCCTCATGCCGTCGAAACCTACAACGCCAATTTCGGTTCTCACTGCATTGAAGGCGACATCAATGATATGCTAAAAGATTCGAATTTTGAAATTCCCCGCGCCGACGTGGTCATCGGCGGTCCGCCTTGCCAAGGCTTCAGCCTCCTGAATAAGAAGCGGGACGGCGATCCGAGAAAGCAGCTTTGGCACCCATACATGGAGTTCGTTAAACGCTCCGGGGCGGGGATCTTCGTAATGGAAAACGTCCCGCAGCTTCTCAATACATTTGAACATGGGGAAATCAAGGAGTTGGCCAGGCAACTCGGCTTCTCCACTGCCGATGCGGTTCTGTGCGCAGCGGATTACGCGGTCCCACAGACTTGGCACCGTGCTTTCATCATCGGCTGCAAATTCAAGGACCCCGCAACGGTGTTTCCTCCAAAGAGAACACACTTCAATCCAAAAAACGGCTACACCCCGGATTTCGATGCGGATGTGAATGTCTACGTTCAGAATCCCGCGCCCTGGCTCACAGTGCGCGACCCCATTGAGGATCTGAACCGTCCGCAAGGAACGGAAGTCAGGAACGTACCGCCGCCGTACGATCTGCACTTCGGCAGGACGCCGACTGAGCTATCGAAGGAGCACTATAGATCTATCCCGCGGGAAGGGATGAATCGATTCAACCTGCAACAGCTTGCGCCCGAACTCACGCCGGCTTGCTGGATTCGGAAAACGAGCAGAGGTACCGACCTTTTCGGACGGCTCTGGTGGGATAGGCCCTCCTTCACTATCAGAACAGAGTTTTTCAAGCCGGAGAAGGGCCGTTACCTTCGTTCTGCACAGGACTGTGAACGGATGAAGTGGAGAAGCAGCAATTAAAAATGTCCACTGATGTGAGGCTTAAATATAGTGTCCGAACAGAAGCCAGATAAATATGGAGCAGCGTGGAGTCGCGAGGAACTGATCCTAGCCTTCGATCTTTAATTGCCGCATTCCTTTCAAGAAGACAAAAGCAAAAAATGCCGAAGTCGTAGAACTAGCGCGAATTTTGAGGCGTTCCCCAGCCAGTGTGGCTCGGAAGCTTGGGAACTTCGGCTCCTTCGATCCCGAACTACAGCAAAGAAACGTGACTGGCTTAATCCACAGCAGCAAGCTGGATCGCGAGATATGGGATGAGTACAATGCAAATTGGAACCAACTGGTTCTCGAAGCAAGGCGTTTAACAAAGGAGTTCGAATCATCTGAGCCGGATGCTGTCGAACTCGAAGTACTGATTGTGGAGCCGACAGGTCCTTCTGAGAGAGATGCAAGAACAAGAGCTCGACTGCACCAGTCCTTCTTCCGTCAAGCAATTCTCAGTAGTTACGAAGAAACATGCTGCATTACTGGATTAAGGATTTCAGAATGCTTGGTGGCAAGCCATATCATCCCATGGGCTACCGATGAGGACAGGCGGACTGATCCACGTAATGGACTGTGCTTGAGCGCTACATTCGACTCCCTATTCGATAGAGGTCTCTTAGCGATTTCGGAGGATTTACATGCCATCATAGCAGATGCATTGCTTAAATCGAAAAACAAGGAAACGGCTGAGATGATCTGTACTTTTCACAGTAAACCCATTATCCGTCCACATCAATTTCTACCATCGGCTGATGGTCTTGAATGGCATCGGAATAACATTTTTCAAGGATAAAAGTTGAAAAGGAGTATTATACATTATGGAGAATCAAGCTGACGTTACGTATCTTGTAGAGGAGTATCGCCTAATTTTTGGCGAAAGCCTACCGTCCGCGATCAGAGAGGCCGACGATACCAAAATCGAACAGGTACTTGTGCGTGAGGGAGATTGGTCTTCCCATGCTGCCATTCATCTGGTGTCATTAGCATCGCGTTATGGTTCCTTCGTGTTGAGGAATGCTCTCGCTGTTGCTCTTGCCCTAGAAATAGAGGATGGGGAACTCGGTTTCTGAGGAGTTCGAGGATACTCTTAGCCAATTCACCATGATCCACTCCATCACATTCCTCTTCCGCATAATCACCCTGGGCGCGGGGAATGTTAGGACGCATAAGTTGCGGTCGGCGTTGACGGTGTTGGGGATTGTGTTTGGGGTTTGTTCGGTGATTAGCATGCTCTCGATCGGCGAGGGGGCGAGCCAGGAGGTTCAGGAACAGATTCGGCGACTGGGGAGTCAGAACGTCTTGATCCAAAGCCTCAAGCCGCCCGACAACCCCAACGCCCAGCAGGAGACGCGCAATTACGTCATCGATTACGGCCTGACCTACGCCGACGCTGAACGGCTCAGCTCGACGCTGCCGGCGGTCGAGGTGGTCGTGCCGATCAAATCGCGCGACGAGGACCTGTGGTACGGCGGGCGAAAGGTGCAGGTCAAGCTGCTGGGGACGGTCCCGTGGTTCATCGAGCAGCACGCGATGCCGCTCAAGCGCGGGCGGTTCCTCACCTCTCTCGATCTGAACCGCAAAATGAACACGATCGTCCTGGGCGAAAGCGTGGCCGATAAGTTGTTCCTCTTCGAGGATCCGCTGGGCCAGCCGGTGCGGCTTGGGGGCGACACCTATCGGGTGGTCGGGATCGTCATGCCCGGCGAGGGCGCGATGGGGGCGGCTTCATCGGCCAGCGACCTGGCCAGCCAGGGGGGCGACGCGTTCATTCCGATCACCACCGTTCGTTCGCGCAACGGCGATTTCATCATGCGGCGCGCCCAGGGCAGCTTCTCGGCCGAGAAGGTCGAGCTCAGCGAGTTGATTTTGTCGGTCGAGAACATCGATGACGTCCTGCCGACGGCCAGGCTGGTCGAGGCCATGCTCGCCGAGCACCACCCCAAGGCCGACTACAAGGTCATCGTCCCCCAGCGGTTGCTCGAGGAGGCGCGCAAGACCCAGCGCATCTTCTCGATCGTGCTGGGATCGATCGCGGCCATCTCGCTGCTGGTCGGGGGGATCGGGATCATGAACATCATGCTGGCCAGCGTCAGCGAACGCACGCGCGAGATCGGCGTGCGCCGCGCGTTGGGGGCCCGCCGGCGCGACATCATGGCCCAGTTCCTCGTCGAGACGCTGATTCTGTCGATCGGCGGCGGCGTGTTGGGGATGATCTTGGGCGCGTTGATCCCGTGGGTCGTCTCGCGGCTGTCGGGCCTGACGACGATCCTCACGCCGGGCGCGTTCGTGCTCTCGTTCGCGGTCTCGGCGTTCATCGGGGTTGTCTTCGGGCTTTATCCGGCCCGCCGCGCCGCGTTGATGGACCCGATCCAAGCCTTGCATCACGAGTAGTAGAAGCTAAAGCGGCACGCACCGCGCGAACCTTCAATCGTGCTCGTGCTCGTGCTCGTAATCGAGATTTATCCATACAACTCTGAATGTAAAGTCATGCGATCCGATTACGAGCACGAGCACGAGCACGAGCACGAGCACGAGCACGAGCACGAGGGGAGGTTCCGGGGCGAGAACGCTCCACGCGGACAATCCTCGACTTTTTCGTGCGCGTTCTGAGATGATCAAGCGTCTCCTATGGATGGGAAGCCCGGTGCGCGGGTAAATGTATGGATAGGACGCGCGCCGACCATCGCCTGGCCGCGGACGCGGCCCGTGGGGACGATGAGGCCTTTGCCGCCCTGGTCGGGTGCTATCGGCGTTACATCTACGCGATTGCCTACCGCATCGTCCTCAATGAAGAGGACGCACTGGACGTCTCGCAAAACGTCTTGCTGAAGCTGGCCCGACGGATCGGGCAATTTGACAGGCGCGGGCCCTTTCGCGCGTGGTTGGCCGCCATCGCCGCGCACGAGGTGCTCAGTCACCGCCGCCGGCCCGAGCACCGCGAAGCGGCGACCGATCCCGAGGACCTCGCGCGTCTGGCCGTAGATGGTCGGACGCCGCGGCCACCGTCGCCGCGCGATGCGCTCGAGCGAAGCGAACGGCTCGAACGCGTCGAACGGGCGATGGCGCGCCTGACGCCCCAGCAGCGCGCGATTTTCCAGATGCGGCTGGCCGAACAGATGCGCCCGCGCGAGATCGCCCGCCGCATGGATATCCCCGCCGCCCAGGTCCGCTCGCAACTGAGCCGGGCCCTGGCGACGCTGCGGCGGACCCTGGAACTGGAGGAGAAACGCTGAGATGACCGACACACCCAACAACCCGCGCAAGCCCGGCTGGCCCGGCGAGGACCAGATGGCTTCCTACTTGCTCGATGAACTCGCCCCCGCCCAGCGCGAGCGGTTCGAGCGGGCCATGCGCGCCGACGACGACCTGCGGCGCGAGATCGAATACTGGTGCGCGGCCCTGGAGGCGGCCAAGGACTGGACCGCCGCCGAACCCCCCGGCGCCGAGCGGGCCGAACAAGTCGCGATCCCGGCGGTCGCGGCCTCCGGGCCGGTTGCGCCAGAGTCGGCTACGCCCGAGCCGGAGAGGGCCGAGGCCGGACCGAAAACCGAGACTATCGCGGCGGCGGGGGATCTGGTCGCTGAACCGGAACTGGAACCGACGCTCATCCTGGAGCCGGTGGGCGGACCCGGGACCACCGCGGGCCACGAGCGGCGTCTCCATCCGGCGTTGATCCGGACGCTGCAGGTGCTCTCCTACGCGGCGGTCTTTGTTTTGGGTGGACTCATCCTCGACGGACGGCCCGACACATCAACCGAACCGGAGGGCGCCGAGCCGACGGCCCCGCCCGCGCGCGTCACCGACGCCGGTCCCGAATTGCCGCCGGCGCTACCCGCCGCGGAGCCCGCCGCAACCCCAACCCAACCCGAAACCGAACCGGCCGCTCCTCAAATCGCGGCCGACACCAAGCCGGAGCCGACGACCGAACCGGCCATCGAGTCCCCCCCGAACCCGCGCCCCCGCGCCGCTACCCGGGCCCGCGCGAGGGCACGCTCGTGGTCGAGACCACCTTGGCCCAAGGCGGCGGCCAAGCGATCTGGGTCATCGACGGCCAATTCCGCCGGGCCCAGGGGCCCAACGCCAACCCAATGAAGGAGACGCAACGATGAAAACCCTGAATCTCGCCCTCATGTTCGTCTTCGCCCTCGGATGGCTCGCCACGCCAGCGCCCGCGCAGGAGCCGTCGATTGAGGAGACCATTCAACCCACGCGAGAAGTTGAGCAAGCCAAACCGCCCGAAGGACAGGCGCTTGCCGAGCAATCCGGTGCAAAAGCGAGAAGCGATGCGTTGCGCGATGCGGTCCCCCAAAACGAGGGAGGAACGCTTTACCCCGGCGAATCGCACACGTTTCACGGCGTGACGTTGACCTGGCATTTCACCGACGAAGACCGCGCGACCACCGGCTCGGTCGGCCGGGTCAGCCTTACGAGCCCGGTGACGACGATCGATGACATCGGCGAGCTCATTGCGCATGAACATGTGATCGACGCCTTGAAGAAAAAGCGTGGGTTATTGAGAGGATCTCCGGTACGAGGCTACTTAAATAGTCGATCCTGAAAAAGACCCCTTGCCCAACAACAATGGGATCAAAACGCTGGTGGGTGGTGTATAGTTTTGCAAGAAAAGCGGTCAGTCGCCGCCGAAACCTTGCCAAAGTTGGCGCCATGAAACCCAAGCCCTCCC
>Ga0310121_10001549_pt1 | contig 23206 bp, 17 predicted proteins | sample CB27_Tmax_986_MG_FD_203504 | JGI IMG/M metagenome (GOLD analysis project Ga0310121, IMG submission 203504) | Marine microbial communities from Western Arctic Ocean, Canada - CB27_Tmax_986 | ecosystem: Environmental > Aquatic > Marine > Oceanic | place: Canada: Western Arctic Ocean | collected...
ACTCAGAAAAGTGAAATCCATCATCGGCTGCACGCCGAGTCTCACGAACTTGCGCAGGAACTCGCTGTTCTCTATCTGAACGACCGCATCCCGATAACTCAAATCCTCCACAAACATGACGATCAACGACCGTAACACCTGCTCCGACGTATAGGTCGACTTGCGACCGTTCCGCGATTCGGACAGGCGCCCCGCCAGGTCCCGGTGAAGCGCCATTAGTATCTTCGGATTCTCGTCCAAAATCCGACCGATCTCCTCGTACTTCCGACGGTACTCTTCGACCACTCTCAGCGTCGTTGGGCGGACAAAGTCCATCTCCGCCTGTCCGTTTCTTAGCAATCGCATCCCTTTCTCCCTCCCCTGTCGAGACGCGACGATCATAACACACCGGTCTCTTCTTCTTCCACAGATAACACTACGATTCCTTTCCACAACAGGAACTATTTATTCAATTGGTATGCCGGCGATGAACTCGCTCGAACCTCAGAGGGTGTCAAAATAAACGAGACATGCTTCTGCGATATCCTGGACCATACCATGACGAGCCGTGATCAGGATATCGAGTGTATTGTCAGAGCGACGGACGGTCTGGCGAAGGGTTTTCCCGGGATCGACTCGGTTTTTGTTCGGAACTCACTTCCGACACAACCAGATGTACGCATCCTTCCCCTGATACCGACTCCCGATGACGGGTTGGCAGTCTTTATTGTCAACGACAGCGTCGACCTGGATGAGGACGACATCGTTTACCTCATCGAATGGTATGAATCCAGGGACGCCGTAAATTGGACCCGCCGCTCGGAGCTGAGCGGAAATCCGGAGGCACGGTTTTTCGGAGAACGGCAAATCATCAGCGCCTTTACACAAGTCTCCGAGTTCTGGCGAATCGATGTCACACCCATCGAGGTTTCGAGCCTGCCGACTGTACCTTCTGGTTTTGGAAAGAACCCGACGCAACCATCCAAACAAATCATATCCGGGGAGTTGGGAACTCACCGTGTTTTCGTATTGCCCGATCTGAATGGGGACAATGTCATTGATTTCCTGGACTTGCTCGCCTTCGAACCACTTTGGCAAGTGGAGAATGAGGATCTGGACATCAACTCAGCTCGGCTCTTCTTCGAGCCGGGCACCTTACCAACACAAAGGATTGGCCCAAGCGAACTGTTCGACTTGCTTGAGGCAGTGAGCGATTAGGCGGGCCAATCAATGAGAATCTTCCCATTTACCTGTTCAGCGCTTGCTTTCGTTCTGGTTTGCCTATCTCTCAAAGCCTCTGCTCAGGAGCCAAGAACCCCGTGGTTGCAACTCCCTTCCGAAGTCGAGGCGGGTGAGGGGCGATTCGGGACGGGTGTTTCGGGTATGCCAGACGCAGATGGTGATGGTTTCGGTGACGTTGTTATTGGAGCTCCGGAAGCGAGTCCGGGAAACAGTCCAAACAATGCAGGACGGGTTCTTATTTACTCAGGAGCAACGGGAGCATTCCTACATACCCTTTCTTCTCCCACGGAAAGAACCAATGGTCAATTTGGATATTATGTTTCTGGACTCGAGGATGTGGATGGAGATACCTTCGGAGATGTAATTGTTGGCTCCCTAAATGAAAAGCCCATATATGTATTCTCAGGAAAAACAGGAAGTCTTATTTATACATTAGAGTCTCACATTGAGGACCCAATAAGTTCTCAGGGACGGTCAGTAGCCGGTACTCCCGATTTAGATGGTGATGACTGCGGAGATATCATTATTGGTACACCTTGGGCATTTACCGGTGCTGGACGAGCTTATATCTATTCAGGTTCCACGGGAGAACTGCTTCATACTCTAATCTCAGATAATGTTGCCGATAACGCCGTTTTTGGACAATCGGTGTCCGGCATTCCAGATGTAAACGGTGATGACATGGGAGATGTTGTTGTCGGCGCATTTCAGGAAGATCTAAGCGGACCCTTCGTTAATGCCGCGGGACGCGCCTACATTTTCTCAGGAGCTGATGGAACGCTCTTACACACTCTCGAGTCCCCGACTCCACGAACGGGTGGATTATTTGGGTGGGCGGTATCGGGGGTTCCCGACATCGATGGAGACAACCGGGGTGACGTCATCGTCGGTGCACGGCGAGAGGGTCCTACCGATTTCAATCCGACCGGCAGGGCCCACGTTTTTTCCGGTGCCACGGGATCTCCGATCCATACGCTACTGTCACCCTCCCCTTCCGTCAACGGTTATTTTGGGCAGTCACTGAGTTGTGTCGATGACATTAATGGGGATGGAATCAGTGATATCGCCATTGGGGCTCAGGATGAAGGCTTCGACCCACGGGGACGGGTACACCTTTTTTCAGGTTCCGACGGTGAACATTTCCACACCATTACTTCACCGAATCCTTTCTTCGGTTTTATCGGGTGGTCCGTATCCGCAGTCCCAGATGCGGACGGCGACGGACGAGGCGATCTCATCATCGGTGATTTGGAGGGTTCTCCAGGGCTTCCAGAAGATGGCGGTTATGCGTACATCTTTGATTCATCCCAGCTGTTCCCACAACTTGATATAAATCTCTCTGCTCACATCGAACCCGCTTTCCCGGGAACCCTTGATGATCTCGAATGTGTTACATCAATCGAATCGAAAGGTAACGAAACAGGATTCTCGATGACCTATCGTTGGTTCAAAAACGATTCACCGTTATTCGAGGACTTAGAAGTGGATGGAGAAGTGTTTAGTAGTGTTTCGGGTCCCATTCTCTCCCATCATTTCACGCAGAAACATGACGCCCTGTTCTGTGAGGCCCGTGTAACGGATGGCCTCGCGTCCGTCGAAGCTCGTTCGGATCCGGTGACTATCCTCAACACTCTCCCAACGCAACCGGATGTCCGTATCCTACCGCTGATTCCGACACCCGATGACGGATTCAAGCCGTTTTTATCGTCAATGAAAGCCAAGATGCCGATGAGGACGACATTGTTTATTTGATTGAGTGGTATGAATCCCGGGATGCGGAGAATTGGACGCGTCGGCCGGGGCTGAGTGGAAACCCGGAAGCTTTGTTCTTTGGAGAAAGGCAAATTATCAGTGCCTTTACTCAGGTCTCGGAGTTCTGGCGGATTGATGTCACCCCTATCGAAGTCGCCAGCCTGCCGACTGTGCAATCCGGTTTCGGAAAGGATCCGGCTAATCAATCCAAACAAATCGTCTTCGGGGAATTGGGAACTCATCGCGTTTTCGTGGTGCCTGATCTGAACGGAGACGATGTGATCGATTCCCTGGATTTGTTCGCTTTCGAACCACTCTGGCAGGTCGAAAACGGCGACCTGGACATCACCACGGGTAGGCTCTTTTTCGAACCGGGTGCCTCACTGACGGAACTCCTCGGTCCGAGAGAGATGATCGACTTACTTGAGGCGATGGGGGAATAAACCCACGCTTGCGCTTCGGGCTTGTAGCGAGCCAGCACTGAAAAGAGCGATAGAATGTAGCCTGAGGGTATAAACCCCAGGCGGGCTATAGCAAGATTCCTCCCATGACCACTCTCCTCTACATTGATGCATTCGCTGGCCTGGCCGGCGATATGTTCCTCGGCGCGCTTGCCGATCTTGGCGCCTCCAAGGAAACCTATGCCTCCCTCCCCGGCCGCCTCGGCCTTAAGGGCGCCTCGATCCGAATCGAAGATGTTAAACGGAAAGGGATCGCCGCCAAGCGGGCCATCGTCGAGTTTCCCCATGAGCACGTTCACCGCCGCCTTTCCGACATCGACAAAATCCTCTCCCAATCCGACTTGCCCGAATCCGTTACCCGTGGCTCACTCGCGACGTTTCGAAGGCTCGCGGAAGCGGAGGCCAAAGTCCACGGAACAACCCCGGAAGAGGTTCACTTCCATGAGGTCGGAGCAGTGGACGCCATCCTGGATATCGTCGGGACTCATCTCGCGGTTCATGAACTCGGGATTGAACGGGTTGTGTGTTCACCCATTCCTCTCTCCCGCGGAGAGGGATCGATGGCGCACGGGAAGATGCCGCTGCCAGCCCCTGCCACCGTTGAAATTCTTGAAGGCGTGCCGACAACGGGAATCGATGTCGATTTTGAAACAGTTACTCCAACAGGCGCTTCCCTTGCGGTCACACTCGCTGACTCTTATGGAGATTGGCCTGAGATGAAAGTCGAGGCCTGCGGCTGGGGAGCCGGTACTCACGAAGGCGGCGAACTCCCCAACCTCCTGCGCCTGATAAAAGGCGAATCTCGCGTTGGAATCTCCACAGACCGTGTCTGGGTCCTGGAGTGCGAGGTGGATGACATGAACCCGCAGTTCATGGAACCGCTCTGGGATGCTGCCTTCAAAGCCGGAGCCTTGGATCTCTACTTAACACCAGTCCAGATGAAAAAAGGCAGACCCGGAACGCTTCTCACACTTCTTGTCCATGACCTCGACCGAGAAACGTGTGAAACCCTCCTCCTGGAACACACCACCACCCTCGGCGTCCGCCGATACCTCACCGAACGCACTATCCTCGAAAGGGAAATCCATGAAGTAGAAACCGAATATGGGACCATCCCGATCAAAGTAGGGAAGGGAATGTCAGGAAAAGCAGCCCCCGAAGCCGCCGCAATCTGTTCGGTTGCGCAAGCCGTGGGGTTACCGATGTCGGTCATCTATGAGGCCGCCCTCGCTGCATGGAGGAAACGAGAAACTGACGCGTAGGGTCCGCTGTACGGACCGCTCTATTCCATATTCATCTGAATTACATCCAAGAGGGACCCGGCGACCTCATTTAATTCTTCCTCCGAAGTGCCCCTTTGGATCAACACAACAAACTTGCCGAACTGCCCAAACCGAGCTGGCATACTAAGTGCCGTCTTGTTTGACAGGCACGATTCGTAGGCCTCCTTCGCCTTTCCAACTTCAGCAAAGCCAAAATAGGTTACACTTACCTTTCCGCTCGGAGTGATTACCTGTTGATAGTTTAGTGAATCATGTGTGTTGCCAAAGAGCCGATCGTAGTGAGGTGCGTGAATTAGGTCGGGAGAATAATTTGTCTCCATACCAAGCTCCCATCCATGGTGTTTCTTCAGTTTGATTTCCTGATATGTCCCGGCCTCTCCCTTTGGTTCTACAAAAGCCTCCTTCGGAACTGCTCGGACACTCAGGTCACCATAAACAACCTGATATACCTCGGAGTCTTTGACCGACCACCACAGAACTGCCTTTGCCCTGTCGCCGACGGGCACACCTTCTCCAGTGAAACGCCAGGAACCGCCGTTGGAGTTGAGGTCCACCAGGAACATCATGGCCTTCATCGCATGCTCTCGCGCTCTTCGTTGGTATTCGACCGGTTTCTCTTTGAGAGCATTAAGCAAGTCCACCGGAATGCCTTCGAGGCTTTCCTCCGTTGGGTTTGTGATTATCTCTCCCGGGAAATACCCCCCCGATAAATCTGCCAAGACCCGCAGCCAAGAAAGGAGGTTTTCGCTATCGATTTCTGACCAAGTTGGAATCGGTGTGGAATATTGCACCAACTTGCAATCCCCAGGTGGTTCCACGCTGAATAAGGAATCATCTAGTTCTTCGCCGAATCTAAAGTCTTGCAGAAGCGTTCGAATGTTACCAGGAGAATTGTGGTCTACTTCGATTCGAACCGGCAATTCAGTTTCCTCGTCTGCCCAGACGAGCCACGTCTGGTTTAAATCAGAATAATCCACTCGAAATACACGGACTCTTTCTCCCTCAAGCACGGTAGTCCCCAAAAAGTCCGACGTTCTCTCATCTAACCGAGTTAGCCGCTCCATATGATACGCATTCAACTCTTGTGACATGACAGGAGAGACATTATAAAGCATCGCTTTCTTTTCTTCAGGCATCAAATGAAGCAACTTGGCTTCGACGGAATTAAATATCTGAATATCACCGCCCTCTTCAACAGTCCGCAACATCCCTGGGTCCCGCCAATAGACTCGTGCATGTAATGTTTCGGTACCGTCCTTTATTATGTATTGATGGAAACTGTACGAGCGAACCCGCTTGATCTCTTCAATGACTTGACCGAATGCATAGACGTTACTGGTAGGTCTCGTCCAGAAAAGTGCCAGTCCCAAACCGACAAGCAGTAGCGTACCCAGGGCTGCGGCCGTCCCCTTCAAAGGGGTAACGCTTAGTAAGAGGTTTTTCGTAGTACGCAGATGCAAATCAGGTGATTCGCGCTTGGCCTGGTCTAGAACGTATTGGTTGGGATCTCTTGCAAAGAGGTCGATCTCCTTCCCCAGATGAGTGAACACGTTAGAAGGTACCTCAATCTTCATCGTACGCTGAAATATTTCCGTTCGATCATTCATACCATTTCACCTCCCGTGTCCGTAAAACGTAAGTGGACTAAATTCTTCGCCAAGCGACCACGGGCTCTCGAAACGCGGGATCGAACAGTGGTTTCAGAACAATTAAGCGCCTGACTAATCTCCGCGTAGGATTTGTCTTCGACATCGTGCATAAGCACGGCGATTGTCTGATTTCGAGGCAACTTCGCGATCGATTGGAGAACTTCTGCCATCTGTTCCTTGGCCAACAACTTTTCTGAAGCCGACGCAAAACAACCGCGTATAGTTTCCATGTGAGGCCAGTCTCGATGGCGGTTCGATTCGCGGATTCTCTTTCTGAGCTGATCGCAGGCGGCGTCGAGACTCACACGGAGGAGGAGTGCTTTCGGATTAGGGTGATCAGAAAAGCGGGCACGCTTCCTCCAAATTTTTCCAAGTGCCTCTTGCAGAGCATCTTCCGCATCTTCGGGATTGCGAACCACCCTCCAAATCGCTCGGATCATTTCCTGCCGAGAGCCTTGAACAAGCTGAGTTATTTCTTCGTGGTCATTACCCAATCGGTCTGCCTTTTATCCCCGGTTGTTGCGATGCCAGACACCTGTTGCCCGTTAACCGTTCAGGCTGGCCAGTTTGTGACAAAAAATGGTGAAAGTTAAGATGAGCCCGATTATAACTTCAATATAATCAATAAGTTCAGAATAGTCCCCCACGTAGTAGAGGTGGGGGGGGATGAACTAACCACCTCGCTCGCACAGGAGTTGGACTCCTGTGCGTAACCTCGGTACGGAGTTGAACTCCTGTAGGAGGTGGGACCAGGAGTGCAACTCCCGGTTCAGCACAAGGACTATGAGCCCACCTTTCCTTAGATGAGGAGATTCGGCGAACAAATTTAAAACGAATCACGAGGCCGATTGGTATTCTCAACCAAGGCCGTAATAAAAATCTTAACGCGCCTGAAAAATCGATCTCCCCTGCCCGGGCGCCGGGTTCTCCGTCAATTCGAAACGGTACCGGAGATAATCGATCAGGAGCTTTTGGTAATTGGGATAATTTCCCACACCCCACCCCCGATTGCCGGGTATGCCCTGGAACGAGACTGGGCACAGGCCTGCTACACTGTTCATAGTCCCAAAGCGAGTGGTTGTGTCGAGGATCTCTGAGAAAACCCACGGGTCCGATTCCCGACCTTTCAAACCGACGCGGATGTGGGTGGTATCCATGATCTGAAGAAGTATCCGCAGAGGCTTCTGCGAAAGGAAACTCTGCGTTAGCGGCGGGTTAAAGGTTATATTAATTGTGGGGTTCAGGTTTACTTCCGTTGGATCGGTCGGATTTGAATTGATATAGAAAAGGCCTTCACCCGGGATGTTCTGGATGCCAGGGCTCCAGGCAGCCACACCTCCACCGGCTTTGAACACTGCCATGCTGAACCAGAAATTCCAGGGAACCGAATCATCTGTTGCCATGAACGAGGTCTCGATTTCAAAGGGCGGAGGGTTTGAAGAAAAGTTGAATCCGGCAGAACCGTAGATGGGGCACATGGCCCAGCTGCCGGTGTTGCCATACAGATTGACTGTCAAAAATCCCGGATTGGAATGCGTTTCGACAAAACCATTCCCCTCCACGAAGTATTTGTAGTCTCCCAAGAAACCCGGCACATCGAATTCCTCAGACATACCAACCAACCCTGGACCACTCGCATCGTAAAACAGGCAGTAATCCACAAAATACTCGAACGTGGGGTCTGGCGCTTCAACCGCGGGAGGGCCGGTGATCCCCAAAGCAGGCGGCAGTGTGTCGGTTATCCAATTGTCGAGTTTGACGATTGGACCGATTTCCCAAATACCCTGGACAACACCAATACTCGATAGGTCAACACGCGCCATCCTCCAGCCTTCCTGGTCGCGGAAGCCGACTCCGATATCAATTACCTGGGGATTAACGAGGGCGAATCGAAAACGGGTCACATACTCGGCCGGACCACCATATTTTTTCCAAGACCCCGGCTGCTGATTCATATAACCGGTCCAGGTGTATGGAATGTTCCAATTACCTTTTGCCGAATTGCCATTCAATAGGTCGCCATCCCCATAGATGACGTAAACCTCTGGAGCAGGATCCCCAAAATTCAGTTCGCTGTTTTTCACCTGGGGCAGGCCCTCTCGAAAGTTCTCCCCGTAGTTTCCGAGATGCGCGACCACTAGTTGAAGGTTACGAGTATTCGGCGGTTGCTGAGTTCGGTCAGTTGGCCAGGATGAGGGGTTCGAGAAAGTTAAAGCAACATTCAACCCAATCGCATAGTTGACCTGATTGTCCACCACACCTTTCTTGGCGTGCATGTTATGCACAATGCCCATGTGGAATTCCCAGGGCCGCGGAAATCGAGAAACTTGAATGGGAGTCTGGAGGATCCCTTTGATGTCCTGTCCCTGGCTCCTCTCCCAGAGAGTAACCATTCCGGGGTGCTCCGATGTGTTCGCGCGAAGGATGTTGCTATCCGGAACAAATCGCCAAGGCCAAATATCACCGTTCGGATCTGTAAAATGCTGGCTGAACTGGCTGATGTCGGTTATAACGGGTGTGGAAGTTGGGGTGGGTGCTATCGTCCCCGTCGGCGTGGGAGGCGCTTGATTTGTGTCACTATCAACAACGATGTTATCGATGAAGACCTCTTCATTGAATCCTCCGAACTTCACATAGACCGGGTCGCCTCCGAAGGCCGCGGTGTCACCGCGCGAATCCGTTTCCAGGATGAAGGCGCCTTTGCCGCTGTTTTTCCATTCGAATTTCGCGCCCCGCTGATTCCCCAACGCGACTGATACATCGACTCCGTTTGCTTTCGAATCGGCAAGCGTCCAGGCGCTCTGCCAGTCTAGGGACATGTCATCGCCACTTAACCACCCTCGGTCCATCGTTCTCATAAAATCCGCTCCCCCCGCGCCACCATACCAACCCCCGATGATCGCTTCCGACGCGAAGGGTGTTCCCTGATTCCGGCTGCTGCTCCAGGGCCCATTGATCGCGGAAGAATTCTCGTTGCCGCCATGCCAGGCCCTGAAACTGCAACGTATGTTGTTTTGCCGGTTGAAAAAGTTATTCGTCGAATAGTAATTCTCCCAGGCCGCCGATTCGGTCCTTGCCGCGTAATCCCCGCCTCCAAGGTCCACCAAATCAACCTGTCCGATGACATTCCAGCGGTTTTCATCGATGACTCCACTATTCCAGTCCTCTATAAATGGAAGGGGCTCCCCCATGGGTGGAATCGGTGTCGGCGGAGGTGTCGGCGTTGGTCCGGCACTCCCCTCGAAGACGAAGATGTCGTCAATGAACACTGGCCCTGTCACGCCCCACCATCCAATCTGATTTCCCGCTGCCATGCTCGGACCAAACCCCACTGTGTTCCACTCAGAGGGGCTGTTGAAGGTAGCCCCATCATCCGCGGACCATTCAATACGCCCGCCCTGATTGGCTCCAAGAGTGACCTTGATAATTAGAGAATTGGCCTTGTTGATAGCCGACTCGAAATCAGGCACAAATTCCGCGTTCGGAGCCTGGTTTCCGCTACCTCCCTGGCCGTTGTTCTCCCAGTTTTCGAACGTCGGCCACCAAAATCCCAGAATGAGGGCGTGACCCGTGGCGCCAGTGCTGGGGCTATGATGCCACCCCCCCGCAATACCGTTGTTGGTATAAGGAGGGTTGCCATTGTTCCAAACCCTGAATTGCATGCTCAGGTTGCTGCCTCGCGTAAAAACCTGATCACCGTAAAGGATGGTTCCCCAATTGAGTCCAGCCTGATTCTGAATCCGGAGAGCCTTTCCCCCAGCTCCGTCATCTACAACGGAGACATCTCCCGGGGTGCCTTCAATCGCCGTCCATTTGCTGGCATCGATCGATCCCGACTCCCAGTCTTCACTGAAAAGTTGGGTCTGCGCGAAGGCAGAAGAAGAAAAAATGAATATAGTTAAGATGATGAAAAGGCTAGACTTGGCCATCGTATTTACCCAACTTTCCGTCGTTTGGTTCGTAGATCGTAGGGTGGGTTAGCCGATAGGCGTAACCCACCACTCCGTACCTCCGACGCACGATTCACGCTGTCGGTAATTAGAAACCCTATGCCTCTGCAATGGTGGGTTACGCCTATCGGCTAACCCACCCTACGGCGCTATCAAAGTTAATTTTAATACCCAAGCGGGCAAAAATAGAGGAATCGTGACCCCTCAAACAGTCCTGTTTCTGCCTTAAGACTAGCAAAAAAACCGCGGGATTTCTTCTTTTTCTTCTTTGTAGTCTTGGGTTCTTCGCCTAATCCAGCCATTTCGCCCGCGAGGTTAATGGCGTCCTCCAAGGTCCCTATCTGGTCGACTAAGCCTACATTCCTCGCCTGTCTACCGGTGTAAATCCGTCCCTCCGCCAGAAGGGCCACTCGTGCGTGTATTTCCTCGTCAGTGAGGTTCTTTGCAAACAATTTGGCGAGTTGGTCTTCGTCAGGCTCGGAAACCACATTCTCTTCCGTTGCTGGAGCAACCTCTTCATCGGCTGCACTCTCCCCGGACTCGGTTTCGGAAGTGGCATTAACAACAGTCTCGGCGTCGTCAGAGTCCGTAGTGACATCTACGATCTGCGAAACAGCCACACCGCTGAATCCCGGTGAAAAGGTTGAGTTCCAGGCACCCGACGGATAAAAAACTCCACCGAGAGATGCTACATTGGTCCCGGCGGTAACTAATCCGCCCGGCAGAGATTCGTTCCAACCGCGGGCTAGGGATGTCCGGTTTCGCTTCCGGGACTCGACAACCGCATCCAGGAATTGATCGTAGTAATCATCCACCACCGACTGAAACATCGCTCGTTCGTGTTCGTGCATATCGCGAGAGGAGTCTCCGGCCCCTTTGAATGCACCCTTTTTAATGACAGGGAATTCAACACCCACCTTTTGAAGAAGATCTGATAGATTGGCCATCTGCATATAGACGCCGATGCTCCCCGTGAGCGAACCGGGCATTGCGATCACCTGATCGGCGGCACAGGCGACATAATACCCGCCACTGGCTGCGACCGACCCCAGATAGGCGATGACAGGTTTTTTTTCATCAGTCGTTATTTTGCGGACCGCGTCATAAATCTCCTGAGTCGGCGCGATGGCCCCGCCCGGTGAATTTATATAAAGCACCACCGCGGCAATCCCGTCGTTATCCGTGCAATCCTCCAACAACTCCAGCCATTCCTCCGCGGAAAAGATGGGACCGCTAATCTCCACGATCGCCACCTTTTCACCGAACAACTCCAAACCATCACCAGATCGCGACATGGACAGGACCAGAAAACCAACGAGAACAACTAGAAAAAGCGCCCCGCCGATGCCGAGGATAACCACAGGGACCAGCCAACCACTGCTTCTTCGTCGCCCAGGGGAGGGCAGGGATCCTGAGGTTCGACTCATCAGTTAGTGGTCCTCCCATATTGGCGTCCCGCGTTCTTATTCGTTGAATCCGAGTGGTATCTTGCCGGGCGAGCTCCCTGGGGAATGACATCAAACCGGTCGATCTGGAAACGACCCTTGAAACGGGCGCTGAACGTTCCCACCTGTCCGGGTTCAAGAACGATGGGAGTGACAGCTGCTCTAGTTTGCTTGGTCCCACCCTCCTTTGCCAGCCGGCCCGAGCCCCCGTAAACGATCACATCCACATGGATACCCGAGAGGGGTGTTCCAGACTCGTTCCAAACCTGCCCCGTGACGGTATACCCTCCCCCCGCTTTCACCAGATTCTCATTCCTTACCACAAGGCGCTGGGCCGGGTTCATCTCCCGTGTGCGTTCGAGGATATGGCGGGTTTGAACATCCTGCCCGGTCTGTACGTTTAGCAGCTGCATTTCCAACGTCTCGATACGTTGGCTGATACTCTCCATGCGGCTTGCGATGCGGTCTAGGTTTTGAATGATTCGCTCCATCAAGGGCTCGAAGTCCTGACTGCCTTCCATTATCCCCGGCTCCACCACGAATGAGGCCATTTTCTCGATCGAGATGGAGCGCCGCCCTCCTTGTGTCTCAACAACCAGGATGCCCTCCTGCGATGAATGAATCTTCCCGGTCACAAGAGTTCCGTCTTTCAGTCCGACAACATCCGCCTGAATGCCCGACACGGAAATCAGGAAGGGAATCATCGAAAGGGTCATTCGCACTAATCCGCGCATCAACTATTCTCCCATCCAGCTCAAAGCATGCCTCTTTACAGGCTTTTTTGGGCGCAACCCAGGTAATATCAAGTCCAATGCTTCCGCATTCTAAGGGATGGCGATGAAAAAGTCTTTATGTCAGGTCTCAATAGGGGCTAAATCCTGGTCCAGGCTTCTCTTTGCTTCTTCGGCAACCCGAATCGCCAGATCGAGCGCTCTGCGCCCATCGCTTCCAGACACGACGGGTGTTCCCGATTCTTGAACACACCGAATGAAATCCGAAAGCTCAGTCGTCAATGCATCTTCCTCGCGGTTCATCTTCAGAACGTGGTGGGTAATCCCCGGCATCAGGTCGTCCCACGATCCGCCTTCATTTTCGCCGAGTTTGCGATAGACAGAAATTTCTTCCTTTTGATAGTCGACTGAAAAGTAAGTGTCGCGCTGAAAAATACGGATCCGACGTTGCGGGTCGATGGAAACACGGCTGGCGGTCAGGTTTGCCACGGCTCCATCCTCGAAGGTAATTCGAGCGCTGGCGATATCCTCATGATCGGTCAGAACCGGAACTCCTACGGAATCAACACGCACCACCTTGGAAGCCATCAGCGAAAGGATGAGGTCGAGATCATGAATCATCAGGTCAACAACGACTCCGATGTCCTTCACTCGAGGGCTATACATGGTCAAGCGTTGAGTTTCAATGTATCGAGGCCTGTCGAGCATTCCCTTAAGCTCCATGATGGCGGAGTTAAAACGTTCGATATGGCCAACCTGCAAAATGACATCGTTCTCCTCCGCTAGCCGGATCAGGTCATCCGCCTCTTCTACTGTTGAGGTAATCGGCTTCTCAACGAAGACATGCTTCCTCGCTGAGAGCGCCGCTGCGGCGATAGGATGGTGAGAAGTGGTCGGTGTCACTACATCAATAGTGTCGCACACCTCCAGGAGGTCCTCCCACTTCTCGTAATGAGTAACGCCCTCCCGCTCGGCGATTTCCTCGCCCCGCTGCATGTCGGCATCGCAGACACCGACCAGATAAGCTTTCTCAAGCCCGCCCAAGATGCGCGCATGGTGCTTGCCAAGGTGACCGACTCCGACGACTCCGATTCGTGTCTTATCCATCTTCTAGTTCTCTATCCGACCGACTACCAAAAGGCTATTGGCCGTTTTCTTTGTGATAAGCGTCCATCATCAAAAGAAAATCCTTTGCGTCCACATTACCATCCAGGTTCAGGTCCGGATTGACAATAGGTATCTCCCGTGTAGCGGATATGGAGTACCCGCCGCCCTGGAACGGTTCAGTAACTAATAGAAAGTAAATTCCTGTCTCCTGATGAACAAAAACCATATCTTCAAACTCCAGATTTTTCTGGATGAGCAGCTCGCTGACTCCATCCTCATTCATCAGCCGCAATTCAAAATTATTGATGGAATTGGTCGTGGCAAGATTGATGCGGGAAGTATGGTTTTGTGTGGCGGAAAGTACAAACGGGTCAATATCTCCCGCCGCTTCCAGAAACCCCTCAGCTGAGGAAGCGTCGAAAACCAACCCTTCTGGAACCCCAGGACTCTGGACACCGATCATGTATCCCCCCTGATTGCTGGGGAGGAATTGAGCCACCTTGATATAAAAAATATCGCTCGGCGAGAGGATGTCCGGCGGGGCGATGAACGAGATTCTTGATGCATTAAATTCACGGCCGCCCTGGTCGTCGGTATCAATCACTGTTTCTCCATCACGATCGATCAGGGAAATGAATGTATCCGAGCCGGTTGTCAGACCGGTTGTTTCAATGTCGTAAAACTGATTCGCGACCGCAATGAACTGAAAGAAGTCCAGATCACCCGGCAGTTCGGTTGACCCCGAAATCGGGGGGTCGCCAACAAGTAACAGTGTCGCTGTTGCCGGATCATCGCCGTGATCGTCCGGTGGAGCCGCCCCAGCCCTGAGAACGGACACCGAATAAGTGCCGGTGTCATCGGGAAACGACTGGGAAACCTCCACGTAATAGGTCCCAGGATCTATCGACGCCCATAGGATTTTCGAGGCGACACCCGCCCCGCTATCGTCATCGGAGGCCAGTTGCGAGAGCTGGTCCTTATCAATCAACCGGAGGAAGGTGTCTGACAACGGATCGGACATCGGGATTGTGGTTTCAATCACATACAGGTGGTCCACATGGATCGGATCGACGACAAAAGAGAAATAATCCACGTCGCCCGGCTCTTCGATATTCCCCGGAAGAAAGATACCGTTCGTCACCTCCTCCGACGTCAATGCTGTTGCCGTGGATGGTGTGTCCCCATGGTCGTCGGGTCCCCCTAAAGCCACAAGAGCCGGGACGAACAACAGGATCGCCAAAGTCGATCGAAGAATCACAGCCCGCAGTTGAGTCCTTTCATGAGGAGTGGGCGGGGTGAAGAATCTCGGATTCAATATTCGGATCGAACTTCAAAAGTTCGGGCAAGAGCTGGTCGAAGTCGGCATCGGATAAATGATCGATGAACAAAATACCGTTCAAGTGGTCAATTTCATGTTGGAATACCTTTGCAAGCAAGTCCCGGCATTCGATGTCGACTCTTTTCCCTTCGGGAGACAGCCCCCTGATCTTAATATGGGATGGACGGACGACTTCTGCCTCCACCCCTGGCATGGAAAGGCACCCCTCTGAAAGAGCGGTCTCGTTGCCACCCGACCAGATAATTTCAGGATTCACCAGGGCAAATTTCTGATCAGGATCCCGTGTATCCACCACGATCACACGCTGCGATATTCCGACTTGCGGGGCCGCCAAACCGATCCCGTTCTTGTCGTACATGGTTTCCCACATGGCTTCAATCGTTTCACGCAGCGCGGCTGTGGGCTTAGCGAGTCGCCTCGCTTTCCTTCTGAGCATCGGATCCCCCAGGAGGCGGATTCTGTGGTTTTTCTTGGTCATTGTTAGGTTGCCCTTTGGCCAGATCGCAAACCCTATTCCGATCAATTTGACATTGTTTTCAGTATATCAAATCTGTCAACCGCTGGCTGGTGGAAAGCGGGAATAAGACTCCCCAGTAACCTCGGAAAGTGGAATTAGGTGCAATAAAGACGGGGGTGGAGCCTTAGGTCACCACCCTTAGTTGTGACTCGGCCTGGCTGCTTCCCGGGCGATCCAAAAGTCGCTTGAGAGCCCACCCCAGTTCCTCGAAGCTGGAAAATCGCTGGTCACGGTCCTTTTGCAGACAACGCATCACAATCCGATCCAGCTCTTCGGAAATGTCCGGGCGCAAGTTCCTCGCGCGTGGCGCCTCTTTGCTGAGAACAGACATGTAAAGGTTGATGGAGTTCTCGTCCTCAAAGGGTGGATGGCCAACCAGACCTTCGTAGACAACGGCGCCCAATGCATAAATATCCGCCCTGACATCCACGTTCTTCGCGTCCTGCACCTGTTCCGGGGGCATGTATTTGAGGGTTCCCATTCCCACCTTCTCACGCGTCAGGTTCGAAGGAGCTTCCGCCACCTTGGCTAGGCCAAAATCAGTAATCTTAACCGTCCTATCATTCGTCAGCATGATGTTGCTCGGTTTAATATCACGGTGGACCAAACCATCCGAACCGCCACCCAGGTCCTTCGTGTTCGCGAAATGCATTCCCTCACAGATTTGGATCCCCCATTTCACGAGGTCCATTATTGACGCGCTGGGCCAGGGATGCTTGAACATTTCCTCCAGGTTAGTGCCGTCCACATACTCCAGGAAAAGCAGCGGGCGCCCTTTGACCTCACGGTAATACATTGCCTGCACAACATTGGGGTGGTAGCCGAGGCGAATCCAGGTTTTCGCCTCGCTGTTGAACCGGGAAGCGGCCTCGCTGTTGTTCCTCAGGTCATCCCGGAGGGTCTTGACCGCGTAGTGAACCTCCGAAAAGGTGTCCGTAACAATAAAAACAATCCCCATGCCCCCCTGGTGTATCTCTTCAATCCGGTATTGGCCGTCGATTGTGTTTCCAACCTCAAATCCATCCTGGGATGGTCCCTCAACCTGGTCGGGAGGAGTCGGATTCGCATCACTCGTGGATTCGTAGCTGATGTTCCGCCCACCCGGCAACGAACCCTCCCAGTCCACGTCCATTTTGTCCTTCCAGGTTTTCAGCTTGAGCTTACTCGGATCGTTTCCCTGCGGAGTTGCGACAGAGGGTGACTGGTAAGCCAACCGCATTTCAGAGGGGGTCGGGATTTGCAGTGAGGATGAGGACCCCGCCATATCCGGCGCTGGTCGCTCGGGCTTGAGGCTGGAAAATTCGTGCGGCATTGCGGGATCACCCTGGTAGTGCAGCATCACTATGGGGATAAGGATCAGCGCTGCACAAATATCAGCCACAAACTGCATGGGAGAATACATTCCTCCGAAAAAGAGTTCCACGATCCACTCGGAAAGAACCCAAATGACAATACCACAAAGGATTCCCAGCGGAACTTTCAAGAGGGAAAGAGAACCCCTCCTCCCGGGATCTTCATCGCGCGAGATATAATCCAGGGCAAGCCGATCGTGGAAACGAACCGGCTTGTAGTGCCGGGCCACGATTCCCGCGACAATGACTACCAAACCGACTTGGATAAGAAATGGAGCGGCCAGTTGCCCCGCTCCGAACAGTTCCTCTCCAAGCTGCGCAAGAGTGTCCCGATTGGCTCTAAACAGAACAACAGACCAATTCTCACTGGTCAAAGCCGCCAAGCTTTGCGGATCAAACATTCCCGAACCTTCGATTCCGAAACGGGGCGCTGCTCCCGTCATCAGCCCCAATCCCATGATCCAGACGAAAGCCCCGACGGTTAGCAGAATGGATTTCGGAACACTATAAAAACAACCAAAACCGAGCGGAGCCAAGGCGCAAAGGAAAAGCCGCATCTCCAGGAATGGAAGAACCACGAGGGCCGCCAGCGCGCCGCGCCCCGGCCGAAGCATGACCCAGAGGAAAGCTGTGGTAACTATAAGAATGGTCGATGCTGCAAAAAACTCGGGTAAGTAAAGAAATATGAGCCCCGATAGGGCCAGAAGGAATCCGGCAACGCCATACCAAATCCGTACAATGCTCAGGATCGCGCAGATCGGCGCAAGGACAATGCCAAACAGAATGGGCATCGGGAGATTGGCCCACATTCCTGCGTCCTGATCCCACTGCCTCTGAATATCCAATCCATTTGACGCTAAAAGGATCCCGCACCCTAAGGCCAGTGCCAGCAGGACCTTCCCGCCAAGGACCTTCTTAATAAAGAGAGCATAAGCGACCCGGTCTCTGAGCCTATAGAGATTCTCCAGCACCCCCGATTCCCCGGGGTCGGCGAGATCACCCTCGGCATTCTTTGGCAACTCTTCCTCTCCTCTTTGGCTTCGAGTTACTTGAGCACGGACATCTTGGGTGCTGCGACGGACGGGTAACAGATTCAGAGAGGATATTTATGTGTTTGTTAAACCGTCACCATCGTGTGACACAAAAATCTTCCCTCTGTGGTCCGCTCAAGGCGCCGTTTCTTCCTCCGGAGCTTCGTTCGTGGTCTCTCCGCGCATTTTTCCACCGAATTTTCGTTCCCACCCTATTACGAGCAGTATGAACAACAGCACAATAATCATAAGGAAACTGGTCCATATCTGCAACCGAGTTTTCGGAATAGTCCTCTTTCCACCTGAAATCGGGGGATTCCGGTCTCGGGCGGTTCGGTTTTCCAGGAGTAACTGTTGATAAACAACCTCGGCCTCCCGTTCGCGGATCTTGTGGTACTCATCACGTAGCGAGGGAGAATTGCCGGTAGTGATTGCGGATCGGAAGAGGGATTGTCGTTTACGGAACAGCTCCTCCGCCTGAACATCGAGGCGGTCCCTTTCTTCTATCGGCAATGGGGTCCGAGTGTCGTTCATCTTGGTAGTTAATCGACTGACCGAATGGTCTATCCAAGGTTTTGTGGTGTCGGAACCCAGGATAAGGCCGAAACAGGGGGAGTGGGAGGAGGACCCGAGTTCCCACACCCCCCTTTTAAGAATGCCCGGCGCGGCTGGGAGAGCTGGGCACCCGTTCCGGCTTACAAACTTTGGTCCGACCGTTCCGCGATCAGTTCCTGCTGGGTATTACACCGAAATCTGGAATGTCCTTGGACATCACCCACTCTTCGGTCAACCGCCGCGATGCCCCAGAGATCCCTTGGCCCGGCACATCTACCTCCACAAGTATAGCCGGCAGATCCCCTTCAAGCTGATGGTACGCGGCTTTCGCCAGTCCTTCTGCAGTCCCCAGGTCGTGAAACTTTAACTCGACCCGGTCGAACCAATTATTTCTTGTAACTTGCTGCAACAAGCGCAGCATAACCTCACGGGTCCGGGCACACCCGGACCGTCCGAAGATATTGATCTTCACTTTTTCCCCTCCCCTTATTTACCCGTTTCAACGAAACGGGAGCTCAGCGACCCAACAAACTTCCTTTCGAAGGTCTGTTTCCCTAGGGCCGTACCAGTTTACTCATCGTACCATGACTGCCTCTTGAAACCTTTGCGACAAGCTCGCTACCACATGCCTCGCATACGGGGTGCGTTTCCCCAAACGCGTTCCCGCAAGCAAGGCAGTGGTATGACACACCCGCCCACGTAAACCCCCCTACATGAGTGGAACAGGCCACTTCTTGAATTTCCTCCACCAAGTCACCAACCTCGGAAAAACCGTCCATTTCGACCGAGTAACGAGCGCGTTCCGCCCCAAAGAACGGATGCAGCTTTCCATCCGTCTCATATTTTCTTGGGCTTCCAGAAGGGACCAGATTCTCCGCCGCCCAATCCCCGCTCGCTCCCGCAGCAATCATGGATTCTGAAAAGCGCGCGGTAACCTCCTCATCCGCTGAGGTGACCAGTTCCAGTTTGAGACCTTCGCGATTTCCAATCTCATCCATCCGCAGTTTCAGTCGAGCAATGATCCCGAGAAGCCATTTGATTGTTTCATCGTTTGTCGCTGGTGAATCTCCACGCGCCAGGGTCGTCATGGGAAGCAGTCCCCACACCCCGATCCCCCACACAGCCTCTTCCAGATTCAGCGGTTGGTTCCCTTCACAATCCCGGTTGTGCGACGACGTAGGGGAGAGCGCGCCCCCCGCAAGACGCCGTTCGAGGAGATCACGTTTCGCGCTGTGCGCCTTAACCGCAAGGTTCAGCTTGTCCTCCAACCATTCGACCAACCGTCCCTCCTCACCTTCGGAAAGAACAGCGGCTTTTGGGAAATTCAGGCTGACAGTCTGCATCAGCGGCGCGCGGTTCGATTCCCGCGATTTGGAGACAGCCGTCTCCCGTTGGAACAGCAGGCTGACCGGAGCGTGTTTAGACATGCAAGTACCGATAGCTTCGGCCAGGTTCGGTTCTACCCTTTTTCCGGAGGATGCTTCAACAATGACTTCAAACTCCACACCACACGCCGCCCACCTGGGCCCCTCTTCCGCGACCTGGCGAAGAATTTCATAAAGGGTTGCCCGTGAACCCATTTCAACATCGTCCTCAGGTAGAAGAGAAAGCTGTCTTGCTCCGATGAACTTTCCTCGCCAATGAGAGTCCACTTTCTCGGGGAGACGCCACACAACAGTCGGCTGCCCCTCTTCCGACCCGGCCAAACGCCAGAGTTTCGCAAGAGAATCGGAAACCGCGCGCTTTGTTTCAATGCTTGATCCGGTGGCATGAAAGGCGATCGCGGAGTTTACATTCTCCCAGACAAGTCGCCTGCCAGCCACGTTCAGTAGCTGGGATTCCTCCCTTTCCCACTGATTCAGGAAATCCGACCATTCACAATGGTTATTTCGACGCTCACTATTGCGCTCCAGGAAAGGCCAGGTTCGAGCAGGATCAAAATCCAGATGACGATGAATTTCAGCCGGACGGTGGACGAGTTCCAAATCATGAATATGGATATCCTGGATCCCGTGGGCTTCGGTCACATCCGCCGGCATGACCTTTTCTAGCGCGAATTGACGCAGAATCTCAGTTTCAATGGACTGTTTCCGCCCATTGCATCCGGTCCCGAATAGACGCTGCTCTACATCGAATACCGGAAGCCCCAGACGGGCGTGCATCCGTCGTTCGTTCTCGTAGCCCAGCTGGAGAAGTTTAGCGTTGGTCAGTTCTCGAATCAGGGGAGCGGTCAGGTGCGAGATCTTGGAGTGGACAATTTCCATCTCCACTGCGCGGCTTACCTGGCGAGCTTCCTCGTAAGCCAGATTGGTTTCCTTGACCAGTGCTTTGACAATCTTTTCACGGTCCCACTGGATTGTTTCGCCGGAGGAGGTGGCGACAGAGGCCTCGGCAAGACTGCCGCCACCCAGGTCGATCATGGACGGATAGGCCTTCTCGCCCTTCATTAAGCGACGCCGAGCGCGTTCGTTCCTATAGGTTATAAAGGCCCTGGCGGTGCGGTAGTGTCCGTTATCAACGAGGGTTCTTTCAATGGAATCCTGGATGCTTTCGATGTTTAGAAGGTTGGTGGAGTCCTGATGACGGCGACCCAGATCGAGGATGATGTATTCGGTGAGCATTTCCGACCGGCGACGGTCTTTCCCGCCGACCGATTGCGCGGCTTTGAATACTGCGTTTGTGATTCGTTTAGGTTCGAAATCGACAATTCTGCCGTCCCGCTTTTGCACACGGCGAAAGAGGTCGCATGGCGCCGATCCCGAGTAGGAATCTGGGCCCGCTGGTGGCGGTTCGCACGTAGAATGTGTCTTGTTTTCCAGCAGCACGATAGGATAAAACTTGAAGGTCCCCCGTTCGACGCTAGGAGTATCAATAGAGTCACAAACGCCTTGTGTCAAGTTATTTTGGGGTATGTTTCACGGCCCATTTTTTAGTCTCAGGTTGTCCACAATGCTAACCTCTGTGGATTCAATCGGAAGACGTTTTAGGGTGTGAAAAGTTATCAACAAGGTGTCCGGGTTTTCCTCCGTTCTCTATCCCCGCGAACATTGAGCTCTCCATGATTAAGCCCCCTCATTCTAAAAGCGGGGGCCGAAAGATACTAACAGACTCTGCACTTGTCTTTTACTCGGTTCGACGCAATTCTTGGCCCATCAATTCGCGGGGTTGGATCTAAGTCGATGAATCCTCTAAGAAGAACTGCCTTGATTCTTACAATGACCGCCCACCCGCTAGGCACGTCCGCCATGGCTATGACCGCCGAGGAGCTGGCTGGCCACATGAAACGGGAAGTTGACAAAATCCTCGATTGCTGCTCCTACCTCTACGAACTTCACTCGGTAATCTTAAGCGCAACTCCCATCTCAGAAGGAGGCGATGGCCGCAATTATCGTACAACCCACCTCATCCACCGAAAAGGCGATCGGGACCGTTTCGTCCAAACCTGGTCGGGACGTCATGACGATGCGAAGACTTCCCAAGAGGCACCATCACGACACATTAGTGTCCGGGCCTTCGATAGGGATTTACTGAGAAAAAACCTGATTCAGAGTAGGTTTTACAAAGATCAGATAACCTACAACCTAAGTCCTCTCACTGACCTCGAGAGTTTTGATCGGATTCTCAATCCACCGACTAGACCGGACACCCGGTCACTTAATGGCTCGGCTCGCCAGCCACGTGGGGACATCTACGATGGTAGCCTTAGTTCCGATCATTTTTTCGAAGCTGTTGCGTTCGTCCCTACCAGGGGAGGCACAACACGCTGGGATGAGGTGATGTGGGAGGACACAACCGAGGTCACTGACCTGGGGGAAGGAAAGTATGAAGTCAAAGGTTTCTATAACCGTCCGCCACAAGAATTCGCTGCCCGCGCAAAGGTTAGCCTCGTTTCCGCAGAGCTCATTCTCCGACAAAGCGGTTTCCGAATAGTCGTCGATTCCCGGAAGAGCTATCGAGTGATCGAAGCCGAAGCTGAGTGCCAGTTTAGTAAGCACTTTCCGACGCCCCTCGAGCTGAAAGACCTTGAGTTTGATCACGATCCAAAGACTGGAATATGGTACCCAACCAAATTCACTCACATCATCCATAAATGTCAGATTAATCACTTTGAACTGAAGGAGATTTCATTCGAGCAGTTCCCAGACAACGTGTTCAGCGATATCTGGGTAGACGGACAGGAAGTCTACGAGGAGGAAACGAAGGACCACTATTACCTCAATCCCAGGTTTGAGAAAAAGTTGGAAGTCCTGTGGGAGAACATGCTTGTCCGGGTCGGCCTCAGCAATGATCCATTAAGACCATTTCCGAGAAACCTTCCCGGGCATCTGATGCTCGGCGAAGACCAGCTACAAGGATTCATTAGACCTATCCTCGCCTTCCCCCTCATTCTTGCCATTACAACGATTATCCTGATGGGACTTCATAGGATGAGAAAACGGAGAACTCGAAGATTAAGCCCTCACTCCTGATCGCCACACTCCTGGCCGCTTTCCTCCTCCGCCTTGGCATCTGGGCAGTCTCCGATGTCACTCCCGAAAGCGATGAGCGCCAGTACCTCGGCATTGCCCAAGAGATTCGTGAGAATGGCCGGTTTGCGCTCCACGGTAGGCCGACTGCCTGGCGTGCTCCAGTCTACCCTTTCTTCCTATCGGTTGTGCCTGGAATTTCCCTCTCTCTAACCCGGTTTCTGCAAGTCCTTGCGAGTGTTGCCACGCTTGGTCTGGCGCTCTTCCTTGCGGGGCGGATCACTTCTAACCGGACAGTCCTCATTGCAGTGGCAATCTTCGGTATCCTTTCACCTGCATGGTGCGCT
>Ga0310121_10001550_pt1 | contig 23205 bp, 21 predicted proteins | sample CB27_Tmax_986_MG_FD_203504 | JGI IMG/M metagenome (GOLD analysis project Ga0310121, IMG submission 203504) | Marine microbial communities from Western Arctic Ocean, Canada - CB27_Tmax_986 | ecosystem: Environmental > Aquatic > Marine > Oceanic | place: Canada: Western Arctic Ocean | collected...
ATCACTGGGGTCGGCACTTCTACAATGCAGCCCGAAGCCACCCATCGCTGGATGGCCAGACGCCGTTCGGTTTCGCCAGCGGACGTCCGGCGGCACATATCGAACACGACAAGGTGCGTTGGGTTTCTCACTGCCGAGGACTGGTCCAGCTCCCAGTGGCGGCGTGACAAGCAATTCGAGACCGACAAGTCGCCGAAAGAATCGCTGGGCCGCTCTCCCGTCCCGCCGAGGTGGAAGCGCAGGCCGGTGTCAGGGCCGGCCCCGGCGACGCGCTGCTGTTACGGTGGGGTCGGTGGGCGCGCGAGGAGGCGATCGGGCCGTTCGACACGGGAGCGGAATCGGCCGGTCTCGACAATTCGGTGATCCCCTGGCTCCGGGAGCGCGACGTCGCCCTGATCGGATGGGAGACACCGGCCTACATGCCTCAGCGCCCGGGGACTTGCCTCGGCTGGCGCTCCATGATTTCGCGTTGACGATGCTCGGGGTGCATCTTCTCGACCGCGCCGATTTCGATGCGCTAGCCGAAGCCGCCGCGGCCCGCAATCGATGGGAGTTCATGCTGACGATCGGCCTTCTGCCGATTCCGCACGGCACGGGTTCGCCGGTCAACCCGATCGCCATCTTCTAAACCGCCGGCGACGAACCGAGCCGTGCAACCCAGGCGCGTCGTCGGGGGCGCTCGGCTCGTGTGCCATACTGTGTACTCCGTGCCGCAGAGGAGGTCAGTCCCATGCATTACATCTCCGGAACGCGTTCTTTCCGCAGGCAGTCGTCTCGTGCGCTCAAGCTGACAGGAGCGCTCGTCGTGGTGCTGACGGTGTCGGCGACGGGACTGGCGCAGGAGACTGAACGGAGCGCCGACGCCGACTGGCCGACCTACAACCGCGACCTCGCCGGCACGCGCTACTCGCCTCTCGACCAGATCAACACGCGGAACGTCACCGAGCTCAAAGAGATCTGGTCATATCGGTTCCACCCCGAGGATGGTTTCATCGAGGGTCCGAGCCCGACGGAGCTCTTCCAGCAGGTCACGCCGATCGTGGTTGACGGCGTCATGTACTTGGCGGCGGGGAATCGCGTGGTGGCGCTGAGGCCCGAGACCGGCGAAGAGATCTGGCGGCACGAGCTCAGCGAGGGGCTGGCGTCATTTCGCGGCGTTGCCTACGGACATGGCAACGACACGCACGGCCCTCGCATCTACTTCACCAGTCTGCGGAAGGTGATCGCCCTGCAGGCCCAGACGGGCGACCGCGATACCACCTTCGGGAACGGAGGTGAGGTGGGGTTGAGAATCCCATACGCGGGCGTGCCCGTCGTCTACGACGACACGCTGATCCTCGGTTCAAACGCCTACGGTCCGGGACAGGACCACATCGCGCCCCACCTGAATCAGCCCCGGGGCGGCGGAGAGCCGGCGTACGCCTATCCTCGCGCCCTGAGCGCCGAGACCGGTGAGCTGCTGTGGGAGTTTCCAACCGTGCCTCGGGAAACCGACTTCGGCAATCAAACGTGGGGGAACCAGAGCTGGCGCGATCGGATCGGGAACAACGTGTGGGCGGTCACGCTCACCGTCGATGAGGACCGCGGACTCGTCTACATGCCGGTCAGCAGCCCGGGCTCGAACTTCTACGGCGGTGACCGTCCCGGGGACAACCTGTTCGCAAACTCGACCGTCGCCATCGACATTCGAACCGGCGACCGGGAGTGGTACTTCCAGAATATTCATCGCGAGCTGTGGGACTACAACCTCCCGCCCGCGCCGAGCCTGTTCGAGATCACACGCAACGGCGAGCGCATTCCCGCGCTGGCGCAGGTGGGCAAGTCGGCGTTCATGTTCATCCTGAACCGGGAGACCGGCGAGCCGGTGCACGGAGTCGAGGAGCGGCCCGTTCCCACGGGAGACGTGCCAGGCGAGCATTACTCGCCCACCCAGCCGTTCCCGCTCAAACCGCCGCCGGTGGCGCGGGTGAGCATAGGACCTGACGATATCGTGACCGCTGACGACACCACGGTCGCGCACGCGGCTGCGTGCCGCGAGCTGTGGGACACCGTCGGCTACTACAACGAGGGGCCCTACACGCCGTTGCGGCTCCGGCGGGAAGGCACCCCTCCGTCGCTCGTGTTTCCTGGCACGGGCGGCGGTGTGAACTGGGGTGGGACCGCCTACGACCCGGAGCTCGGCTACATCTTTGTGAACTCCAAGGATCAACCGATCAGCGGCTGGATGGACGAAAACCCCGAGTACGGGCCGGCCACGCTGGACACCCAGGTGCCATACGTCCGCTCGCCGGCCCAACCGTTCGAGGCGCCGATCTTCGACGACGACGGCACCCGGCTCGGGGCGCTGCCCTGCTACAAGCCGCCCTGGGCGCGTCTGTATGCTGTCAACGCCGGGACCGGCGAGATCGTGTGGGAGGTGCCGCTCGGGATCAATGAGCTCCTGCCTGAAGGCAAACAGCGGGTCGGCACTCCGAGCGTCGGTGGCGCGATCGTCACCGCTGGCGGGCTCGTGTTCATCGGTGCCACCAGCGACCGCATGTTCCGGGCGTTCGACTCCCGCACGGGCGAGGAGCTCTGGTCTGCCGCGTTCGACTTCAACGTCGAGGCGGTCCCGATAACGTATGGCGGGAGTGACGGCCGGCAGTACGTTGCGGCGAATGTTTCCGCGCCGGCCACCGGCGAGCTCCGAGGGAGCGAGCGGCTGGTCGTGTTCAGCCTGCTTGAAGAGTAGCCGAGCTCGGGATCGTAGCTGATCGTGCCCCAGGTCAGCCCGCCCAGCGGCGGAATGTCGGGGTCGCCCCAGGTCTCGTAACCGGGCTCGCCCGGCGCCGTGTAGGTGATTCAGTTCAACCAGACGATATCGCCGGACACCACGTCGAACGCGGTGACCCGGCCGCTGCCTTCGACTACATACATTATCAGCCCGTTCGCGGCGACCGGCGTCGGGACCCGGCGACCGCCGTCGCGCATCGAGTAGGCCCAGACCAGGCGTAGGTCGCCAACGTTCGTCCGGGTGATCTGGTCGAGCGGGGCTGAACCCGGTCACATCGTAGTCCGTCGATAGCTCATCCAGTCGCCGGCGTCAGGATCGAGCAGCCGCTACGCGGTCCCCGACAGAATCGGCCCCGTCGAGCCAGCTGCGTCGATCGAATTCACGGTCGTTGTGTAGCCTCAAAAGGCGGTGCCTTGCGAACCTTTCGAAAAATCGGGAACGTTTCTTTGGAACACGCGCCAGTAATGCATGACATCGGTGACTCGTTCCTGTCCGTCGGGACCCTTCTCGACGGTTACCGGGTCCCGCCCCATTACCTCTGTGACTTCGTCGCGATCCGTCATCAATACCACCGTCGCTTCGTAGACCTTTCCCGCTATCTTTAGACGCACGCGCGGATCGCGAGCCACGTTGCGCGTCCAGGCCTTGTCATTGGGAAACGGTATACGCATTCTGTTTTCATCTGAATGCGCGTGGATGTAGAGCTTATTGCCACGTCCCACGATGCCGATCGTGACCGAGTGGGGAATCCCGTACCATGTTGGGGTCTCCAGCATAATGGTGTTCCCGCGAATCGGGTCATCAACGTGGTTGGCGAAATCCCAATTAGGGACCTCCTCCCTGACGACCTCCCCCGGGAGCCACAACCCGGGTCTGGCGATCCGGTTGCTGCGTGCGAACGCCTCGCCGCTGGGGTCCAGGTAGGCGGGCTCGAGACCTGTGAGGCGCAGCGTGAAGAGTACCAAGACCAGGATACCGACAACGAGAGGGACGCCAATTTTTAACGCGTTCTTCATCCTCGTCCTCCCCCAGTGGCCACAGTGTCTTCAATATATCTTCGTGGAACAGCACTGCCCGGCTGGCTTCATTGGGACATTCCCCTGAACGTCAGCTTCTGCAACCCCGCGCCTGTCGCCGCGATGTAGAGATTGCCCTGGGAATCGGTCGCTATCTGGTGGCCCGGTCCCAGAATTCCCTCGGGTTGGACCGTTCCCAGGACCTTGAGCGTCTGGCGGTCGACGACGACAATGCCGTCACCGCCGCCGACATACAGGAACTGCTGCTCCGGGTCGGGGGACAAGGCCAGATTCCGCGCAAAAGGCGCATCGGTGCTGACCAGCTGTTTCACGAACGTGCCATCCTGCGTGAACGTCTGGACGCGCCGGTATTCGCGATCGGCCACATACACCATTCCATCGTTGGCCACCCGGATGGCGTGGAGGATGCTGAAATTCTGAGGACCCGGATCCGAGAAGCTGGTTTGGGGAACCGTCTGACAGTGGTCGTCGTCAACCGGCGGGTTGGCGAATGCCCCCCACATCCGCTTGAATTCGCCGGTATCCGCATCGAACACCGCGACCCGGTGATTGCCGTAGCCGTCAGCGACGAACAGCTCGTTGGTCGGGGGATGGACCCGCTGATCCGCCGGCCGGTGGAGGTTCCTCGTGTCGGCGTTACCCTGGCTTTGGTTGCTGCGACCGATCTGCATGACGAACGTGCCGTCCTCGGTAAACTTCAGCAGTTGGTCATCAGCAACTGGCTCCAGCCCGGGCAGGCCATTGGTGGGACAGTTGTTTCCACCCAGCCAGACGAAGCCCTGGTAGTCGATATGGAGGCCGTGTTCCCGCTCGGGCCATTCATAACCCTCGCCCGCACCGCCCCAGGCCTTGATGAAATTGCCGGCCGTATCGAACACGATGACCGGCGGCGCAGCCGTCGCGGCTTGATCGGGCGGCAATGTCGCCGGGCGGTGCAAAACCCATACGTTGTCCTGGGCATCTATGGCGATGCTGGATGGAGCTCCGAGTTTCCATTCCGCCGGCACCGTCGGCCATGCGTCGTCCACCTCGAACATCGGAAGGCTGCTGTCTAGCGCCTGGGACGATTGAGCAGACAACGCCCGACTTGAAAGCCATGTCGCGGCCACGCTCGCGACCACAACCAATGTCATGAGAACCGCACGACTCGAGCTCTTGCGCTGCATGGTTGCCTCCCTCTTCACTTGTGCCGGCCGCCAGGGGCCACCTCGACGCGGAGTATAAACCTGAGCAGCGGCTGGCGGACATCCCAAGGGCCGCTCGCACCCAGGTCTAGCGGCGCCACCTACGGCTGGTGGTGCCTGGCTTTCAAGGCAAGTATCACGTCAAGTGGCTGAGGCGGCTCAGGCTCCTGAAGCGCCCCCTGATGTCCTACTGGGAAAAACACCATTTCATGGACAGGGGCTATCGACCAGGCGGCGAGGCTCGGGGGGTTGGCTTCGGTGGCGATTTTTACGTGGAGCAAGGGCCGAAGTCGGTCATCACCTTCCCGTCTGGCGAACAGCGGCTTCCCAGCTCCGGCTACTACACGATCACCGGCCTCGCCTGGTCCGGGAGCGGCGCGGTCCGCAGGGTCGAAGTCTCCACCGACGGCGGGGGGAACTGGAAAGACGCCACGATCGACGAACCGGCGCGTCGCATGGCCTGGACTCGCTTTACGGCCCCGTGGACCTGGAACGGCAGAGAGGCAATGCTGCAGTCGCGGTGTACGGATGACAAGGGTCAGGTCCAACCGACGGCAGCTGAGTATCCCCAATTCTGTGGCACCTCCGGAGCTCCTTGCGGCAATGCCATTCAACCCTGGAGGGTGACCAATGATGGGTTCGTTCTCAATGCGTTGTAGCCTGATCGCTGTCGTCTTTGTCGCGCTGATACTGGTTCACGGCGTGGCCGTGGAGACCCAGGGGCCCACGTTCAAACTCGGCACAACGCCCACCGAGGGAGAGCTCCAGCCGGCAGACGCGGCGATCGGCCCTGACGGCGAAGGACTCCCGCTGGGGCAAGGCACCGCGAAGGAGGGCGCGATAACCTACATCGCCCGAGGTTGTGCCAAGTGCCACGGGTCAACCGGCTCCGAGGGCCCCGGTCCAGAACTGGTTGGGCCCCAGGGCGAGTATGAGGGAATCGCCAGCCACCCGTTTGCGACGATGATCTGGAGCTACATCAACCAGATGATGCCGCTCGATCTACAAATGCAACATGCGAAGTTGGGATTTATCGGTGGAAGGAGACCGGCGATAGGCGGGATCCTCTACGAGCCATGTTGTCTGAATCCGGACGAAGTGTATGCCCTCACCGCGTATCTTCTGTATCGCAACGACATCATCGGGGAAGATGAAGTGATGGACGCTACGAGCCTGCCCAACGTCCAAATGCCCGCGCGGAACGCATACCTCCCGCCTCCGTTTCTGGACACGACGTGGAAACCTGGGATGCGTCAGGCGGCAATAGACAAGCGAGACGACTGACCTCAGTCAATCCCAGCGGTTACGACTATCTCGTATCCGGTCATTGGACACGCGCCGTCGAGCGACACGAAAGGGGCCGCGGCCGCCTTCCCCGCCGCGCAGGGCGGCGCCCTGCGGCGCCCCGAACGGGTCAGGCGCGTTGGGCTTCTTGCGCCAGCGACCGTCTTCGCCTCAATTGCTCTGGGCTTCTGGTGTCGATACCGCCGACTCCGGGCGGGTCGTCGTCGTGAACGAACGGCTGGCGCGGACTATCTGGCCAGGAGCGAGCCCGATCGGAAAGCGCCTGAAGCAGGGGTGGCTGGAAAGCGAGGGGGAGAATTCTCCATGGCGCGAGGTGGTAGGCGTGGTGTCGGACGTCAATCAGGACGGCCTGGACGAGCCGGCTCGGATGGATGTCTTCCTCCTGTGCGTCTCGAATTCGTTGTCAGGCCGCTACTGGTCGTGACGGCGGATGGGACGGTCAAATCATCGACTTCGGCTTGACGAGGTTGGCGGGGACGGAGGGGGTACGACAGATGTACACGGTTTCGTGGCTATAGCTGGCACGCATAGCCAAGATTGACAGCACCGGGTCGAGGTGTCGCGGACGACAGACACTGCTATCGTGACGTGACGGAAGGCTGCTCGTCGGCGCGGGCGCCGAACAGGATGCCGAACATGCCGTAGTTGCCTTCGTGGCAGGCGAACTCGTAGAGATCGCCTGTGACCGGCTTCATAGCGATTGAGGCGGTCCACGGTCGGGCATACGAGGATGGATCCTCGACGGTGTACGCGTAATCGAGGGTGTCGGCGTCGACTCGTGTGAAGCGCTCGACGAGATGCAGCCGCTCCGCCGACCCCTGGTAACCGGCTTTGCCGTTGAAATTGGCGGTCTCGACGACGAGCGTATTGCCTTCCCAGCGCCCCCGGGAATCGCCCATCCATTGCTTGATACGACCAGCGATCGCCGGCCGGCCATCCATCGGAATGATACGTGCGTCGTGAATCTGCTCGGTCCAGATCACCACATAGCTCGGCGTCTGCAGTAGTCGGAGATGATTGTTGTAGCCGCCAGCGGACATCGGTGGACCCGCCTTGGTGTGATGAAGGCATCGCTCTCCTGGGCTCCGGTCTTCGGGCCCGTGGGCGGGTCGGTTGAGCAGTTCGCGTCGGGCGTCTCTACGGTGTCGCCCTTCGGCTCGAAAAGGAATACGGCCGTCCGGGGGATCCACGATCAGCGCCGTCCGCCCCGTCGACTCGCCTCGGTCGAACCAGAACGCGTTGTAGGCGCCCGGGTCGCCCGGGGGCGGTGGCTGATCGGCCCGAGTCAGGGCGTCAAGGTTGAGCGCGGCGACCTCCTCCTCTGTTAGCCGTTCCCGTCCGGCGAACGCACCCGGTCGCTCCAGGGGCGTGATGGTCGCGAACGACCAGTCACCCTGCAGGTCCGGGGTGCCCCACGCGGTGCGGAAGGGCACCCAGTCGTCCGATGCTGCCGCCTGGGGTTGCCCCGCCACGCTTGCCGGTACGAGGCACACCACCGTAATCACCGTGAGACATGCCGCTAGACATCGACCGTTCATCTGACACCTCCCGCTCGCGCTGTCGAGTACATAGGATCGCTGCTGATGCGTCCCTCGCAACCTTGGGTAAAGTCGTCTTGCGTCCACGGCTCTCGGAACAGGCCGCGGTGCCCGCCGCCCCTGAGCGTCTACGTCCTGACGTCCCGGTCGGTCATCGACGTGGCGCGCCATGATCTGTATGGAATCGCAGACACGCCATTCTATGCCGGAACACTCTCAGCCTACCGATGTTGATCTCGAATTCGTAATTCACCGCATTTTTCGACATTTCGGACGTGTTGTGAACGGCGGACGACGAGCCTAGGCCGGTTCCCTGTGAACGCAGCCCTGCTCACGCTCCTTCATCTGGCGGTGGCCGCCGCGAAGCTCTGTCGACCCGGCGGTGTCCGCGCTGTCATTGCCGAGGATCTCCTGCTCAAGCAACACCTAATCGTCCTTCGCCGACCGCGCGAGCGAGCACCGAACTTGACGGGCGGCGGTCGGTTCGTGTGCGGACTCGGGTCGCTGTTTCTGCGTCCGAGCCGAATCCGAAAAGTCGCCATCGGCGTCCGCCACGCGCACGCGACGCTCCTCGCCTTCCATCGGGCATTGGTGCGGTGCAAGTACCGTCGCCTGTTCTCCTCGAACGACTGCCCACGGAAACCCGGTCCGAAGGGGCCAAGCGAGGCGCTCATTCAGGCCATTGTCGAACTCAAATCCCGCAATCCTCGATTCGGCTGTCCGCGGCTTGCCCGCATCATCTTGCGGACGTTCGGCGTCGACATCGACAAGCATCTCGTGCGCCGCGTCTTGGTCAAACACTATCGGCCCCGCGGCGGAGACGGCCCGTCGTGGTTGTCGTTCATCGGCCACGCCCGCGACAGTTTGTGGAGCGTCGACCTCTTTCGGTGCGAGTCGATCGTGCTTCAGAGCTATTGGGTGCTTGTCGTCATGGACCAGTTCACCCGTCGCATCATCGGCCTCGCCGTGCATCACGGAGACGTCGACGGCGCGAACCTCTGTCGCATGTTCAACGATGCTATTCATGGCCAGGGCGCACCCTGGCATCTCAGTACCGACCATGACCCGTTGTTTGCGGCGCACCGATGGCAGGCGACCCTTCGGGTCCTCGAGATTGATGAGATCCAGACCGTGCCTCACGTTCCCATGTCGCATCCCTTCGTGGAACGGCTGATCGGGACGCTGCGGCGAGAGTTCTTGGACTACGTGTTGTTCTGGAACGCCCGGGATTTTGAGCGGAAGCTCGCGGACTTCGCGGCCTACTACAATTCGGCGCGAGTCCACGGCGGGTTGGACGGCCACACGCCTTCAGGCTTCCCGAGCGGACATCGGGGGGCTCGTGCCGAACTCAACAAGGTGTGCTGGATCTCTCACTGCCGGGGGCTCGTGCAACTCCCCATGGCAGCGTCACGAGGAATTCGAGACGGACACGTTCGTAATCAAGGCCCCGCGCCAGTTCGGCAAGAGCTCGCTCATGGCGCGGGCGCGTTCCCTCGCCCAAGATCGCGGGTGTCGCTCGAGTGTCATCGACTTCCAGTTGATGGGCGAGACGCACCTGGTTCAACCGTTCCGGTGGTAATACCAAACGACGGTCCCGAACATCGGGTCCCCTTTCTCTTGGTCGGCCATGACGCGGGCCATTGTATCCAGTCCTCATGTTCCATCCGCGCCCAGCGTCGACAGACCCTCCATCGTCATCCGGCCGGCGGGGCTTGGCTCGCTTCCCACCCGGCCCGCACGGCGTTTACGATCTGGTTCACACCGACGTCATGCGTCACCTGCGCGAAGATGACGGGGCCGTCGCCACGCATTCGGCGGGAGTCACGGGCCATGACGTCCAGGTCGGCCCCAATGAGCGGGGCGAGATCGGTCTTGTTGATGACGAGCAGATCGGACTGCGTGATACCCGGTCCCCCTTTGCGCGGGATCTTGTCTCCACCGGACACGTCGATGACATAGATCGTGAAGTCGGCGAGGTCACGGCTAAACTGTGCGGCCAAATTGTCGCCGCCGCTCTCGACGAACAAGAGGTCGGGGTGCACCTTCGTGGTGAGCTGAGCCAGCGCGTCGAGGTTCTGGCTGACGTCATCGCGGACAGCCGTGTGGGGACAGCCGCCGGTTTCAACCGCGGTGATCCGTTCGGGTTCGAGCGCCTGGTGTCGAACGAGAAACTCTCCGTCCTCTTTTGTGAAAATATCGTTCGTCACGACGGCGAGGCTGTGGCGATCGCGCAATTGCCGACACAGCGCCAGGAGCAGCGCCGTCTTTCCACTGCCGACCGGTCCTCCGATGCCAACGGTAAACGCCCGGGACAGGTAGTCGCGGACGCCCGGCGCCGGCCGGTCAGCAAAGAGACCGGGACTCGCCGGGTCGTGGTCATGGGCATGAGGCGTATCGTGCATCAGCGAGCTCCTCTTCTGCGGGATCGGTGTCCTGACCAGGGTCCTCAGGATTGGAACAGGCGCGAGTACAGTCGGTCGTGGCCGGCCTGGACGAGGTCGAAGACAGGTGCCGTCTGACAGATATCCGCGGCGCTCAGCCCCCGACTCTGCGTGAGCGCCCGGTCGAGCATGGGGGCTATCTCTTGTTGGATGCGCTGCGCATCGTAGCTCCCCACGATACCGAGGCGGACGGCCGCCGACAGCACCCCGCGAGCCGTGCCATAGAGCAGCATGGCCCTCGCGGTCTCGAGGGGCACGCCGACAACCTGAAAGACCCAGCCCGCCGTCGGCGCGACGTGGACTCGACCGTTCTGCGTGCGGACGCCAACGTCGACCATCGCCTCGGATGGCCAGACACGCGCCACCGTTGCCACGAGTGTCCGCCCCTGCACTCTGCTCGCTCGATTGGCGACGCTGTTCGTGAGAAACGCATCGGCCAGCTCGTCTAGCGTGCTCCATCGACTCGGCTCGCGATAGACGGCCCCCAGCAGCGGCAAGGCGCCGTAGTTGGTTTGCTGGATGGCGGCCCGAAGAAAGCGTCTCAGTGCTGCCGTATCCGCGACGTGACCGGATTGCCACGCGGCCTCCAACCCCCAGGAGTGAGCGAATACGCCCACTGGGAACGCGGAGTCCACCATTTGCCACGCGAGCCAATCCGCCATCCTCGACTCGCGTCCTCAGAACAAGCAATACCGCTGGGCGAGGGAGAGGACCTCGGCGGCCTCTGCGTGGAGCTCTTGCCCGTCCGCGGTGACAACGTAGGTCTCGGGGTCAACCGTAATCTCCGGAAGCGCATCGTTGAGCTTCATGTCTCGCTTCCCGATGCTGCGGCATCCTCGCACGGCCGACAGACGTTTTGTGAGTCCGTAACGGTCCAGGCGGCCCTCCTCTAGTGCGTGAGCGGAGACAAACGCCAAGGATGTCGCCCCGGTGGCTCGGCCAAAGGCCCCAAACATGGGTCGCATGAGCTGCGGCTGTGGGGTGGGGATAGACGCGTTCGCATCGCCCATCTGCGCCCAGGCGATAAACCCCCCTTTGATCACCAGCTCCGGCTTTGTCCCGAAGAACGCGGGTTTCCACAACACGAGGTCGGCGAGCTTGCCTACCTCGACAGAACCCACCTCGTGGCCTATGCCGTGAGCAATCGCGGGATTGATCGTGTACTTGGCGACATAGCGACGAATACGCAGGTTGTCATTCTCGCCCTGCTCGCCATCGAGCCGGCCCCGCTCGCCCCGCATCTTGTCGGCGGTTTGCCACGTCCGGGTGATGACTTCGCCCACGCGCCCCATGGCCTGGCTATCGCTCGCCATGATGCTGATCGCACCCAGGTCGTGCAGCACGTCTTCGGCCGCGATCGTGTTCCCCCGAATCCGGCTCTCGGCAAACGCGACATCCTCCGGCGTGTTCTTGTCGAGATGGTGACAGACCATCAGCATGTCGAGGTGCTCGTCGAGCGTGTTCACGGTGTAGGGTCGTGTGGGGTTGGTCGAGCTGGGCAGCACATTGGCTTCGCCGCACACCCGAATGATGTCGGGCGCGTGCCCCCCGCCAGCCCCTTCGGTGTGGTACGTGTGAATCGTCCGCCCTTTGAACGCCGCGATGGACGCGTCGACAAACCCGGACTCGTTCAGCGTATCCGTGTGGATGGCGACCTGTATGTCGAAGCGGTCAGCGACGGTCAGGCAACAGTCGATGGTGGCAGGCGTGGAGCCCCAGTCCTCGTGCAGCTTTAACCCCACCGCTCCGGCGCGGACCTGCTCTTCGAGTCCTTCCGGCATCGACGTGTTCCCCTTCCCGAGGAAGCCAAAGTTCATCGGAAACGCGTCGTTCGCCTGAAGCATGAGCTGCACATGGCGCGCGCCGGGCGTGCAGGTCGTCGCCTTCGTGCCCGTCGCGGGACCCGTTCCGCCGCCGATAAACGTCGTCACCCCGCTGGCCAGCGCCTCGTAGACCTGCTGGGGCGCGATGAAATGGATGTGCGCGTCAATACCGCCGGCCGTAAGGATCATGCCCTCGCCCGCGATGACCTCTGTCGTCACGCCGACCACCATGTCCTCGGACACGCCGGCCATCACATCGGGGTTTCCAGCCTTCCCGATACCCGCGATCCGTCCGTCCTTGATACCGACGTCGGCCTTTCGAATACTGGTCCAATCCACGATCAACGCATTGGTGATGACACAATCGAGCGCCCGCGCGTCGGAGACGCCGGCCGCCTGCCCCATGCCGTCGCGGAGCACCTTGCCGCCTCCAAATTTGCACTCATCGCCATACACGGTCGCGTCCTGCTCGACCTCTGCGACCAAACCGGTATCGCCAAGCCTGATGCGGTCACCGGTCGTTGGTCCATACAGGTCTGCGTAGTGACGTCGGTCGATACCATGCGGCATGACTACTCCCAGCTCTCCAGAGGACGGTCATCGGTCACGGGTCCGCTTTCCCACGCGTTGCCGCCACGCACGATGCGGCGACCGGCGATAGGCACCAACGTCACCGTCTTGATTTCTCCTGGTTCGAACCGGACCGCGGTGCCCGCGGGAATATCCAACCGACGACCATAGCCGGCCCGTCTGTCAAACTCGAGGGCTCGGTTGGTCTCGGAAAAATGGTAGTGACTTCCCACCTGAATCGGCCGATCGCCGGTATTCGAGACCGCGACCTCGGTTGTCTCTCGTCCCGCATTGAGCACGATCTCCCCGGGACGGGCGTGTATCGCGCCCGGCGACCCGTCGACGACTTTGGCCGCGGTTCCCAGCCACGTCTCGACATCCGGTACCGGCAAGAAGCTTCCGTAGAGCGCGAGCGTATGGTCGCCCCGTTCCGCGACGATCGGATGATGCACGGTCACGAGCTTTGTGCCATCGGGAAACGTCCCCTCAACCTGGACCTCGTCGATCATGGACGGAATGCCGTCGAGCACGTCCGCCGTCCCCAACACACGGCGTCCCAGATCCATCAGCTCGGCCACCGACCGGCCGTCGCGAATAAACTCCAGAATCTGCGTGGCGATCAGCGCAACCGCCTCGACGTAGTTCAACCGCAGTCCCCTCGCCAGACGTTTCTGGGCCAGGGAGCCGGCCTGATGCAAGATGAGCTTGTCTATCTCTCGCGGTGTGAGATGCATAGCGCTACCATTTCCGAGCCCACGGATTATCACCGAGCAGACACGGCAAAAAGGCGAGATAGTCTCGAAGCGTCTCCCAGACTTCCTCGACCGAACGACCCGCCACCCGAAACAGACAGCCAGACTCGCCAACCGCGGAGGCGGCAATCAGCCGGTGGCCACAACGCCCGACCTCTTCAGCGGCGATACGGTCCAGGATCGCCGCGGCCTCGCGCCCAAGCGGAGTCCCGAGAACAATCACCGCGGCGACAACATCGTATGACCCCAGGCGCTCCGCCAAGTCACCATCCGACGCGCGAAGCGCCTGGGACTCGTGGACGAGTAGTCGGCCGCCGAGCCGGACCACCGTCTGACTGACCCAGACGTCAAAGGCCCACCGCTCACCCGACTCGCGGCGCCCGGACGAGAGCCAGTCGAGTACGACCAATCCCGCCCCCGCCGCCAGCTCGAATTGTTGCGCCTGATGATAGCGAGATTGTGCGAAGCAGACGACCGGATCCGGCGCCACAACCAGTACACCGCCCGCCTCGATGTCGGCCCGCATCTGCATCGTCGTCCCTCGCGGCGACCGATACACTTTTGTAGAGGCTTGGGTCGTGAGAAAAGCGCAAGCATCGCGGCCCACGGTGACCTGCAGCGCGATGGCGTCGCCGTCGACCAGACCTCCCCCATAGCTCGAGGTGTAGACCCACGCCGCGTGACCGTGGTTGCGAGGGGTCAGCACCCGCAAGGGACTCGTGGCAAACGCCCGAACCACCACACTTCGCTCGTGTCTGCGGATCACCGTCAATTCCCCGCGACCGGGCCGCGCTCTCGGACGGCAGCGATACTTAGACTGCGAGATACTGGCGCACATATTCGTCACTGAGCTCTTCGATGGGACCACCAGCCACGGTGCGCCCCTTCTCGAGAATGCAAAACTCGCTGGCAACCCGCCGGGCGAACGGGAGCTTCTGCTCGACAAGCAGGACGGTCACACCGGCATCGCGATTGAGCCGCAGGATGATGTCGCCAATCTCTTGGACGATGTTCGGCTGGATTCCCTCGGTTGGCTCATCGAGTATGAGCAGCTTTGGCTCGAGCACCAACGCGCGTCCGATGGCGAGCTGCTGCTGCTGACCTCCGGAGAGGTCGCCCCCCCGTCGATGGAGCATCTGTTTCAACACTGGAAAGACGTCGAAGACCTGGGGGGGGATGGTCCGTCGGCGGTCCGGACGCGCGCCGAGTCCAACCTCGAGATTCTCTTCGACGGTGAGCTGCGGAAAGATCTCTCGGCCCTGCGGCACGTACCCGATAGCAAGCCGGGCCCGACCCTCGGGACGGGTGGCGCGCAAGTCGGTGCCCGCGAAGGAGATCGCACCCGAAGTGACGGATAGCAACCCCATGATGCACTTCAAGAGGGTCGTCTTACCCATCCCGTTACGACCCACCAGACACATGCGAGCGCCTCGCTCGACGTCGAGCGAGGCGTCCCACAGGGTATGACTCCCCCCGTAGAAATGATTGAGACCCTTGACCGAGAGGAGACTCATGCCCCGAGATACACCTCGATCACTTGCTGATTATTCTGGACAGCGTCGAGGTCGCCTTCCGCGATGACTCTGCCCTCGTGCAGCACCGAGACCCGCCGCGCGATCGACCGCACGAAGTCCATATCGTGTTCGACGACGATCACAGAATGCTCGCCGGCAAGTGAGAGCAAGAGCGCGCCAGTGCGCTCGGTCTCCTGAGGCGTCATCCCCGCCACGGGTTCGTCGACCAACAGAAGCTCTGGCTCTTGCATCAAGAGCATCCCGATCTCGAGCCACTGCTTTTGTCCATGCGACAGCGCGCCCGCGCGTGCGCCGCGCTGCGCTCCAAGATCGATGATCGCGAGCACCTCATCGATTCGTTCGAGCTGAGTGGGTGTCAGATCGGTGACGAGAACGTGCCAGAAAGACTTCTCGTCGGCCAGGGCCAGTTCGAGATTCTCAAACACAGAGAGAAACTCGAACACGGTGGGTTTCTGGAACTTACGCCCGATCCCGGCCTCCGCAATCTCTGGCTCGCTGAGCTTTAACAGATTAACGCTACTTCCGAACCACGCTGACCCTGAGTCCGGTCGCGTCTTGCCCGTGACCACATCCATCATCGTGGTCTTGCCAGCACCGTTTGGCCCGATGATACACAGCAGCTCACCCGGATCTACATGAAGCGTCAGCTCATTCAGAGCTTTGAACCCGTCAAAACTCACGGTCAGGTTCTGCAGATACAGGACCTTGCCACGCATCACGGAGGGCATCCGTTCGGCGGCCGCCGCGCGCATCTCCCGCCATCGCGGCCGGCGCATAGCGGCTTGCGCCCGCTCGACAAACGTCTGACTCATGTGACCCGGTTCGTGCCCGGGACCAGTCCGACCACGCCTCGAGGGAGAAAGAGTGTCACGCCGATAAAGATCGCGCCGAGCGCATACAGCCAGAGCTCGGGAAAGGCCGCGGTCAAATACGTCTTCAAATAGTTAACGAACACCGCTCCCGCCACGGCCCCAAACAAGGTGCCACGTCCCCCCACCGCCACCCAGATGACGATCTCGATGGAGTTGATCGGCTCGAATTCACTGGGGTTGATAATGCCGACCTGAGGCACATAGAGCGCTCCGGCCACTCCGGCCAGGACGGCCGAGAACACGAAGAGCCAAAGTTTGTAGGACTCCACTCGATACCCGAGAAATCTCGTTCTACTCTCGGCATCGCGTATCGACCGTATGACCCGCCCGGCGCGTGACCCGACGACCACACGACAGGCGCCGTAGCTCGCCGCCAGCGCGATGACCGTCACGACGAGCAACGCCGACCGCGTCGCATCACTTTGGAGGTCAAACCCCAACAGCTCTTTGAAGTCGGTAAAGCCATTGTTGCCGCCGAAGCCCATGTCGTTACGAAAGAACGCCAGCATCAACGCATAGCTCAGTGCCTGCGACATGATCGAGAAATACACGCCGGTCACCCGCGACCGAAACGCCAACCAGCCAAACACATAGGCCAGCGCCGCCGGTACGAGCGCCACCATGATGATGGCGAACCAAAAGTGGTCGAACCCATACCAAAACCACGGCAACTCGGACCAATTGAGAAACACCATGAAATCCGGCAGCACAGGATGACCGTAGACCCCTCGGGTCCCGATCTGCCGCATGAGATGCATCCCCATGGCGTAGCCGCCGAGCCCAAAGAACACGGCATGACAGAGGCTGAGAATGCCGCAAAATCCCCAGATGAGATCGACCGCCGTCGCCAGGATGGCGTAGCACAAATACTTCCCGATCAACCCGACGACGTAGCTCGACAGGTGAAAAGGGGAGGATTCGGGCACCGCCAGATTCAAGATGGGCACGATGACCGCGATACCGGCCAGAAGCCCAAAGAGCCCCAGGCTGAACCGGTCAACCGAGACGAGAGAGAGCCCTCCCCATCTTCCCTTCACATGCCCTCGGCGGCTCGTCCCGTCTGCGGGAACAACCCGCGCGGACGACGCTGGATAAAAAGAATGACCGCCACCAGCACCACGATTTTTCCCAGCACGGCTCCTGCGAACGGTTCGAGCACCTTGTTGACGACGCCCAGCGACATCCCACCCAGCAACGTGCCCCAGATGTTGCCGACACCGCCAAATACCACGACCATGAACGAGTCGATGATGTGTGACTGGCCGAGATTTGGGCCGACATTCGTCAACTGGCTGAGCGCGACACCCGCGACCCCGGCGATACCGGACCCGAGCCCAAAGGTGAGGGCATCGACCCACTCGCTCCGTACCCCCAGCGCGCGGGCCATGGCTCGGTTCTGAGACACCGCCCGAATGTTCAGCCCCACTCGGGTCCACTTGAAGATAACCAACAAGACGCCAAACACGATGAGTGTCAGCCCGACGATATACAGCCGGTTGTAGGTCACCGAGAAGGCATCGTTGAACTGCAGGGTGCCGCTCATCCACGTGGGGGTCACTATCGGGCGGTTGTTGGCGGAAAAGACCGAGCGCACCAACTGCTGCAGCACCAGGCTGACCCCAAACGTCGCCAGCAGCGTTTCGAGCGGTCGACCATACAGAAATCGGATGACCGCCTGTTCGATGAGCACGCCGGCCCCGCCGGCGACCAGGAACGCCGCCGGAATCGCGACCAGGAGCGAGATGTCAATGAAGTCCGGCATCAGCAGTTGCACGACGTAGGTCGTGTAGGCGCCGAGCATCATCAACTCGCCGTGGGCCAGGTTGATCACACCCATGACCCCGAACGTGATCGCCAAGCCAATCGCGGTGAGGGCGAGCACCGACCCCAGACTCAAACCAAAGAATGCCGTCTCGAGGATCGAATAAAAGTCGTAGAACCAATCGATCCGACTCACCGCCTCGGAGAGTGCGAACCGAACATCCTCGTCAGGCTCGACAAACCGACCGTCATCGTCCTGCACGAGGCGCTCGGCCAGGCGGTTCCGCACTTCTGGCAAGAGACGATCCGCCAGAGTCGCCACCGCGGCGAGGCGTGCGCGCGGGTCGGGATCATCGAGCGCGTCGATGGCCAGAGCCGTCTCGATCTCATGCTGCACTCGGGAATCCGTCTCATCGGCCGCGTGCTCGCGCAAGAGCGCGATCGCCTCATCGTCGAGCGCCCGGAGGAGCTGGTGGGTGGCGTCCAAACGAATCTCGGGGTCGGGATTCGAGAGCGAGAACCTCGACACCGTGGTTCTGAGATATCTCCGCAGCCGATTATTCGTGATGACACGGCTCAGCTGGTCGGGCGGCGCCGACCCAGCGACGGCAAGCGAGGCTGGGTCGAGCAGGCGATACTCGACCAAGTTCTCAGCGACCGATTCAACGAGAAACACTTGCGTGTCTTGGTCCCGTACGAAGACCAGGCCATCGAGCAGCGCGGTGAGCACCGCCGCCACACTCGGGTGGCCGGTGCCGAGCACCTGCTCCGCGATGGCCTCCTTGTCGCGCAAATTCGCGCCGTGCAGCTCGTTCACCAGTGTACGAAAACTCGCATCGTCGCGAGTCTGGGTCTGCCCCGAGATAAGCGACCCGCTGCCCCCGATGCCGAAGAGGAGAAAGATGACGATTCGCCACCATCCCCCCCTTCCCGAGGTTCTCGTCCATTCTGGCTGCCGGGCGACCCGACAAAAAAGTCCGATGACCTTCACGCCGCGCCGCCCGTGCTCCCTCACGCGATCACTCGTAGTTCGTTCCCGAACACTCCTGCGTTACGGTGTTGTAGTTTCCACACTGCAGGGTCACCCAGTCCGCTTCCGTGTCCTCACTGACCGGAAGATAGTCTGTCCAGGCGTCCCCGGGGACAGTCTCATCGGTTTGCCAGACCACGTCGAACTGACCATCTGCCTGGACCTCGCCGATATAGACCGGCTTTGTGATGTGGTGATTTGGCAAGACCCGCGCGATACCGCCGGTCAGGTTCGGCGTCTCGGTTCCGGGAAGCGCCTCGAGGACGGCGTCCACGTCGGTCGTGCCCGCCGTCTCGACGGCGTTGGCCCAGAGATTGAACCCGATAAAATGCGCTTCCATTGGATCGTTTGTTGTGCGGTCCGCATTGTCTATAAACGCTTTCCACGTCGCGATGAACTCACTGTTCGCGGGTGACTCGATACTCTGGAAGTAGTTCCAGGCCGCAAGGTGACCAACGAGGGGGGTGGTGTCGAGACCAGAAAGCTCCTCTTCGCCGACCGAAAACGCAATCACGGGAATGTCCTCGGCCGATACCTCCTGATTGGCGAGCTCCAGGTAGAACGGCACGTTCGCATCGCCATTGATCGTCGACACAACTGCCGTCGGCTTGCCCGCTGACCCAAAGGCCTGGATTGCCGACACCCGGGTCTGCCAGTCCGCGTGACCGAAGGGTGTGTAGTTGATGGAAATGTCCTCTTCTGCAACCCCTTGTTGGCTCAGGTAGGCTTCGAGAATGCGGTTCGTGGTGCGGGGATACACGTAGTCCGTGCCCTCGAGCACCCAGCGCTCGATACCGACTTCATTCATGAGGTAGTCGATGGCCGGAATCGCCTGCTGATTGGGGGCAGCGCCCGTGTAGATGACGTTCTTGGACGACTCCTCCCCTTCGTACTGCACGGGGTAGAACAGAAGGCCGTTGTTCTCCTCAAAGACCGGGAGCACCGACTTCCTCGACACCGACGTCCAACATCCGAACACCACGTCGACTTGCTCCGATTCGAGCAGCTCACGCGCTCGCTCGGCAAAGAGCGGCCAGTCCGACGCCGGATCGACGACCACTGCCTCGAGGGGCCGTCCCAGCAGGCCGCCCTTCCTATTCTGCTCTTCGACCATCATCAGGATCGTGTCCTTGAGCGTTGTTTCGCTGATCGCCATCGAGCCGGACAACGAGTGAAGAACACCAACCTTGATGGGGTCTCCGGCGGTGACTGGCATATCGGCCGACTCGGGCGCCTCCTCGGAGGCGCCGCACGCGGCCAGCCCGGCGCTGAGACAAACGATGGCACACATACGGGGAAGGTTCATATGGGTCGCTCCTGTTGTAGGTTAAGGGGTGGCTATAATGGTGAGGTTCTGCTAATTGTCAAGAGTCATCGTATCAAAATTGGTAGGATGCGAAGCTGACCGGGCGTAACCATGTACGGCCTTGACCCGGACGCCGGTCATCCTCGAGGATCGTCGGTGAACATGGCGGCGGCGCTGGCGGCTACATCTGAATCTGCAAGCCAACACCGAACTGAAAGTCGTCGTTGAACACGGCGTCGTAACTGGTGTCCTTGAAAAAGATCATAACCCGGGCGTTGAACTGTCTGATGATGTAGTTGAGATTGATCTCGTTCGTGTCCTGGTTGTAGTCCTCCGCAATCAGTGTCACGCCGCGCCGAAATCGCGCTTTGGCGAATTTCCCAAGGAGCTCGAACTGACCCGGTCCGACCTTTGCCGGAAACAGATAGGAGCCGAGTACATATCCACCGTCGTTTGCGGCATAGCTCGGGTTGTAACCGCCCAGTTGGTCGTAGCTCGCCCACTCCGCTTCGACCGAGAACGCGCCGCCGCCTGGCACCTTTCGCTCGAGCAAGAAATCAGCGCTATACGCCGAATTATCCCCACCCTGCGCTTGACCGGCGAGGCCAAAGGCCAGAATGTTCCTGTCGCCGTAAAACGTGCTATTCAGGTAATACCCGGGCTCCGGATCCCAAAAATCGACTTGCACTCGTCCCGCACCGAGCAGGGTGGACTGTCCCGTGGACGAGGCCCCGTCAAACGCTCCCACTGACAATTTGACCTTGTCAAACTGCCCCCAATACATCGCCCCGTTGTCGCGCCCTTGAAACACAAACGGGTATCCATCCTGGACGCCGTCGGTAAAGACCGCCCAATGGTGCGAAAAGAATGGCCCATACATATTTGCGCGATCACTTGGCGGGAGGAAGCGCCCGACCCAAATATTGGCCTTCTCGGAGAACTCGAACTGCGCAACGGCGTCGAGCACCTGGACGTCGTTGCCTTGATTGGCATTTGGAGCTCCCATAGAGCCCCCGTAATTGATGTCCGTGTTGACCATGAAGTTGATGTTCTCGGTCACCGACCCGTTGACGTAGAACCGCAGACTATTGAGCCTGAAATGGTCGGTGCCATCCGCGTCATCGCCTGAGGGCTGATGGTGGAGGAAGCTCGTCTGCATGCCGCCACCTATTGTCACCGCGGGCGCGTCCGTGTCTTGACCGTGTGCCACCCCCCCAAAGGCCGCAACGAACAACATCCCGAGGAGGCCGATCCTTGGAGTCCAACGACGGGTGGCAGGTCTTGCATCTTCGTAAAACCGGTAAATGCGCACGGTGGGTCCTTTCCGATATCTCTTTGGTCTCGCGTCGGCGGTCATTAAGCTTCAATGGTCGCTTGGCGTTTGTGCAGAACTCGTACCGTGTCACGAGAGGCGCTCCGAGAAATTCAAAAACGTCCACGAACTCCCTCGAAACGCGGGGGAACGTCAACGAATCGGATGGGCGCGACCTGCAAAAATGCGTAGAGACGAATGGTCTTCGTGCGGACGAATTTGTGGACAAAATCTTAGAAGACTACATTTTTGTGGATTATTAATGGACAAAGCGGCAGCACGCGGCGTGGTGGCAATACCCGCGCCAGCAGCGGCGCCGCTTCGAATAACGCTGTAAAATACGAGGGCGACCGATCAAGAACCGCGAGCGGAGGGAAAGGAAGACGGTCGGGAGTCCAGTGGCCGAAGGCAAAGCCGACACGACAGAGCGTGTCGTGTCGGCCTGCATGTATTGCCGGCGATCCATGTCGAACCGCCAAAGAATCTACATATTTGTCAATGCGTCAAGAGTGTTCGACGTTTTCGTCGTTTCCAGTGAATCGCCGTCAAGACTCACCACTCGGGCGTGTCCGTGGTCAATACTCGTCGCGCCCTGAAATCAACGACTTACGACCTGCTTGAATTGCGGGCGGAAGAAGGACAAACTCCGCCGCCATGGCGCGTATGCTCATATTCGTCGTCTCGTTCGGCGCTCGGGTGCTGCGGGCAGCGTGTCGGCGCCGGGCGGGCCTGGTGCTCGAAAACCTCGCCCTGAGGCAGCAAGTGACGGCGCTGACACAAGCGGGCCCACGCCCGCGACTCGACGACATAGACCGAGCATTCTGGGTTACCTTACGGCACTCGTGGTCCGAGTGGACCAGTCGCCTGCTCATCGTTAACCCCGAGACCGTGGCCCGGTGGCACCGGGATCGCTTTCGGCGATCCTGGGCGAGGATCTCGCAACGCCGGTCGCCGGGGCGACCGCGCATCGACGCTGACATCCGACGACTCATCCAGCGTATGGCGCAGGACGGCTAGAGGGCACCGCGTATTCATGCCGAACTCACGACGCTCGGCTTCAGCCTCGCCGAGAGGACCGTGTCGCGCTATTTTCCGCGGCGGCCCACTGATCCCGATCGAGTGAAACGGTGGGTCGCGTTCTTGCGAAACCACAAAGACGACATCGCCGCGATGGACCTGTTCACCGTGCCGACGGCCTCACTTCGCGTGCTCTACGGCTTCTTCGTCATCGACCACGGCCGGCGCCATGTTGTTCACCTCAACGCGACGTATCACCCGACGTCCGCGTGGGTGATACAGCAGCTGCGCGAGGCGTTCCCGGACGACACGGCGCCGCGATACGTGATCTTCGACCGCGACTCGATCTTCAGTGCGGCGGTGGCGACATTCATCACGTCGATAGGCACGAGGCCGGTTCGGACATCGTTTCGCAGCCCGTGGTAAAACGGGACGGCGGAGCGCTGGATCGGGAGTTGTCGTCGAGAACTACTCGACCACGTCGTGGTCTTGAGCGAGCGGCACCTCGTTCGACTTGCGCGCTCCTACATCGATTACTACCGCGAGGACCGTTGCCACTTGGGGCTCGACAAAGACACCCCGAACTCACGACCTGTGTCACCGCGACCATCACCGACCGCGAAGGTGGTCGCGCTACCGAGGGTAGGCGGGCTCCACCACCGGTACGAATGGCGGGACGCAGCGTGAGGTGTTGTCCTCGATGCTCGCGGAGGCCCGTGCTTTCAGTTCGGATCAATACTGACGAACGACAGGTCATCTCGGTTTCGAGAACAGACAACAAGCGCTTGACGGAACTTCCTGTGAAGTCAAACATGGACGAATACAAACAACACTGTGGGTGAACTGTCGCCGGAAGAGCCAAGCGTGGCCGGACTGCTCGGCCGAACTGGCGACACTTGAAGGGAGGATGCAATGAACAGAAAGCACGCGTCAAGACTCGGCGCTGTCG
>Ga0310121_10001551_pt1 | contig 23205 bp, 22 predicted proteins | sample CB27_Tmax_986_MG_FD_203504 | JGI IMG/M metagenome (GOLD analysis project Ga0310121, IMG submission 203504) | Marine microbial communities from Western Arctic Ocean, Canada - CB27_Tmax_986 | ecosystem: Environmental > Aquatic > Marine > Oceanic | place: Canada: Western Arctic Ocean | collected...
CTGCCCTTCTCACCGATGAGGAGTGGGACCCCGTGCCTCCGGAAACCTGAGATGCACTACCGCAGGCTCGGTCGTACCGGGTTGTCGGTATCGGAGATCGGCATGGGAACGTGGGGGATTGGCGGTCTTGGCTGGGGCCAAAAAGACGACCAAAGGTCGATGGCCGCTCTCGGCAAAGCACTAGATCTAGGGGTCAACTTCATCGACACGGCCTACGGGTACGGTGATGGGCACGCCGAGCAGTTGGTCGGAGCGGCGCTCGCCCTCCACGGAACGCAAGACCGTCCGATCGTCGCGACCAAGATCCCACTGCAAACCGGTGTGTGGCCGGCAACGGACGCCATGCGCATCGAGGACTGCTACTCCGCCGAGTGGATTCGATCGTGTACGGAGCGGAGTCTGAGCCGGTTGGGTGTCGAGTGTCTGGATCTCCAGCAGTTCCACATGTGGACCGACGCTTGGACAGATGACCACCAATGGCGCGATGCCATCGTCAGTCTCAAGAACGAGGGCAAGATCCGGTTCTTCGGTGTTTCCACAAATGACCATGAGCCGGATTCGGTATTGAGGATGGTCGAGACCGGCGAGATCGACACCGTCCAGGTGATTTACAACGTGTTCGATCAGTCCGCCGCAAACCGACTGTTTCCGCGATGCGCGGAACTCGGTGTGGGCGTGATAGCGAGGTCACCGCTCGACGAGGGAGGTCTCACAGGGACCTTGCGGGAGGACACCGTTTTTGCGGAGAGCGACTGGAGACGAGGGTATTTCCGGGGTGAGCGCCTCGCCGCAACGGTTGCCCGCGCTGCAGAGATCGCGTCTGTGATGTCGAACCACTCAGTGAATCTCTCCGAGGGCGCCCTCCGCTTCTGTCTGAGTCATCCGGCAGTCAAGACGGTGATCCCCGGCATGCGATCCCCTGATCACGTCGAGTGGAACTGTGCAGTGTCTGACGGAGCCCTGTTTCCCGACGGCGTGCTCGCGACCCTTGCAGAGCATTCGTGGACCCGTAACTTCTACCAGGATGCATGGTGATCGACTCGTGAGAGAGGGAGGTCGTCGTGTTTGATGCGATTGTCGTTGGCGGTCTCGTGGTCGATGGGACCGGTGCCGTCGGGCGCGAGACCGATGTGGGGATCCAGGGCGATCAGATCGTCGCGGTTGGTGACCTGAGTACAGCTGAGGCGGCGCTGTCCCTCAATGCTGTCGGCTACGTGGTTGCCCCCGGGTTTATCGATATCCACAGCCACTCCGACTTCACGCTGCTCGTCGATCCGCGGGCTCAGAGCCAGATCTATCAGGGCGTCACCACCGAGCTGGTCGGCAACTGTGGGCACGGATGCGTGCCAATCACCGACGATATCGAGCTCTTCACTGGGAACATCTACGGTTACCAGGATCTCATCGACATCGACTGGTCCGACATGGACGGCTACCTCGCACGCCTCGAAGAAGCGCAGACCGCAGTCAACGTTGCCACCCTCGTTCCCAACGGCAACCTTCGGCTTGCCGCCGTTTCCGATGTCGGACGTCCCGCGACGCCTAATGAGACCAACCACATGGCCAGGCTGTTGGAGGCAGGCCTGGATGCCGGCGCGTTCGGGTTCTCAACCGGTCTCGAGTACCCGCCGGAACGCCAAGCCTCCGAAGCGGAGATTATCGAGCTGTGCCGTGTCGTCGCTGGGCGGGATTCGCTGTATGCAACGCACGAGCGACAGCGGGACGTTGGGGCGATTGCGGCAATCGAAGAGGGAATCAGGGCTGGTGACGCATCTGGCGTCAGGCTTCAGCTGTCCCACATCATTCCGCGGCGGGGTGCCCCCGAGAGTGCGCTACAACAGATGATCGAGCTCGTCGAGCGAGCCCGTGAGCGTGGGCTCAACGTAGAATTCGACGCACATACCCGCCTTCACGGCATCACGAACCTCAGCGCCGCCCTCCCTCAATGGGCTCTGGCCGGTGGTCCTGGTCAACTGGCCGATCGGCTTGGCGATCCGGCCACCAGGGAGCGGATGAAGCAGTACGAGAGCATTATCTCTTCGTTTGGTGTGGGTGGCTGGGATCGGGTCTCAGTGTTTGCCAGCGATGGAACCCCCGACAGCGTGGGGCGCTCTCTCGCCGACTTGACGCCGCAAGGGGGTGACGCCTTGGACACCATCTATGACCTTTTGCTCGCGGAGGGAGATGATCCCCATCGGGCGCTGGTCATCGTCCACAGCTACGAGGAGGAGATGCTCCGCGAGGCGTTTCGGCATCCGCTGTGCACGACCGAATCCGATGCGACCGCGTTGTGCGTCGACGGACCCCTCGAGGCGGAGACGTTTCTCGGTGCCTATACCTGGGCCGCTTGGTTCTTTCGCCACATGGTGAGGGAGCACCGTCAGCTGTCGCTGGAGGAGGCCGTCCACAAACTCACCGCACAGCCCGCAGGACGCATCGGGTTGCGTGACCGCGGTGTGCTACGCGAGGGCTGCAAGGCCGACATCGCAGTACTCGACGTGGCGCGCTACGGCGAGCAGGGTTCGTTGGAGGATCCGAATCGACTCGCCACCGGGATCGTGCACCTATTCGTCAACGGTGGGCTCACACTCGTCGACGGTCGAGAAACCGGGCAGCGACATGGTCGGGTTCTTCGCCGGTAGCCACGAGAAGCGTTCGTCGCGATCAATCTGCCTTCTCGACCTCGGGACCGCGGAGCACTAGCGAATGATCCTGTTGCCAGGTGGCCAGTACGTCCTGGCCAACCTTGAGCGACGAAGCCAATGCGTCGGACACCGCTTGACTGGTCATGGTGCCGAACGATTCGGTGGTGAAGTGGAAGTAGCTCACGGCGCCGAGGTAGATGATCTCTGTGATGCGGCCGCGAATCCGCGATCCGTCGCCAGCCGCGGGCGTGTCACCCGGCTGGAGCAGGATGCGCTCGGGTCGTACTGCGACTCGCAGCTCGGCTCCAACGTCCACTCTCGATGTGAGCCGGATCAGGATGCGTTCGTCGGTGCCGACGTTCATGACCGCCACATCGTTGCTCACCTTGTCCGCCCTGAATTCGAAGGCATTGAGCGAGCCGATGAAGCCAGCCACGAACGCCGAGCTCGGGTGTTCGTAGATCGCCCGCGGGGTTCCGATCTGCTCGACGTTGCCGAGGTTCATGACTGCGATGCGGTCGGACATCGTCAGCGCCTCTTCCTGGTCGTGAGTAACGTACACGAACGTCGTCCCCAACTCGTTTTGGATGACCTTGAGTTCAAGCTGCATCTCACGGCGAAGCTTCACATCGAGCGCGCCGAGAGGCTCGTCGAGAAGAAGTGCCGCCGGCCTGTTCACCAGAGCACGGGCGAGGGCGACTCGCTGCTGTTGGCCACCTGAGAGCTGTGATGGACGCCGCTGCTCGTATCCACTGAGCCGGACGATTTCGAGCATCTCGGTCACACGGTTGCGACGCTCCTCCTTGGGCACCTTCTTAACTCGGAGCCCGAACGCCACATTGTCCTCAACGGTCTTATGAGGGAACAAGGCGTAGTGCTGGAAGACCATGTTCACATTTCGCTTGCTCGGCATGCGGGACACAACGTCTTCGTCCCGCAACAGGATCCGGCCCTCATCGGGGATCTCGAATCCGGCGATCATGCGCAGCGTGGTGGTCTTGCCGCAGCCTGAGGGGCCTAACAGCGAGAAGAACTCGCCTTCCTTGATCTCGATATCGACATCGTTGACCGCGACTACATCGCCGAACCTCTTCGTCACGCCTGCGACATGGATCCCGATTGAGGGCTTGCTTTTGGGTGTGCTCATGATGGCTCCTAAACGAGATAGACCGTAAGCCGCGATGGCCTGTCAGGTTGATGCATGACGGCATGCATGGCGGCGACGCCGTCGAATACTGAAGTCTCTGCAGGGGGAGCACCCGTTTGTGGGTTGATGTCGAAGGCAGGAAATGCTCCGCTGGTCACGTGCAGGCGCAACATGTCGCCGCGCCGCACCAGAGCACTTGCCGATTGCATTTCGACGACCACCCGTGCTACCCCATCGGCATCTCGTGACGAGTCGAGGTCGGCGGAGGTCATTCGCCTGATGCCGTCAGACACGTTGACCGATCTTCCTTCGTGGACGACACACAGGCGGGTTACATAGTCAGCCGATACCGCCTCGGTGCCCGTCCACAGCTCGACGCGGACAGGTCCGGCGATGCTCACGTCCTTCTCCATTGGCCCGCTGGTGTAGACGAGGATCTCTGGCAGGCGCTCCAGAAAGTGCTGGTCCTTGGGACCGCTCGGCAGCGCACCGTCATCGCAACAGGTGTGCCCGCCAAGGGTGCCGACAGGCATGCGCGGGATGTAGTGATAGATATCTCCCGGTTCCGAGTCCGTCGGCGCATCCGTCGCGAGGCGTCCATCACCCCCAACGGTGTTGGCCGATCCTCCCGAACGCAAATACAGCGTGTGCTCGGTACCCTGCGGTGGCCATGCAGGGCTCTCGCGCCAGCGGTTAGCGAACATCTCGAAGTAGCGAACGCGGTCCCGGTTCGGTTCCGGCGCTGGGTCCGCATCGGATAGGTGGCGTCTGAAGAACTCAACCTGGACCCGGTCGAGGTTGACCGTGCCCCGAGCTTCGGATCCTGTGATGAGGTCGCCCACCCTCTCCCCTCCGGGGAGATGCCCCCATGGCCCGATGATCAACCATTGCTCGGGGGCGTTATCGCGCGCGGCAAGCGCTCCGTAGGCCGCGATCGCTCCCTCGAGGAACGTGTCGAACCATGCCCCGATGTGGAGGACCGGGCACTCGACCTGGTCCAGACGATGGAACGCGCTCCGTTCCCGCCAGAACTCGTCGTTCTCCACGTGGGTGAGCCAATCCCGGTAGAACTCGGCCTGTTCGAGCGGCTCGAGATGGATAGGCGGGGCTGAGCCCAGCCACGATCCGGCGTGGCTAGGGACCGATCTGATAGCACGCGCTGCCGCCGTCAGTTCAGGCTGGTCGCGCCGCAGGCCGATCTCCGTGAGAAGAGCTGCCGTCCAGTGGGGGACGAACAAGCGAAGTGCGCCGCCCTCATACGTCCAATGGGAGTGCAGGTCGGCGGCAGCGACAGTGGGGGAGATGGCACCGAGGCTCGGCGGCGCCTCAACGGCGGCGAGGTACTGCACCATGCCCGGATAAGACGCCCCGTACATGCCGACCTTGCCGTTGGCGCCGTCGACCCTGGCTGCCCACTCGACGGTGTCGTACCCATCGAGTAGATCGTGGAGGTATGGCACGAACTCGCCGTCCGAGGTGAACCGGCCGCGAATGTCCTGGACCACCACGATGAACCCTTCGCGGACGTACCACGCCGGGTGCAGGTAGTGGCCGTCATGCACGAAGTCCTTTCCATACGGGGTGCGATGGAGCAGCACTGGCCGGGGGCCACTCGGCTCGGCCGGTCGGTAGATGTCCGCTCTGAGCACGGTGCCATCCCGGTTGGCCATCTCGACGTTGCGTTCGAGGTCGACGCCCGCCCAGGGATGTACGCGGCGGCTGTACGGCTCCACAAGTCCGGATGTGGTCATGTTGCGCTGTCCGATACGCCGAGGATGCCAGTCGTCTCCGAGAGGAGGTCGATGCGCCGCTCAAGGCGCCTGCGCAAGAACTCGGCACCGAGGACGACCACAAGAGAGAGCGTAACGACGATCACGGTGGTGGCGACGACTACCGGCAATTCCGTGGGGTACTGCAGCTGACCGAACACGTAGATGGGGAACGTCGTGGCCGATCCCGAGATGAACACGGCGATGATGAACTCGTTGAACGAGATGATGAATGCGATCAGGTACGCGGAAAAAAGTGCTGGCAGGATGAGCGGCAGGATGATCGAGCGGAAGGTTAGGAACCCGCTCGCCCCGAGATCCTGTGCCGCCTCCTCCAGCGCGGCGTCAACTCGCTGCAGCCTTGGCACAAGGATCAGCACGATGATCGGGAGCAGGACCACGACGTGACCGAGGATCACCGTAGGCCAGGCGAAGATGCTGACGATGCCCAACGCGTCACCGACGAATCGAAACAGAAGGAGCAGGGCTATCGAGAACACGAGGTGAGGCACGACGAGCGGGCTGAGTACGAGCGCGGTGATCGGCGCCTTGCCTCGAAACTTGCGCCGCGCCAATGGGACTGACATCAACAGACCAACGATCACGCTGGCCGTGCTCGCCGCGGCAGCGATGGTCGCGCTTGTGTGGAGCGATTTGAGCAACAACGGACTGTCAAATATCGCCTTGTACCAATCAAGCGTGAATCCCGAGAAGGGGAAGGCCAGAACCGTTCCTTGATTGAAGGAGAAGATGTAGAGAAGGACGATTGGGGACCACAGGAAGATGATTTCGAACGTAAACAAGCCGGCGAGGACACGGCCAGCCCTTCGCGATGTGGCGACGTCGATCACTAATCACCTCCCTTTCTCATACATCCGCCAAGCGGTCGAGCTTCACGAACTTCATGAAAACGTACGCGAATGCGAATACCACCATCACAAGCCACAGCGACAGGACCGAACCGGTCCGCCAATTGAGCGAGATGCCGAAGAGGTCGTTGATCGCACTGCCGAACATGTAGCCCTTGGGGCCTCCCATGAACAGCGGAACCACGAACTCGCCGATGGTGGGGATGAAAACAAAGAAGAACGCGGCCCCTATTCCTGGAAGGCTGAGGGGGAACGTGACCTGCCAGAATGCTCGCCAGCGACTAGCGCCAAGGTCGTTGGCAGCTTCGAGGAGGTCGCGATCAACACTGATCAACGACGCGAAGATCGGAAGCATCACGAACGGAATCCATACGTACGTGAGCACGATCATGACGGGAATCGGGCCAAACGCGATGTCTAACGGGTTGCCTTCCGCTCGTAACCCCGTCAAAAAGAGGAAGTTGTTGACGAGGCCCTGGTCGGCGAGGATCACCTTCCAGGCCATGATCCTCAGGAAGAAGTTGGTGAGGAAAGGGGTGATCATCAGGATCAGCAGCGCATACTTGTACTTCGCTGCGACCATCGACAGGAAATATGCGATCGGGTAGGCGAGGACTACTACGACGACGGACACGATTATTGCTACTCGAAGCGAGCGCCAGAACAGCCGCATGTAAATGCCGCCCGTGAAGAAGTCGCCCCAGGCCTGCCAGGTGTAGCCGGGGTTCCTTTCGAAGGAGTTGAGGAGCCCGACGCTGTAGAGGGCAACCAGCGCAACGGGAACTACGAAGAATATGATGAGCCAGATCACCGGCAAGGCGAGCAACCTCTGCGTAAGCCGGCGCCGCCCTTTCAGGAGGCTGGCTTGGCCCTTGGCTCGGCCCGGCGAGGGCGGCGCAGCCTCGTCAGCTACGTGGGTCGTCGACTCAACACCCATCCGCCTGAACGGTTAGAGATACCGCGGAAACGCTGGTTCCCGCGGTATCCCCGTCCGATGAGCGCCGGTCATGCGCTTGCCTTGACCTCGGCCCACCTCTCGTTGAGGACGTCCGAGGGTCCAATCTTGTCGAGCAACGTCACACCGTCGAGCACGCTCGGATCTCCGAGGCCGAAAACGTTGGCGAGGAGCGGGTCTACGTCCGTTGCCGTCAGGTTGGAGTTCCCGAAGTTGCGGGTATTGGTCGTGGCCTCAGCGGCCCCCTTGCTGACCGCCTGATTCACCCACTCGTGGGCGTGGTAGTACTGATCGCTATCGGCCAACAAGAAATAGCCGCAGGAGAACCCGATGAGGCCCTCGATCGGCGCGCCGACGACTGAGACGTCGACGCCTTGCTTCTGTAGTTCGATCCACTGTGTGGGTGCCGCGTACGTGACCCAGATGCTGCCAGACGCCAAGTCCGTCTGGTTGGTCGGGATATCCGCGTAGAGGGTCCTCGGTATCACCCGGATCTTCTCGATGAGGTACGAGTGCAGGCGCTCTATTTCCTCGTCTGTGGGATTCAAGGGGTCCACGACGTTGTTCTCGGCGAGCTTCCCGGCGACGATGTATGCCTCTGCCCCCCATGCATCCGGCCAAGAAACCTTCCCCGCATACGCCTCGTCGAAGAGTGCACCATACGAGTTCGGTGCCGGGACAGTCAGGTCAGTCCGATACGTTACGAGCGCGAGACCGTATAGCAGCGGTATCGCAAACTGCTCCCCATTGCGCTGCGTAGCATCGACGAGCTGCGGATTGAGGTCCACGTAGTTTGGAATCAGGCTGGTGTCCCACGGCTGAACTATGCCCTCGTCCACCGCAGTTGCGAAGACGGCGAAGCATGCTTGCCAGATATCGATACCACCCGGGTCGGCCTGTAGCTTCGCCAGGGAGGCGAAGCTACCTGCTATCGGCGTGAAGACCGGCGTCCCGTACGCATCCCCGTATCCGTAATCCCAGATCTCCGGAGCCTCGGTGCCAGCGAAGGCGTGGACTTCGAGGTCGCCAGTCTCTGCCTCGAGCGCCGCCTGCCTCATTTCCTCGAATGTGGTCGTACTCGTCGTGGGGGCCGCTGTCGTGGTCGTGGGGGCCGCCGCCGTGGTCGCGGTGGCGCCGGCTGTCGTGGTCGTGGCGGCGCGGGTTGTCGTGGTGGCGGCCGTGTCGTCGCCACAAGCCGCCAATATCGAACCGAGCAGCGGGACCGCGCCTGCGGCCAGCACTCCTCGGCTCGTCAGTTTCAAGAAACGTCGTCGGTCCAGATTCTGTCCATGATCCGTCATGTGAGCTACCTTCCTCGAACGGTCGACCTCAGATCAAGGAGTATGACTTCATAACTGGAGCGATGCAAATGAGTGACATGGGAGCGATGCGCTCAGGAACCGATCTGGAGCGTCGCTGTCAACATCCGCAGCGTGTTGATCACGCTCAGCGGGGTGAGCCTGCCGGTCGCGGGGTTTTCCGTCGGTATGCTCTGTACCGACATCTCAAAGTTGGCAGAGTCCGATTCGACTGTGATCCGGTGGGTGTTGCGTTCGAGAGTGGGGTCCACCCAGATCTCGATCATCGTGCGCTCCGGCCCGATCCCGGCCAAGCTGAGTGCGGCTCCGACGTTGATGTTGGCAGGAAAAGCGGCCGCCGCGTCATATGCATTGCCCTCGAACACACGCACCGGCTCTGTGAGCGTCTCGATGTCTACGCCGATCTTCTCGAGGTGAGGTGCTCCGGCAAGCGACCGGGGTGGCTTGCGCGTGACGAGGCGCACCGACTCGATCTGGCCTTCAGACGCGGCGCGGAGGGCGTCCAGGCCGAGCATCGCTCCAGATGGCACCAGAATCCTGGCGAGGTGCTCCTCGGCGAGCTCGAGGAGGTCTGGGTTCACCAGAAGTTGTCCCACGCTCATGGGGATGAAGATGCGGCCGCAGCGGAGCGCCGGGTCTGCGACCTCTCTGAACACTGCCGGAGGCGCGCACTCGACCACCACATCCGCATCTGAGGCCAAGTCGGCGAGCTCCTTGATCGCGGGGGGCCTCCGAAATCCGGCGACGCGATCAGCCGCCCGATCGCCATCGCGTGCGGACACCGCATTCAGGCGTAGTCCGGGGATGCCATCGTCGAGCGCGCTTGCAACGCGGAACCCGATAGCCCCCAGTCCGCCCACCGCAACACACAGGGGCCCTTGCGCTCTGACGTCCCCGCTCATGGTCAGCCTTCCGTGTGCGCCGTCACTCGGCGGTGCGGCTCTCGATCCGGAGCTCCGCGCCCTGTTCCTTCCAGACAACCTCGCCGGCGCGGCTCATTCCTTCGAGGTTGCCTGTGACTTTGGCGAACACGTTGGTCAAGCCGACTCCTTCTGTGTTCCCGTAGAACATGGCGATGATCATTCGGTCCGGCCAAAACGCGATGTTTCCTGCCTCCTGAGCCTTCGACTGGTTCTCCGGCGGAATGTACGTGCGGATGGGGAACATGAGTTCGTCGCCGGCGAGCCGGGCGTGGTTCACAGTTCCAAAGAGCGGCAGAAGGCCGGCAATGGCGCTCGACGTGTTCGGTGCCTCGTCGAACAGTAATCTGGCCGGGATCTCCTCGCCGGCTACCTTGATGACGATGTCTGCACGAAGATCGGCCGGATGCTCGATGATCCGCAGACCGATGAGCATCGCTTCGTCGCGAGCCGCGTGTGTGATCACCATGTGATCTTCGACCACTAGCTCCGACTTGCCGCGCCTCGACACCGCTCGGATGTCATCGGCGGTCATGATTTTGCGCCGTGTCATGATTAACCCTTCTCAACTCTCGACAGCGTCGAGCACGTTCATCACGATGGTATGTCCAATGTCGACGTCCGCCTGGCTGCCAGACAGGATGAGCCGTCCGCTCGCCCCGTGCAGGCTCACGAGTATCAGGCGTAGCTCAGTATGTTTCTCAGCTTCATTCGCGGCCAGCGCCGTGTAAGCCGCCGGCGCCACCTCGAGGACCAGCATCGCCTCATCCTCGATGAGCAGGTTCGCCACTCGCATCTTGTTGACGAGCTGCGCCTCGGCGTCCGTGACGTTGCTTACAACGTGGCTGACCACCGACGTAGGTGCGGTCGCCGGGGCGGAGGCGACGCCGATTCGGTCGAGGATGATCGCCCCCGCCTGTTTGACTGCATCCGGGTCGTCGGCATGAAGCTCGAGCGTTCCGAATTGCCGTTCGGCGACGAGCATCGAGGATTGGGTGTCTGTGTTCTTGAGCGCCTCGTTCGCTAGAGGAAACACGAGCGTTGCCGGGTAGACTTCGATATACAGCTGCGCCATTCCCGCCGCGGGAGGATTGTCCTGAGACGTTTGAGCGACGTAGGCGGTCCAGTTTGGTTGCATGCGATCGAGGTAGACGTATGCCCTGAGCGCGGCCGCGCCGACTCCTGTGGACGAAGCGGGTGTGTTCGTTGAGGCCGTCACTCTACGGTCCCTGGGTCATGGCTCGCCTCATCGATGATGGCAATGATCGTCGCGTCTGTCGGCACCGACCTCATGGCGTCGAGTACTCGCGCGGCGCTGCCACGACTCATGAGCACGAGGTCTCCTGGGCCTGCGCCAACCGTGTCCACTGCCACGACTTCTGACCCGACGCCGCCCCCTTCAGGGCGGATGACGAGCAGTCTCGCTCCGCCCATCCCGGCTGCGCTAACAGTCGCGACCGTCGTTCCCGTGACGCGACACAGCTTCATCGTTCGGTTCCCTGGCTGTGCCCACCTGACCTAGGGCTGGTGCTTTCCATCACAACTCCTTGCGTGATCTCGAGTCCTTCGACCGCGGCTTACTCGAGCAGCGAGCTCATCTTCGCGAGATCGCCGTGAGGCTTGGGGATGAGGTGGGCCGATACCAACTCACCCACCTTCTTGGCAGCGGATGCGCCGACGTCTACAGCGGACTTCACCGCTCCGACCTCTCCCTGGACTATCACGGTTACGTAGCCCCCGCTAATGACGTCTCGACCGATGAGCTCGACACGAGCGGCTTTCATCATCGCATCGGCTGCCTCGATCGAGCCGACCAATCCACGGGTTTCAATCAAACCTAGTGCGCCTTCCATTTTCTATCCTCCTATTCGCCTTCGTACCAATCGTCGAATTTCTCACCGATGTGAACGTGTACGTTCTTCGTCTCCATGTACTCCTGCATTGACTCGATCCCCAGGTCGTGTCCGGTGCCGCTCTCTTTGTATCCGCCGAATGGAGCCTCGCTCGGGTACGTCCCGAAGTGATTCACCCAAATCGAGCCAGCCTCGAGGTCGCGAGCGACGCGATGTGCTTTGCCGATGTCGGTCGTCCATATGCCGGCCGCGAGACCATAGCGGACGTCGTTGGCGAGTCGGACCGCCTCCTCCTCGCCACTGAATGGGATCAGCACCGCAACGGGACCGAAGATCTCCTCCTGGGCGATACGGGAGCTGTGATCGACATTGGCAAAGACGGTCGGGGCGATGAAGTTTCCTTTCGCGAGCTGCGGGTCGCTGGGGAATTGACCACGACCGATCACCGTTGCTCCCTCTGCCTCGCCGATGCGCACATACTCCGCGACGCGCTCGGTCTGGCGTGCGTTGATAAGCGGGCCAAGCTGTGTCCCCCACTTCCACGGCATCCCGACCCGGATACCTTCGGCCCGTGCCACGAACCGTTCGACGAAGTCGTCGTAAATGGGACGCTCCACGAGAATGCGCGACCCGGCTGAGCAAACCTGACCCTGGGCAAGGTAGATGCCGAACAGCGCACCGCCCACGGCCCGATCGAGGTCGGCATCGGCGAACACGATCGATGGAGACTTTCCGCCGAGTTCTAGTGAGACGCGCTTAATGGTGCCTGCGGCGGCCCGCATCACACTTCGCCCGACAACCGTCGAGCCCGTGAAGGCGATCTTGTCGACATCGTGGTGGTCCACGAGCGCGGCGCCGGCGACCTCACCGGCTCCGGGGACCACGTTGAAAACACCAGGAGGCATGCCAGCTTCAAGGCAGATCCGGCCCAACTCGAGAGACGACAAAGGAGCGAGCTCAGGCGCTTTGAGCACGATCGTGTTGCCAGATGCGAGTGCCGCCGAGGCCTTTCGGCAAGCGATATGCAGAGGGAAGTTCCAAGGGATGATCATGCCGATTACACCCATCGGTTCTTTGCGCACGTAGTCGAGCGACTCCCGGGGCAGAGCGAGCACCCGTCCATCAATGCTCCGAACGAGGCCCTGGTAGAAGCGGAAGGGGTCCCATGAGGCCGGTACGTCGATCAGACTCGTCTCTCGAATCGGACGTCCGACATCTTGACTCTCGATCTTGGCAAGCAGCTCGTGTTCTTCCTCGATCCTTTCGGCGACCGCGAGCAGGATGCGCGCTCGATCGTCCGGTCGCATCGCCCGCCATCCAGGAAAAGCACGGCGGGCAGCCGCCACGGCGGCATCGATGTCTGATGGTTGGGCCGCCGCTACTTCAGCGATGACCTCGTTGGTGGCAGGGTCAATGGTCGCGATTGTGGAGCCGCCCGCCGCATCCTTCCATGCTCCGCCGATCAACAGCTTTGTGTGGAATCTTCTGGGTTCCGGCAGACCCTCGAACCGCGGTCCCACCGGCACCGGCAAGGTCTCGTCGTCGTCCGTGGCCGTCGCGACGACATGCGCATTTGGCGGTGGGTCGATGTCGGGATCCGACGCGGGTTCGTGTCGTGGGAGCTCAGGCGCCGCTGGGCGAAGTGTGGTGACGTATGTCGAACCCTCGACGAGCCGAACGCCCAGTTCGCGAGCCTCGTCAACGGCAGCATCTGTGAGCACCGTCCCTTCACGCAACATGAGCTCGCGCTCCCCGCTTGCGGCAAGCAACCTTACCTCTTCGCTGGTGATGAAGCGTCTCATACGGTCCCCGCCACTCTCACACCAACTCATCAACGATGGCGCGTGCCTCGGAGAGGGTGAGCAGCTGGTACGGATCCCGCGTGGTGAACTCCTTGTAGTCGCCCACCGTCCACGGATCTCCTCCGTATGAGCGATCCTCGGCCGTCAAGACCTTTGGTTCGATCACGACGCCAGGACTGTGGATGCATGCGATCTCGAGCGAGGTCATTCCGTCCGGCGCCAGTCCGATCCACATCAGACCTAGGTCGGGCCTGGCGAGGAAGAAGGGGGGAACGTTCAGCTCGAATCCATTGGCTGCGAGGCTGGCGGTAAACAGCGGCTCGAGGTCGTGAGGATGCAATTCCGTGAGCAAGTAGACATGAAAGTGCTCGGTCTCGTCGTCGTCGAACCACGTCAGAACTTGCTTCCAGTGGTCGGACTCGAGATACCCGTTGACCTCAGCCCGATCAGCTTCCGACATCCGTCGTGAAGCCACTTTGGCCAGATAGATCGCCTCACCTTCGTCGGTCCACGTATCGAGCTCGCCTTCGTCCGCGCCCGCGATGATCTCTCCCCGTCGAAAGCGCCAAACGACATTGACGATCGGCCTCACTTCGGGATAGATCTTGATCCATGCCCAGTCGCCGACGAAGGCGTGTCCCACGTTCCGCACTCGTCGTCCGATGCGGTTGAGGTACTCAACGACGAGGTACTCGAGTGACAGCGGATGGATTGTGGTGGCTACCTTGATCTCGAAGAAGCTCACCTCCGGATCATCAAGGCGCGTCTCGAAACGGGCCCAACCCTCGGACTGGAAGAATTTGAGGACATCGCGGGCGGGGGACAGCATGCAGGCTAGCTCGCCTCGTTATACCGTTCGCCGCCGCGAGGCATCATAGTGCTATTACCTGGTTGGTCTCGGCCGACTTGTACGCGGCGAAAACGACGGCCATAGTCTTTGCGTTGTCGGCTGCGACTGTCACTGGGGCGACGCCGTTGTCGAGGTAGTCCAGGAATGCCTTGTAGACACCGACTGTGCCTTCCCTGAGCTCGATGACGGGCCACGGCGCCGCGTAGCCCTCCGAATGACCCGACGGCGGCTGAGTGGCGGTCGGTGGGTAATGCCAGCCCTCGAGGCCGGGATGATCGGAGTAGATCTTGTACGGGTGGTCTGGCTGGTTGATGAAGATCGACCCTGACGTGCCGTCTATCCGCATCCGCATGACGTACTGGTCTCCGCGCGCTGAGCACCAGCATTCGTCGATTTTCGCGATGGCGCCGTTGTCGAACTCCATCGTGATGAAGGCCAGATTCTCGCCAGCGATTTCTTGGGTGGGCACCTTCCTCGTGAGCGCGTGGACCCTGATGACCTCGCCTCCGACTAAATGGCGGAGCACGTCGATGTAATGGACGTCCTGCTCGAAGATCAAGAAGCGATCGTGGTCGCGGCGGTAGGTGGGGTCGATGTCGTTGATGAACTCTTCGATGCGCACGTGAAACAGATCACCGATCGCGCCCGCGTCGACTCGCGCCTTCGCGTCGACGAGGTCCGGATACCACCAGAAGTTTTCGGCTATCATGAACTTGATCCCAGATTGGTCGACGATTTCGACCATCTCCGCTACCTGCTCGGGTGTTGGTGCCATCGGTTTCTCGCAGATCACGTGGACGCCTGCTTCGGCCGCCGCCTTTGTGACGGGGAGATGCAGCGCGGGCGGTACGCAGACCGAGATGAAGTCGAGGCTCTCCTTTTCGATCATCTCGTTGTAGTCCCCGTAAACGGCAGGGATATCGAACGCAGCGGCCATGGACCCTGCCAAATCGGTGTTGAGGTCACAGATCGCAACCGTCTCGACTCCGTCCAGTGTCTGTTGCACGGGGAGGTGATACGCCTCCGCAACGAAACCTGCGCCCACACATCCGACCTTGTAGTTGCCTTTAGCAGCCAATGTCTCTCCTTTTACCGGTCACGTTGCGCATAGAGCGCACTCATCTCGTCCCACGGAATCAATGTGTCCACCCACCAGTGGAGACGTCCAACGTATACGCCAAGCGCATGGGTAAAGGCCAGGTACTCTTCGGTCGTCTCGATTACGTCGAGGGCGTCGAAGGTGCTCTCGATCAGCTGTACGTTCTCTTCCAGGCCATACCAGTTCCTGAGGATGCCACATTGGGCCTCGATAAACATGCGAGCGACCTTCTTGAGCGTGGCAAGGTCCATCGAACTGTCCTCGCCTGCCTTGCGCAGCACCGATACGTCGTCCGCGAATGCCCTCGTGTTCTCTTCTGCGCACATGATGACTGGCCATGAGTATCTCTTGGTGCCGCGCCTCTCATGGAGGCCCTCCACCTCGGGAGGCATCTCCATCCACATAGCGTTCGTCGCGCGCTTGAGGACCTCGACCGCCGTTACAACTCTGTAGTCCATGATCTTGACCAAGCCTATCAGGGTGGACACAACGGGCGCCACCCGGGTGATCTAATTCGGGACATGACGCCCCGAGGGTCGCGTCGATACGTTTCGGCACCGCCCATAACCGCGCCTCGTCGCTCAGGACTCCGTCTTCATGTTCAGAGTGAGGGCTCGCCTTGGATTGTCGACGATGATCTTTGTGATCACCTCAGCGGGGATCCCGAGGCCACCGAGGCCCGGAATGATGACGTTCATGATGTGGTCCCACCCGGGACCCCCGAACGAGGCCAGGCGGGCCTTCAAGCCGATGTCGTGTGAGAAGAGCAGCTGGTCCTCGTGCCCCTCCGCGACGAGCCACTTCACAGCCGACATACGATCGTCGTCCGACACGTAGACGCCGTCCGTCGGGCATGGATGTCCGAAGCCGTCGAGCTCGAAGAATGTCCCGTACTTGGCTACCCGTTCGAGATATTCCTGATCACCCGTAGTGAGATCCATGTGCCCTGCGATGATTCTGCCGGGGTGCACACCGTGCTCTTCGATCAGGAAGTCGAGTATTGACGGCATCAACCGCATCTCGTGGAGAGCGTGGATCTGGATAACCGATCCTGTGGCGTGGTGGGTGATGGCAGATGCGTGAAGAACCTTCCATTCGCTGTCGGTCACAGGATCCGAAGTCCCGATCTCGCCGATGATCCCGCAGCGGATGTCGGTGCCGTCTGCCCCCGTGGTGATGTCAGCGATCATCCCCTCGGCCAGCGTCTCCACGGGTGTCGAGGCCACGTACCAGGGGTGGGCATGGTCCACGTAGTAGCCCGTCCCCGACACGATGTTGATCCCGACATCGTCCGCGATCTGCTTCAGACCCCAGACGTCTCGCCCTATTCCGAGGTTCGACGAGTCCACGACGGTCCGGCCCTGCGCCATTTTGAATCTACGGATCTCCCGCGCCGACAACTGCCAGTCCGTGTTGATGAGGTTCTCCCGGCTTCGGTACGGGAACTCCCTTAGCCACGCGGCGTTGTCAGCGCTGACCTCGGTGTAGGCGTCGGATCCGAGCCCTCTGTGATCACCCTCGAGGAACCACATCAGACACGTGAACAGCAGATGCTCGTGCATCAATGTCACGCCGAGCTGTTCGGGGTCTACTGCTCCGTTCACTGTGATTACCTTGCCAAGATCCTTCATTGCATTTCTCCCGCGGGCTAACGCCCGATCATTGCGCGCATTCTCCTAGACGATGGCGTCGAGGACAGCGCGCATCTCGTTGAGCGTGACCACTTCGTAGGGCTCGCTATTGATGAAATCCTTGAGCTGGGTGACCGTGAAACCGTCCCCGCCATAGGCACGTTCGGCGTCCGTCAACTCCTGGGCCTCGAGCACGACACCGGGCGAGTGCGTTGCCACGAACTCCATCGAGGTGGTGCCCCTTGGCACGTAACCGAGCCACATCGAACCAATGTCGGGTCGTGCGAGGTAATAGGGCTCGAGATCGCCGTAGCCGGCGTGACGCATCGCAGCGGTGAAGCGTTCGGCGAGATCGTATGGATGGACCTCGGTCAGAAGGAACGCGTGGAAGTGCTCGATGTCCGGGTTCTTCATCTTGGCGAGCATAGAGTCCCACACGTCCGATTCGAAGTACCGATCTATCAGCTCGTGATCGGCGGTTTTGATGCGTCTCGGGGCGAGCGACTCGAGGTACGACCGTTCCCCTTCATCATCGAGGATGATGGTTGAGCCATCCGGGTCAGGCCCGATGAGGGTTGCGGCGTCGTATCGCCACATCAGGAAGAAGAAAGGCCGAGCCGACGTGTAAAACTTGACGAGGCCGTTGTGTCCGACGACCGCATGGCCGACGTTGATGACGGTTTTCCCTTTCGCCGCTAGGTAACGGTCGAATAGGTATTCCAGCGCTACCGGGTGAATCCGGGTTGCCAACATCACCTCGTGAAGCGTGACATCTCCCCTGTGAAGCAGTTGCTCGTTCTCGCGCCAGTAGTCCGATCGGAAGAATGAGACGAGACGATCCACGGTCGATGTCATTAGGGGACCTCCTGAGGAATGGCTGGGGTTCTTGTCATCACCTTCTCCAACTCGGCGGCGGTGAGCCCGACCAGCTCCTCGCCAGGAACGAAGGGCGTTACCGCTTCGGGCCATTTGGGGCCTGCTCCTGTGATCGCGCACAGCACCGTCTCATCTTGGCCGATGGCACCTTGGCGAGCTAGCTCCCAGGCGCCGGCGATGCTCGCGGCTGAGGACGGCTCGGCGCTGACCCCGATGCGAGCTCCGTATTGCATGGCGGCCACGATTTCGCCATCCGTCACCTCTACGGCGGTTCCGCCGGAGTGGCGGATCGCATCGAGGACGACCCGCCCGCCCGTCGCGTCTGCAATCGACAGGGCCACGGTAGTGGGATTCGGATGCACAGGCACCACGTCGAGCCCTTCGGCGATAGCCTGTACGATCGGGTTGGCTCCCGCTGCCTGCACGCCGTGAATCTTGGGAACCGAGTCGGTGAGCCCTAGCCGGTGCAGCTCCTGGTAGCCCTTCCAAGGACCGTATAGGCCGTCGCCCGCCGCAACGGGGAAGACGAAGTGGTCCGGTGGGCTTCCGAGGGCGAGTACGGCGTCGTACGCCATGGTCTTGTAGCCCTCCACGCCGTAGGGCGTGGATACGGGCATCGGCGTCATGTAGGTCGACGGATACCACCCATGGGTCTCGACGAATGCCTGGAGCGGAGCCTTGCGCTCCATCTCGACGAGCACGGTCGCTCCGAAGAGTCGCATCCAATCACGTTGCACGGATGGCGTGCGAGGGTCGACAAGGATGACGCAATCCATCCCGGCGCGGGCCGCATACGCGGCGGTGCTCATGCCGTGGTTTCCTGTCGTGGAGCAGACGATCTTCTCGAATCCAAGCTGACGGGCCATCGAGATCGATACGGCGTGGAACCGATCCTTGAATGAGAAGGTCGGGTTCACGGTTTCGTTCTGGAGGAAGAGCTGCCTGAGGGGATTTTCCTCGGTCTCCGGAGCACGGAGCACGGGGGCTCCACCCTCGCCGAGGGAGATGGGCTCCCCGTCGGCAGCAAGCGGGAGCAGCTCCCTGTACCGCCAGACCGAAGCCGGCCGGCGCGACCATTCCTCGAGCGAGACGGTGCCGCGGATGGCTTCCTCGTCGTAGAAGACCTCGAGCGCTCCGGAACACTGTTGACAACCCCGGAAGTATGGACCGAGGTCGACTTCGTGTTCGCAGTCGGTGCATCGCAAGCCGCTGGCAAACACTGGTCAGGCTTCCTGGTGCCGACGGAGTTCGGCTGGCGACACCTTTGCAGCTGGCCCGTTCATGCGATGTTGAGCTCATCGGCCGTTGCCACGATCGCATCTGCGAGAACATCCACGACCCAGTCGGCCTCTTCGGCGGTCATGATCAACGGTGGCGACAGGATGATGTAGTCGGTCAGCGGCCGCACAATGAGTCCACGCTCTTCGCAATGCTGCTTGATGCGCCGCGACGCCTCCAAGCCGGCGTGAAGGGGTTCCTTGGTGACTTTGTCTGCGACGATCTCGATCGCTGCCATGAAGTGGCTCCCCCTGGCTTCGCCCACCATCGGCAGCTCGGTCAGAGCGCTAAGCCTCTCCATGAAGTGTGGGCCGACCTTTTTCACATGGTCGAGCAGTCCGTCGCGCTCGATGATCTCGATGCTCCGCAGGGCCGTTGCGCAACCGACAGGATGCCCGGAGTGGGTGAATCCATGTGCGAACAGTGGGATATCATCGCCCGGCATCGACAGGACCTCGTGTACTTCGTCAGACACCATGGTGGCGGAGAGAGGGACGTATCCGGAGGTGATCCCCTTGGCCAGCGTGATGATGTCGGGCGAGAAGTCGAACAGGCGCTCGGAAGTCACCCACTCTCCGAGGCGACCGAAGCCGGTTACGACTTCGTCTGCGATGAGAAGCAGCCCGCGACGTTTACACAGCTCCGCCACCCCGGCGTGGTAGCCGGGGGGTGGGACGATGACGCCTCCCGCTCCGAGAATCGGCTCGACGATGATGCAGGCGAGGTTCTCAGGTCCGAGGGTGTCGATGAGGCGTTCGAGTTCGTCGAGGGCCTTCTGAAGGAACGCTTCGATGGACAATTCGGACTCGCGTCTGTAGGGATTGGGTGATGGGGCCTCATAGACGAGGCCGTCGAGCATCTGGAAACCTGCGTGGTACTCGGTGATCCTCGTCATCGAAGCGGAGAGCAATGTCGACCCGTGATAGGCACGGCCCAACGAGATAACCAGCCGCCTTCCTGACTCGCCCCGGCGTTTGTGGTAGTAGTGGGCGATCCGCACGGCGGTGTCGTTGGCGATCGAACCGCCCGTGCCGAAGAAGGTGCGATTGATGTGGGAAGGCGCGAGCTGCGCAAGTTTTGCAGCGAGTTCGATCGTCGGTATAGAAGATGTCTGCCCGAAGGTTTGCGCGTACGAGAGAGCGCGGAGCTGCTCGGCGATGGCCTCGATCAGCTCTTCGTTTCCGTATCCAAGGTTGACACACCACAAGCCCGCGTTCCCGTCGAAAAGACGCTGCCCCTCTGCCGTTACGACGTAACTCCCTTGTGCGGAGACGAAGAGGTCCTTTGTGGCCGTTCCGCCGACTGATGGGTCGCTGTAGGGGTGGAGCATGTGTGCCGCGTCGAGCTCCAAGTACCGCGCCTGGTCGGACTCACCGCTGGTCAGGACGGAACTCCGACCGGGCCACGGCGCATCACTCACTGGCGGTTGCCGCCCATGGTTCGACGTCGATGTCATCGAGCGAGAGGACGGCCTCCGGGGAAAAGGCATCGACCGGAAGGTCCTGATTGACGTAATCATCGAGCCACGGCGTTCTGTAGCCGTCTGCTGACCACAGGACCGGGAAGAAGTCGTCGCTGAACTCCCGCTGTCCTGGAGCGAAGTACCGACTGTATGCCCTGTGCCGAATCTGTGGATGGTGGTTCGAGGTAGCCGGGATCATGTGGACACTGTATGAGCGCCGGATGTTACCTGGGCGAGTGTTCGGTCCGCTTCCGTGCCAGATCCAACCGGTATGGAACGCGGCGGAACCGGCCTCGAACTCGAGCGACACCAGCTCGACCTTCTCTCCGTCTGGAGCGAATTGCTGAACGTAATCTGTCCAGCCCGTCATCTCCTCGGAGACAATCTGAGTCTTCCCAGGGGCGGGCTGCGGACCCCACTTGTGGCTGCCGCGCACGTAGACGAGCGTGCCGCCGTCGGCGTAGGTGTCATCGAGCGCCATCCAGCACGTCCAGTTCCAGACCGGTTGCACCCAGCACATGAAGGCTGCGTCCTGGTGGATGTCGAAGGGCTTGCCCCCTGCGGGCTTGTACATGGCGACGTCGGCCCAGATCCGTGCGCTCGAGGCGCCCTCGAGCTGGCAAGCCAATCGACCGAAGTCGCCGGAGAATGTCTCGCGTGCGACGAGAGGGTCGGCTCGCCACAGGCCCCCGAGCACTCTGTGAGCGTCCTCAGGATCGCGTCCCTTCTGCCAGTAGTACTCGTCCGGCCACACGACGAGGTCGTGATGCCCGTCGAAGATGCGCTCGTACCTCTCCCGCAGATTCTCAACCGATTCCTTGGAGATCAGGTTCTCGACGATCAGAAAGCCGTCCTCCCGATATTGCTGAACCTGGTCATCAGTGAATTGCTCGATCATGTGAACCTCTCTCGCATCCGAGACATTAATCGTGAGTCAAGTGTCTTGACATAGCAGCGTAGCTCTTGCGCGGTATTGGCTCCTAGCGATCCTGTGAGGACAAGAGAGTCCTGGCATTACCGCCGAGCACCAGCCGACCAACCTGCTCGGCCTCATCGAGGCTCCAGTCGAGGGGCCCTGAGAGATCGGCGAGCACTCCTTCGAGCACTTTTCTCGTCTGGTGTGCGCTGTAACCGAGCCACTCGGCACACGCATATGAGTCGCTCCCGTACAACAGCTTGTGGACAGGCGCTATCGACAGCATCGTGTGCAGGATTCCACCAAGACGTCCAGGTGTCCGCATCGTGTGTGAGATGTCCACGAAGACATTGGGGAACTGCCAGGCGACATAGGCGGCGTTCTCGTGGAAGGGCGCACCTGCGTGCAGCAGCACGAACGTCGTGCGCGTCGAGTTCGGGTGGGAGAGCAGCGGGAACAGGAGAGCGGGATTGGCCGCGAGCAAGTTCTGGTTGGGCGAGTACTGGGAGCCGGTGTGGATCAACTGGACCATGCCGAGTTCTCCAGCAAGATCAACAATGTGATGGATGACGAAGTCCTCGTACGCCCGGTGTGCTTCGTCAGCGGCGTTGCCGTAAACGGCACGCCGGCCGAAAAGGAACGAAGAGACGACCTCCGCCGGCTCGGCCTTGGTGATCGCTTCGAACGCGTTTCGCGCCTCGACCGCAGTACGCGGGACCACCTCGAGTGAGCGGTAGTAGCCCATGAGGTTCTTGAAGCCGACGCATCCTTGGGCCACGGCGAGATCGATGCGGGAATCGACATGAGCGATTGCCTCGTCGAACGAGTGCGCCCCCGCTTCGATGGCTGCGAGAGGAGATAGGAGGGGAGTGATCCCGTAGATCCAGACGTATCGATGATCCGGAAAGCCTGCCGCCCCATCGCGCAACTCGCCGAGGAGATCGAGCACGACGAGCTCGATACGCTCCCGATCTAGGACGGAGGCCAGATACGACTCGAAGTCACCGCCGACTAGTGCGAGGAGTCGTGCATCGACGTCGTCGATATCAGTGGCGCAGCCAAGGACGTCCGCCACGTACCGGATCAACATCCGGTACTGGGAATTGAGGGGGTGGGCCCACTGCTGCCTAGCAACGGTCAGGTCCGGCAAAGCATCGAGATCGTCCCAGCGGTACGAGCTCGTTGGCTTCCCGTGGAAGAGATTCATCTGGGCCGTGATGTCTCTGCGGATGAGCTCGCCGATGCCGATCGGCACCGGCATATGGGCATGGAAGTCGACGACGGGGGCTTCGCTGAGGTCGATCATTCTGCGAACTGGTAAACCTGCAACGGGTTGCCCTCGGGGTCGCGGACGTCGATGTAGCTTCCCCAGTCCCGCTCCACGATCGGTCCTGGCTCAGCACCCGCCCCGACAAGCTTGGTCCGCGCCTCCGCCACGTCGGAGGTGTTGAACCCGATGGCGGTCCGGCCTGCACCGTCACCGGCGAGCGCGACCCCATGCGTCTCCCGGTCGAAGATCTCGAGCGCTGCGCCTTCCGACTCGAGGTAGGCGAAGTCGACCATGGGCCGGTAACCCGCACCAGGATCCATCTCAGCGACTGTGAGGCCGATCGCGTCCCTATAAAATGAGACTGCGGCCTCAAAGTCGTCGACGAAGAGCAGTACCGCACCGATATTCACCTGTGTCTCCTCTCAGACGGCGAAGATTCTTTTGGGGTTGTGGATGAGCATGTCGTCGATCTGGTCTTGGGTGACGCCGGCGTCGCGCAGTTGGGGAACGATCTCGGTGAGCACATAGGCCCAGCCCTTTCCGC
>Ga0310121_10001552_pt1 | contig 23204 bp, 21 predicted proteins | sample CB27_Tmax_986_MG_FD_203504 | JGI IMG/M metagenome (GOLD analysis project Ga0310121, IMG submission 203504) | Marine microbial communities from Western Arctic Ocean, Canada - CB27_Tmax_986 | ecosystem: Environmental > Aquatic > Marine > Oceanic | place: Canada: Western Arctic Ocean | collected...
CCGAGGAAGCTGCGGAAGAGGCTACTGAGGAAGCTGTAGAGGCCACCGAGGAAGCTGTAGAGGCCACCGAGGAAGCTGCGGAAGAGGCTACTGAGGAAGCTGTAGAGGCCACCGAGGAAGCCGCAGAAGAGGCTACTGAGGAAGCTGAAGCGGCTACCGAGGAAGCCGCGGAAGAGGCAGCTGACGAAGACGAAACAAAGGAAGACGCATAGTCTGTCCATTGGGTGCCTGCGGATTGCTCCGGGGCCGAGGCTGACATGACGACGGTTCAGGTTCTGGACGAAGGTATCTGGTTTCCGGAGATCGGATTTGCCTTGGACTGTGTACGGCTGGGATCACCATCCTTGATTTTATCCGACACTGTTTTGCGTAGGATGGGGCGTCAAAAAGGTATTCTAGCCCCCGAATCGGTCTGGTCTGTAGCGTTTCCCGCTCGGAAGAAACCGCGGGTACCAGTACCAACGGATCGGGAGCTTCGGCTCGGAAAATTATCCATTCGTCTCATTGAGAGTCGTTCGGACAACCTCTTTTCTTCGTTGGGGTTCTGTCTCATTATTCGAGCGGACGAACGGGAGATACTCATCGTCAGCCCGGCTCATGAGCCATCGACTGATTCTGTTCTGGATGAACTGGATGGAGAGCCGGATCTGATCGTGATTGGTCCTACTGTGGTCGATGATGATCAGCTTGTTCCGGTACTGCGCTCGATTCGGACAAACTGGCCGAAGACTTCCATTGTGCTGTATGGTGCAGCTATATTGGAGGATATCCAGGACCGTGACGTACGTGTTCTGGCTCCCCCGGTACAGGAATCACTTCTCTAGCGAAATCCCATGTTCAATATCGGCTTGCCAGAATTTCTTCTGTTCGCGATCGTCGCCATTGTATTTATTGGCCCGGAGCGACTTCCTGCCGTTGCGCGTTGGCTGGGAAAGCAGGCGGCTAAGGTTCGAAAGGCATGGCGAGAAATCCAGGCGGATATGGAAGAAGACGAGGATTTTCGCCAGATTAAGATCGCCAGTCGGAAGCTGAAGCAAGAGCTGTCGAGTGTGAGCCGGGAGTTGAGCAAGGCTGGTGAGGATGCAAAGCTGGACGACTCCGCGGAGAGCGGTCAGAAGGTCGATGATACATCGACATTTGATGATGATGTAGAGATGCTTCGGCAGAGTCGCGCAGCTGGCGAGACACCAATCCAGCGGTACCACAGCACGAATGTTGCTACGACGACTGAGACGACTGAGACGACTGAGGAGTCGGAGGAACAGTCGTGAGTAGGCCCAAAGAGATGACGTTTCTGGAGCATCTGCAGGAACTTCGACGTCGAGTGGTGCATTCCGCAGTCGTTGTGATCCTGGCGTTTTTTGTTTGCTACGCCTATCACATTGAGCTGTTTGACCTCATATCGGCACCCATCCAGGAAGGTCTGATCCGACATGGGATCTACCGGTTCCGTTCGCTGAGTGTGACCGAACCCATCATGGTCTATCTCAAAGTCGCGTTTGTGGGGGCTCTGATCGTGGGTAGTCCCTTTCTGATCTTTCAGATGTGGTTGTTCATTGCTCCAGGCTTATTGGAGAAGGAACGGCGTCTGGTTGTCCCCATCGTCTTCTTCAGTTCCTTCTTCTTTCTGCTGGGAATTGTCTTCTGCTATACCGTGCTGTTGCCCTTCCTCACGGATTTCCTCATTGGGGTGGGTGAGGAGACCGCCGCTGTAGCTGTCGATGTTACCCTGGAGAGTGCGCTCTCCTATACGCTGCTGTTCTTGATCATCTTTGGCTTTGCATTCGAATTACCCCTTGTTCTGTTCTTTATGACCCTGCTCGGGATCACCACTCCCAAGAAACTGCTTGGGTTCGCCCGCTACTGGTTGGTTGTTTCGGTTCTGTTGGGTGCGATATTCACGCCGCCCGATCCGGTTAGCCAGCTGATGCTGGCCGTACCGCTTGTCGTTCTTTATTTCATAGGCATTCTAGGGAGTGTTTTCGCCTATCGTTGGAAACGTCATAAAGAGGAGCACGGCTCGCACGTTCTCAGTTCGGTGTGGTCGACCCTCGGGATTGGGCTCTTTGCCGTACTCCTGGTGGGGTTTGGTTGGAAGATCAGCTCCCGTGGCGCCGATCATCCTCTGGCCTGGGTCAATCCGCAGAAACTGGCGGTGGTTGGCTTTCAACCCGGAGTGCTTAAAAACCACGGGTTGTGGGCACCGATTCAATCGGATCTGGTGGGAGCCTTCCCCGACATCGAACCCCTTATCGATGATCCGACGGCACTGCCGGAACGCATCATTGTCCAGACCTCGCATCGGGGCGACCGGGTAGCCATTGTCGTAGCCAAGAACATCCATCAGCGAGTGCGGAAAAAGGTTACCGTTGGTCTGGAGCGCCGAAGGGAAGGGGGGGCAACCGTCTATGGTACACGGTCCGCGATTCGGACAGAGAATGGGCCATTGGTGGTGTGTAGTACGAACCGTTGCGCCTTTGGGGCCGCTCGCGATGTCATGGAAACCATCCGAAACCATCGGGCCGGTATTGTGAGTTCCGGTAAAATCGAGAAATTGAATCGATTACGGCAAGCCGGGCCCTTATGGGGACAAATCAGTGGCCCATTCCAGAGCTTTCTTCTCGGGGAACTCGAGGGCCAATTTCAGCCCGAATTCAAGAACGTGGTCGGAGATCTTTCCGAAGTACGATTTATCCTGCGTCATGAGGAGCAGGGTATGCGCCTGTTGACGATGCTTGTTCCGCGGTCTGCCAGCTTGTCTGCCGATATCAAAGAAAAGGCGGATGCCCGCAAATTGGATCTGCTGACGAGTGGGGTTCTGGTACAGGATCTGAACGTGGAAACAGAGGTCAACGCGGCTGTTTTGACCTATCTGGTCGTGCAGTCCATGAACGCTCGTTCGTCCGAAGATGGGAATCGGTTGGATGGGTCGCGATATCCAAGACTGGATCCCCTGCGAGCCCTGAGTCGTGCCGATCTTTTTCGTGCCGCGCCCAAGCCAGATACCAAGAGCCCAACGACCGGAACGCAGAAGTCGTCCATTCAATACTTCCTACGCCATGGCCTGACCGTTTTAAACGCGAAACAAGCGAAGGATGTAGTAGAGGCAATCTGGGTTATGGGCCAGATCAAAGCGACGAACGATTAACGCTGAGACCATTTCTTCCAGACTTTTAGCCAGCGTTTGTATTCGCTTCGTCGGCCTCGTTGTTTCAGACTGACCAGGTAGCGGGATAGCAGAACCGGACTCCTGGTTTTCTTCAACAGGGCTGGCATATATTTGTCGAGAGCCCTGGTGTCGCGAAGAAGGAAAGCGGCTTCCACTCCATATCGAAGCACACTGGCTGACAGTTCCGGTTTGCCTTCGTAGGTTGCGACCTGATCAAGAACGGTCCGGAGGTCGCCCTTCGACCAGGCCTTTAATAGCAGGCGTGGGTCAGGCTTGAGGATAGCGGGCTCTGTGGGTGGAGTGCTTGTGGGCTCATCTGGTTCCTTCTGTACTTCTTCCACGACAGCCCCCGGCTGGGGCGGAGGCCGGTTCGCATACTCTTTCAAGAGAGTTTTCAGGCGTTGAGCCACATGAAATGGTGCACCAAACTTAGTCGAAGTTTCCAGAAACCCCGCAAGTGATTTCACGGAATCTCCCATTGCCACACCGCACCGAACTCGACCGGATAGAGCGATCCACCAGGTTGGGAATGTCTCCAGGACCTGGTCAAATGTCTCACAGGCCCGTTCGGGATCTTCCATCTCTAGATAGGCATTGGCAAGGCGCATCAGGCGGAGCGCGTCGCGGGCGTTGGTGGGCGGATCCCCGGCAAACGCCATGCTTGGTAGACTGAATAACGTCAGAAAAACAACCAGGGCGAGAGTCAGGTTTCTTCCCCTACGAGTGTGACATGGTCTGGGACCTGCTATGATCGAAGGGTTCAAGGATGTGCCATGGTCGTTCGAAAACTTTTCCTGTGGGCCGCTCTTCTGGTCTGGATGAGCCTTCATATCGCGGAACCAGCCCTGGCGGACGGGTATAACGGATCCTATATTGGGCCGCGCTTTCAATATGGCAAAACCCAGGGGATATTGGGCTCGGATCAAGTGGACCTTGGAAGTCAATTCGGACTCAGTGCCCGTATGGCAACCATCCTGCAGATTCTGGATGTGGACTGTGGAGTTCACATTCATCGCTCATCCGTCGACGACATCGAATTGGATGAATACCGGTTCCAATTGGGTCTTCGTTTCCATCCACTTCTTTTGACACATTTTGAGAACGATCGGCTAGGGTACACTATTGCATCGTTACATCTGTTTCTGGGTATGGGCATAGCCTGGTTTGTACCGAATACCTACGAAGAGACCCTGGATTTTAGTTTTGTGACCGGAGTTGGTTTGGAGTTTCCCCTATCCAATCCGGAACATCCGTATGGTCTTTGGCTTTCTCTGGGGTGGGGGCTGGTGGTCGGTGATGTTGCGTTGGGGGGACGAGAGCTTGATGTTACGCACCACGTCGGGTTGATTGCATTGGAGTTCCGGGTACACCATCTCTAGGTTTTTTCGACCTGGCCTATGTCGTCTCCGGCGTTGGACTGGGGCGGATTGGGTTCTGAGGGCTGGGATGGACCTTGCTGTGGCGTCGGGGCTGTTTGATCCAGTTTCGCCATTTCAAGACGGGTCAGGACGCGGTCGAGTTTTCGACCAATCCGGCCAAATTCGTTGTCTGAACGGATCCCAGTACGTCGGACGAGGTGTTCTCGGAGGGTTTCATTGAGTACGTCTTCGATGCGGTCCAGGGGATCTTCAAGTTGTCGCTGAAGACGAAACATCAAGAAGAGGCCAGCCAGGACGATGGCAAGGGCCGCCAGGGCCAGGAGCCGTATGGTGCCGGCCGATTCGTTGCGAAGGACGCCGATCCGAGTACCTACATCGGTCACCAGAAGAGCGACTGTCTGGTGGATCTCCATTTGTATTTTGCCGTCCGATTTTGGCATTTTTGTTTTGAGAATGTACCAACGGGGCTGCACCTGGGCCTGCCACTGGTTGAGTTGGTCTTCCAGCTTATCGGGGTTAAGAACCGACTTTTCGTTGTTGTCGTCCGGCTGAACCTCAATGGTGCGTAGTCCAGTGATAAAGCTGGTGGATTCCGCCTGAAAACTTGCTAAGAGTTGGCTCCGCCCTTGATCCGACTGCTCAATATCGTCCATCAAAAGGATCAGACCGAGACCCGTGGTTACGAGATCGGTGCGGGCGTCGAACTTTGTGGTTTCGTTCGTCACATGAACGATCCGCTGAATGCCCACAACCGCCGTCGCAGCCGATAGGAGTGTTACCAGCGCGAGGCCGGTCTTGAGTCGTGAGACGAGGCTCATCTACGATTCCTTCGAAATACGTTCGACGTTCGCCATCTTACCGACAACGAGGATGCTGTCGTTTTCATAGACGACTGTATCTGGACTCGGAACGCCGATGGTCTCGTGGCCATTTGCCCGTTTAACGGCGATGATATTGACCCCATGAGTGGAGCGAAGGGCCAACTCACGAATGGGTTTGTTGATGAACTTCTGCGGACAGCAGAACTCCGCTACCGTGATACCGTCGGCGATCTCATAGGCCGTTCGAAGGGTGGGCAAAAGCACGCGTTGGACGACATGCCGTGCGATCTCATGCTCTGGATTGATCAGCTCATCTGCCCCGATACGTTTGATGACCCGGGCGTGCAGATCACTGGTTACCCGTGTGATGATACGTTTGGCTCCAAGCTCCTTCAGAAGTGCAGTGACGAGAATACTGGCTTCGATGGACTCGGCTCCGATGGCACAGATGACCGCGTCCAATCGACTGGGTTCCAATTCGGCGAGGGCATGCTCGTCGGTAGCGTCGAGCCGCAGAGCACGGCTTACATGGGGACCGATGGCATCTACGGGGCTTTCATGGAGATCAATGGCGATAACATCGCCTCCATGTCCCGTTAGTTCACGGGCGATTCCACTACCAAATTGTCCGAGGCCAATGACTAGAAAGGATCCTGCCATATCCAACTCCTGATTTTGCCTAGAAAACCATGTTCCCTACGAATGCACCAATCCATTATTTCGACCTTATGTCGTTTCCTGTGTTCCTTAGCCAACATAGACCTCCTCAACGGCCGGTCGGGCTCGGACTTTTCTCGGACTGCCGATGCCAAAGACGATGGCCAACGGGCCCACACGTCCGGCGAACATCAACAGAGCCACAATCGTTTGACCGGAAGAGTCCAGTCGGGGGGTTGTATCCAGGGAGAGCCCAACGGTTCCATAGGCGCTGACCGCCTCAAAACCGAGTTGTTCCATGCTCAGCCCGGTCTGTGTCGCCAGGAGGACGAGCCATCCGAAGAAAATCATCGATACCGAGATAAGGACCACAACCAGAGCCCGCACTACGGTCTCTTGCGGTATTGTCCGGTCGATCAACTCCACATGCGTCTCGTTTCGTAACAGGCTTCGGATCGATAATAAGAGCACGATCATTGTGGTTACCTTGATCCCGCCCGCGGTCCCACCGGGGCATCCCCCGATGAACATGAACAGCATCGAAAGCAGAGCGCTGGCTGGCCCCAGTTGTTCCATCGGCATGGCGTTGAAGCCCGCGGTTCGAAGACTGATAGAATGGAACCCACTGTCCTTGATGGACATGGCTGTGGAGTTTGGGTCGACCGCCCCGACCGGTCCTTCGAGAAGCCAGAAGAGGAGCGCTCCCAGCCCTAATAGGGCAATGGTTCCGATAAGAGCCACCTGGGTATGGACGCCGAGGCGGTGCCGTTTTCCGCGCATTCGGGCGTAGATGACCGACATAGGGATAAAGCCGAGACCACCCAGGATGACGAGTAGCGAGATCGTCCACATGATGAGGCTGTTATCTGCGAAGCCCACCAGGCTATCGGAGTACACGGAAAAGCCAGCGTTACAGAATGCGCTGATGGTGTGGAAGAGCGCAAACCAGAGGGATTGTGCCCAGGGCATGCCTTCTTGTAGTCCTCCAAGGAAGAGACAGATCAACCCCAGAGATTCGATGATTGCGGTCGAGAACACGACAAACCAGACCAGTTGTCGCATATGTTGGGGACCAGGCTGATCTGTGATTTCACTGAGGGCCCAGGCGTTTTTCAGTCCGATTCGGGCACCGACCAGAACTACGACAAATGCGGAGATGGTAATGATTCCGAGTCCGCCGATCTGAATGAGAAGAAGTATGATGCATTGCCCAAATGTGGAGAAGCCCGTACCCGTATCGATGACAGTCAGACCGGTCACGCAGGTGGCGCTTGTACTGGTAAAGAAAGCCGAGAGGAAGCCAATGCTCTCGCCGCTTTCAGAGCTGAAGGGTAGGCTTAGTAAGACGGTTCCAAGGACGATCACCACCCCGAAACTCATGATGAGCAACATGGGTGGGTTGCGGAACATCTCGTCGCGAACGTAACTTCCGAGTCGACCACGCCAGGCGTAGACAAGGACGCGGGCCAGTTCGGGCACGACGATCAGGCTGGCACTATGTGTGACGCCCCAGAACGGAATTGCCAGCACCGCCGCTGCCCGTACCACAAAAAAGATCAGACCTTCTCGAGGTGTGCGGTTGTCCTGATCGAGTTCGTCGCGAATACCGAGTACGAAAACGACCGCCGCCAGAGTCGTTAACAGAATGTCGCCGGAGGTCGTCAGGGATAGGCCGTAGCCATCTCGTAATAATGCGGTCGAAGCGGTGACTCCAAGGAGAGCCCGGTGTAATGGGTGGACCAGGTCGGTATCCGAAACTCGAGCCCGGATCCCAGGTCGTTCGAGTGCTACTCGGAACAGGACGAGAGCGGCGAAAAAAAGCGCCAATCCCAATGTGAGGGGTGCCATAGGCAGCAGGATGACATCTACAACCGCCGCTATGAGCGCCAGTACACCGGCACTCAGGCGCATCCTTGGGACTTTGTATTCGTGTGCGATGGCGACTACAGGGAAAAGAACGGTAAACGCCCAGGCCACCCAGGTGCCGTAGAGCCAGTCGGGGATATCCTGGCTTAATGCGCTGCCAGCCCCAGCGTCGATTGCCGCCAGGACCAGCCCGTGGACCGCACCGGCCGCGACCAGGGCCACGATGGTTGCAGCCCGAGGGGAGCCAAATGGGTTCTTCCAGAATCGTTTCACTAGAAACTAAGCTCGAATTGGGCCTGTCGGCTAATGGGATCGAAACGGAATCGCGGCGAAAATGCTGCTTTCTTTCTGGGAGGCGTCCCCCTCTTGGAGGCCATGCGATCGAGAACGATCAGCGCTACGCCCCCGGCCGTCAGGATGCTACCAGCGACGAGGGCGATCGTTGCGTTTTTGGCACTCCGGTTCCCGTCGTTGGACAGGGCCTGTGCCTCCTGCCATGTGACGCTACAGATTCCCGAAGGGCATTTGTTTTCCAACTCATCAGAGACACTCAGGACATTCAGTCCCTCTATCCCCCCCACCACCAATATGGCGATGCCAACCGCAGTTGTTCCATAGCCTCCATAGCGTAGCCAGGGGATGGGCGGACCGGGTTTATAGGGGCGTCGGGCGCCCTGAATGGTGGTCAAGGGTTTCTTATCTATGCTGATCTCGCAGCGAAGCCCAACGGGGCAGGGAATTTCATCCTCCAGGAGTACCTTTTCACCACGAAGAATTCGGACCTTTCGTCGGCCTGCCGATACCAAAAATGTGCCTGGCCCGTTCCCCAACAACGCACCATCGACTTCAACCTGGTAGGTTCCTCTTCCGTGTACGACTAGAAGGGGAGAAGGGGGATTCACCATCTCACGGGCCATTTCCATGAGATTGCGTATTTGGTCTTGCTCGGTATCTGCGACTTCACGGATCCGGCTGAACCGGTACAGAGGATCGCGATCTGTTCGCCGTAGTTCGATCCGGATTCGGCCGCGATCCGTTCGGCTGATCTGTCCGATCACCAGAATATCGAGACCGATTTTCTGGCGGACTCGTGCCGAGCAGACATCATCCAGAGAGCAGATACCAATAGACTTGGGGCCTTGGTAGCCGAGCGCTTGTATGAGTTGGAGGTAGGGGATGGCTTTCTTCCCAGAGGCGGACGCCACCGCACCCGCGAGTGCCAGGGTCATATCGAACGCGCTGTCTTGATCCTGGTCTGGCGTCGTCAGGATCAGAGCACCTATCTTCGTTTCCTGGGCCCCCGACAACGCTGGGCACGCAACGAATAGCACCAGGAATATGACGACTTTCCGGCTCATGGCTCACAGCATAGTGTGCTTACTGGATGGTGGCAAAACGGAGACGACCAGTTTGGGCTGTCGGGCTCGTATGGCGCGTCAACCGTCCGTGACCAGTGGCCGTGTTCCCTGTGGGTACTGGTAGTCGGGGCGGTGGTTTTCCAGTTGGACGACCAGGCCGTCGACAACCATGTCTATGTGGTCTCCGAGACGCCGAGCCTCGACGGCGATCCTATCGAGCATTGTGTCCGTATGTTCGGGTGCATGATGCGTTAAAAGCGTGTGTTTTACGTTGGCCAACTGCGCGAATTTGATAGCGTATTCAAAGCTATTATGTCCCCACCCATGACGACAGGTCCCATCACTACGCCCGTGGTATTCCTCCTCGGTATAGGTCGCATCAATGGTTAGAAGATCGGCGTCTTGTGCGAGTGCGATAGCGTTCGGATCGAAGCTTGAGCAATGTTCGGGCCCTTCCATATCGGTCAAATGTACGAACACCTGCCCCTCATGCTCAAAGCGAAGGCCCAGACAACTGCCTGGGTGCAGATTCCCGATGGTGGTAATCGATACCCCGCCGATGGACATGGAATCGCCCGGCTCTACGTTGGTATATTGCACGTTGGCTGGCATATCGGACATTCGCACGGGAAAGACGGGTGGCTCCATGAAGTGGTTCAAAGTCGTTTCGGGCGAGGCCTGTTCCGTCTTCAGCCCGTAGATCCGCAGGTCGGTACGTTTGTTATATGCCGGCCAGAACAAGGGCATCCCCTGGATATGATCCCAATGGTAATGGGTGAGGATCATATCGATGGACTGGGGTTCATCTTTGCGAATGGTTGTGCCGTAGGCCTGCAGGCCGGTACCGGCATCCACAAGAATGCTCCGCCCGTTACAAATGACTTCCAGACAAGCCGTATGGCCGCCATACCGGACGTTCTTTCGACCTGGGGAGGGGACGGTTCCCCGCGTTCCGTGAAAATGTACCCGCATCCCTCAAGGTTAGCCAAACGACGCTTCTTGGCAAGTGGGATAAAATCGACCTGTGCTTTGAGACCTCAATATTTGCCTGTTAGTTGCCGGTATTGGAAGGACTTCGCATTCCTGTACAGGCAGGGTATGCTCTGCGGCTATGGGCGGTAATCGGGTCAAACTTTTCTGCGTGTGGTCGCTTTGGATGCTCGGCTCCTGTGCTTCGAATGGAACGGTATTTGAGCCCTTTCCAGAGAAAGCCAAACCCGCCGTCCGTTGTGCCTATGCCGAACGTGTTGCGGAGCCTCTGGCCCGAAAATACCGCGTGGAATATGCGCTTGTCATGGGGGTAATGCGGGTGGAGAGTCTCTTTCATCCGCGGATACGATCCCATGCCGGAGCGATAGGCATGATGCAGGTGATGCCCGGCACCGGAAAGCAATATCAATGTGGCGATCTCTACCATCCGGTCGAGAATATTGAATGTGGAATCCGGATTTTGCGGTCCCTGTTGCGGCGCTATAAGGGAAACGAAATCTACTCGCTCGGGGCCTATAATGGTGGATCGGGCTATATTCGTCGCTCCCACAAAGGGGGGCGTGTTCCACCCAACCTTGGCTATGCAGAGATCGTCCTAAAATCGCGCAACCGCTATTTGAAGGGAGGGTGTCCACTTCTTGTTCGCCCCATCGGTCGGTAGAAAAACAATATGAGTGATTTATTCTATTGCCCCGCTTGCCAGGGCGATCTGACGTGCCAGTCGGACGAGTTTTCCTGTGCCGACTGTGGGCGCGTATTCGGGTCCCCGGATGGTTTTGTGGATTTCTTATTCGACATGGAACCGATGAAGGGGGGACTCGGCCCTCGCTTGATGCGCTATCGGTGGTTTTCTCGTATTTATACTGGACTCTGGCGGCCATCCTTCACGGCCGCGTTTTCCATGGGGAGAATGACCCGAAAACGAGAATATCAACGGGTCATGGAGTCGTTTTCCGAAATAGATATTGCCCCGGATGGGAGCCCTGCCTTCTTGGATGTAAGTTGTGGGCCAGGTCCGGTTGTGCATCGTTTACAAGAAGATTTTCCAGAAGGGGATGTTGTCGGGCTCGATCTGTCGGTGGCCATGCTGCGAGAATGCGTCCGGCTTCGGGGGGATTCGAGCCGACCGATATTCCTTCTGGCTGATGCCGCCCGCATGCCACTTAAGACCGGTGTGTTCACAGGGGCCTATGCGGGCGCTGCACTACATATCTGGCCGGACCCGGCTGCAATACTTGCGGAGATCGCGCGTGTTCTCTCCCCCGGTGGGCGGTTCCTGGCGAGCACATTTCTTCACCACCGTTCGGCCGCCTTACGCCATACCTGGGATAGGGGCTTTGAATGGCTTTCCGATGTGCGGGTATTTACGGAATCCGAGCTTCATGAGTTGTTCGAGGGCGCAGGTTTGTCGGTGACCAGATTGATGCGTTGGCATAGTTATACTCTGGTCGAGGCGATGCGAGAGCCACTGACCACGAATCGACAGGATGACATCATTTCTCACACATGTTAGGCCTGAGTTCTACGACGGTGGATATCACGGTGAGTATCGAACTTCGCACCTACTCCTTTATCGATTCGCTTCAGCCGCAAGTGGCTTCTTTCGTGGCGACGGTTGCCCGGGGGTTTCTGCCCCTGGAGAGGCAAGCATCATTATTTATTGAGGTAGCACCAGGCCTATCGATTGAGCGGGTTACGGACATTGTTCTGAAGAATACCGGCGTTATACCCGGGATGCAGATCGTCGAGCGTGCCTTTGGTCTGCTGGAAGTTCACCATGACGACCAGGGTATGGTCCGGGCGGCGGGCCAGGCCGCCCTCGATTTCTTTGAGTTGAAGGAAGAAGACCGATTGCAACCACGGATTGTTTCCAGTCAGGTTCTCACCGGAATGGACAATCACCATACGGCGCTCATCAATCGAATGCGCCATGGGAATATGGTCTTCCAGAATCAAACATTGTACATCCTCGAAGTTCATCCGGCCGGCTATGCCGCCATTGCGGCCAATGAGGCGGAGAAAGCGGCCGACATTGAAGTCCTCGAAGTCATTACGTTCGGTGCATTCGGCCGAATGTGGCTGGGCGGTAAGGAAGAGGAGATCAATCAGGCGCGCCTGGCCGTGGAGGCGGTGCTTGAAGATACGGCCGGGCGACCCAATAAGGGATAGGCGCGTTCGAACCGGTCCGAGGTTCTCAGGCCGGCATGGCTTTGGACAGGCTTGTGATCGGGCTTGGTAGCTGAAGAGACTTGAAGTCGTCGAGGGACTCCTCCATTACAAAGTAGCGTACCAGAGAGGGGGTCTGTCGATAACGATTATAGAGTTCAGTCGCTTGTTCGACCGATTTCACACTGGCCTGGAGGACGCGATCCTCGAAGACGATCTTCAGGGGTGAAGCACCTTTATCTTCCAGGCAATAGCGCGACAGTGGAGTGTGTACTGCAACCTTGAAATAGCGGATCGAGTTTTCGTCCAACAGACTTGTGATCTCGGACTCGTCGACCCCATCGCGCTCTTCGTCGAGTTCAAGCGCCAACGGGATCGGATCTCGCTCAAGCAGTCGTTTTGCCCAGCGGTTGTCCTGGTGTTCCAGCAGCAGGGTATCGATGGTGTGGTCACTGCAGGCGATGTACTCATCCACATCCGATGGCAACTCGTCCAGGGCACCGGTTTCGTTAAAGAAGGAACGGAGCATCTGGTCGCATACCTGGGTACGTTGATGGGCGTAGACCATGATGAACATATGATAGCGCGCCAATAGAAAGTCTTCGAATGTATGTAATGCGCGGGCCTGTAGGGCTAGATCGTAGCGGTCGTCCGTTTGTACGGCTGTAAGGTTGGATAGAATCCAGTCCTGATCGAATGTGCCGTAGGACACACCCGCGAAGTAGGCATCACGACGAAGATAGTCCATTCGGTCGCAGTCCAACTCGCCCGAGATGAGTTTTTGAATCAACGGCAGCAGAAAGACGCCATCCACACGGAAGCTGTCCTCATCCGTACGAGCCATGTCGGGATATAGAACCGCCGCCACATCGTCGGCTTGTATGTTGTCGTTGGCGAACTCGCGGGCGATAATATCGGTCAATGCACTCTGCTTGAGCAGCAGTAGTGTCATATGTTCGTGGGTGGCCCGTACGGATGGATCCACCGGTAGATCCAGGCCAAGTTTCCCAACGGGGGGTAGGAGGTATTCCAGCTGGTGGCTAAGCGGTGGATGCCCCACATCATGAAGTAGGGCTGCCAGGCGAACGATACGAGCCAGACGACGGGTATCTGCTTTGTCCGCCACGCCAATGCGTTTCATTATGGCGTCAAAGGCCAGCCCCGCCAGATGCATGGCGCCAAGTGAGTGAAGATAGCGCGTATGGGTGGCCCCCGGGAATGTCAGCTCTGCGAAGCCAAGCTGTCGGATCTGGCGTAGACGTTGAAAGACGGGTGAGTCAATAACGGCGACCTCTCCGCTATTTATAGGGATTGGACCGTGTACCGGATCTCTTATTTCGTACACCATTATGTGTCTCGGAGGTGGTTGGTCAGGAGGCTCAAGTAGTTATCGTCTCTTCGTTTGTTTTGTGTACAAGATGTTTCCGCAACAAAACCAGGAAAATCGTTGTACGTATCCAATTCGTCAGAACTTCTGCGATGGCGACCAGATAGATGTCCTTGAGGACGCAGGCTGCAATTATGGCCACGAGCTTGAACAGGTCGGCGCATAAAAAGGCGATACTCATCTCCCTGGATCGGAGGTGTGCTTCGAAGGCGGTTTGTACCACCGCTCCCGCCAAAACTGCGGGCAGGCCGGCGCTGAGAATCGCAAAAAAGATCCAGGCTTCGTGGTATTCGGGTTCGAGAAGCCAGGTTACGTAGGCGTATCCCGCAAGAGCTGCCAACCCTCCGATGAGGGTACCGACGAGGAATGTGAGTCCAAGTATCTTCCAGAGTTTTCGCAGGATGGTCTTAAGAGGCTGCTGTGCATAGTCCGAGTAGAGCAGCTGGCGAGGAAACCGAAGAATCCGCGCAGATTGCTCTCGTAACTTCCAGCTGACAGCAAAGACCCCTAACGCTCTATAGCCAATGAACTCACCCATAAATAAATGGGAGGATTTATTGGCGGTGATGGTAACCAGATCCGTAGGTATGAGCTTCAACCCATAGCGATAACAATCCGGGTCGTATTGCCCCTTTCGATAGGCCGCAATTAAGTGTTCACGGGCTATGACCGTTGCCAGAAATATGCCACCGATGACACCTGGAATCACCCATTGGGCGAGAGCGAAGATGAAGATATCACCGGTGTAGATGGCGGCAGCTGCACTACCCAATGGGACCGTTAGATTCCGGGTGATTCGGTAGGCCGCGACAGAACCAAAACGTCGTTTCGCAACGAGGTAGGCTTCCACCGCTTCCGGAAGAAGCAGGGCTGGTGCCAGGAGGATCCCGATCACCGCAAGCCGAGCGGCGTCTTCACTATCGGTGATTAGATAAAACGCTCCGATCAAGCCAAGTCCGATGACGCAGCCGATCAATAGGACGAGCAGTCGTTTTTTTAGAGCGAATAGGAGTGTGCCATCCAGGCCCTGGGCAAGCCCTCGTTTCGCACCTTCCAGGGTTCGTAATCCGGTCGAAGCCAGTACCCAACCCTGTACGGCGAGTGCAAAGGCGAATGTGCCATAGTCTTCTTGCGGCAGAGAACGGAGGATTTCGGGTAGGACGGTCAGACCCACCAGAAACCCGACCAATTGGGGGGTCAGAAGAAAAAAAAACCGCGGGCCCGTTCGCGTGGATTGCTCACCGACGGTTGGGTCTTGATTTCATCGGGACTCATGCCTGGGATTGTAGTCTCTGAGAGGGCGGGGTCAACCTGTGTCTTTTACAGACCGATGGCGGACAGCTCGAGATGAAACGATGAGAGGATCATCAATTTCAGCGCCAGAATGGTCAGAAGAATACGGAATACCAGACGAAATGTGGTTTCTTTCAGGTAGCCGACCAGCTTCTTTCCCGAAAATGTACCGATCACGACCGCAATTCCCATGGGAACAATCAGATCCCATTGATTGGTAGCCCATAGACCATGGGCAGCGAAGGCGCTGAGCTTTATGATATGTGCGCAGGCCTGACAAAGCGCTTTTGTTCCGATCACGGTCTCTTTTCGCCAATCATCGCGGAGAAAGAAGGGGGCTATCAGGGTTCCAGTGGCCCCCACCACCATGCCCAGGCCACCCGCCAGCACTCCGGCGAATACCAGCCCGGCCGAGCCGGTCAACCGGGTAATACGGAGCCATTTGGTCCAGGTGATGATGATGATGAAGATCCCCATGAAGAGCTTCGCCCAATGCTCATCCACATCTGTGATGAGAGGCACAACCAGAAAGGGGGCGGGGATCGCGCCCACCATAAACCAGCCAAGGGACCGGAAGTCTACATGACGGACGTAGGCTACGACCCGCGAGCCATTACTTAAGAGCTGCACAGCTGCATGTATGGGGACTACAATCGCTGGTGCGCCGAGGACAGCGTAAAGGATGGCTACCAGCATGGTGCCACCACCGAGTCCGATCATTCCGGAGATGGTTGCGGTAGCGAAGGCTGCGGTAGTCAGCCCTGCAATAATCCACATCAGCGCAGCTCGGCTGATGTACGGTCGGCTTTCTGTGGGTTGAACCGGTCGGCTAATGCTATGTGGACGCCGCGATCGGCACTCATCACATACAGGTACTCGGTGTTTTCCGTATGAGAGATTGCTCCCACCTTATCTCCGGCCGGGTTGTAGATGCCTATCCGCGATCCAACATAGCGTCGATGTTCTTTACAGAGGGTAGTGACAGGGCCTCGCGTTCCCAGCAGATCCTCGATTTCTGACCTCGAGAATACGCCCTCATTACTGAAGGAAAGAACTACGACCGGTGTATTCAGGCTGGCGATGACGTGCTCCATAGCCGCACGCGCCTTGCGTTTTGAATTGAAGGGACTCTTTCGGGTGCGGCAATCCGTGCGCTTACGGGCGATGCCATAGGCTTCGGGATCGTCGTCACAGACCAGAGTTTCCCAGATATGGTAATTCGAAAGATAGGCGTGTTGATTGTAGGGCGGGTCCAGGTAGACCAGATCCACATCGAGCTCGGCTGCGAATTCAAGAATGTCGCGTTGGTATGCCTTACCGGAGCCGGGCAGGAGCGCCGGCGGACGAAGTTCGAGGTCCTTATGGGCTCGAGGGGCCCACTTCTTCAGATACGCCATATGGACACCGGTAGTGGAATCCACCCGGTCGGCCGCAAGGATGAGACTGGTCAGGAGAATCGATCGCAGGATCGGATCTCCCTCCGAATAGTCGTCGATAGCTGCACGTATGGCGTCGACTCGTTGGCCATTCTTGGGCTGAAAGAAGCGTGCTTCCCTACAAAATGTACGTGTAAAATATCCCTCTACCGGTGGTAATGCGGCCAACTGTTCGAGGATAGGGATGATACGCGATTCGGGGTATTCATTGGCGTCGGCTTCGACCAGGGCGGTTGCCAGAATATGGGCGTATGCATTGATGTCGCTGGCCACGACGCGAAGACCTTGTGACTTCAGTGCGTGCGCAACACGCGAGCTTCCCGAGAAAGGATCTGCAGCCGTTTTCAGTGGTACCGCAACCTGGATGGCATCGACGACGTCCAGAATCCAGGGTAGCAACGCGCGTTTGGAACCGATGTACTTGATCACGCTGCTTTCCTCAGCTGTTCAGGAACCTCTGATTCGTATCGTGAACGGGTAGAAAAGGCCACTTCGAATTTCATAGAAATCCGGTCACGTTTTGATTCCTGCTTCCAGTCCTATTAAGTTGGGCATGTGAATAATCTTTTTTTGGTTTCTATGGTTTTGTTTGTACCCAGATATTTCTGTTTGTTGTTTCTGGTTCTGGTTATGGTCGCCTGCTCCAGCGGTGGTCCCGGACCGGCGGATGCCCCCTGTGTGTCGGATGGGATCATAAGCTGCGAAATCTGTGCGGATAAGACCATCGAGTTTGCGGTCTTTGGAACCGAGGTGGAGCCCTGGTCCGAAGGTGGAGACATTCCGATCTGGCTTCCACCGCAAGGTGGGCTTGTTACCGGATTCAACCTGTTATTTCAGGGAGTCCCGAAACGAGCCAAGGCGGTGACAACGCGCCTCTTCGATGTGGACGGTACACTCCTCGGTGAGGAAACGGCACCCAAGATGAAACTGCCCTGTATGGGGGAAGGCAAGAGAATGCTGGTGGAGTTCATGGCGGCCTACGACGCCGAGACCTACTCCATCATGGAACTCCACGGCCGGGACGCGATCATTGAAGTCGATGTACGGTTCGAAGAAGACGGTTTGGAGCCGTACATTTTACAGGCGAGTTATCAGGGAGTGATCACCATTGTAGGATGTGAGCTGAACGATGAACCCCAGGTCTACGTGGGGCGCTATGGGCCCGATTTGGAACCATTACTGCCTGCGAAGAAATTGGTTGTCTGGGATCCAGACGGATCGGGAATCACCCTGGGTTTCAATATCCTCTTTACCGGCACACCGGATGTAGTTCCGTCGATAACCACGCGGGTTCTGAATAGCGAAGGGGCTGTACTGGGGGAACATACCCAGACGGATGTGCCAGTTCCATGCACATCGGAGGGATATCGTGCGGCTACCAATTGGCTGGTACCTCTCCATCCCGAGTTCAGCGTCGAGGACCTCCACGACCAGGATTTTGTGCTTGAGGTTACGGGTAATTTTCCGGACAGCCCCAATGGAGTGGAGACTATCTCGACGTCCTACGAAGGCACCCTACACGCATCGAAATGTGTACATTCCGATTTTCCCACCGTGTCCATTGCCTTTGCGGGCTCGGACGGGGTTCCCTTCGTTGAATATGACGAGATCCCCATCTGGGCAGGCGACGAGGACACTGTCCGGACGGCGGTGGGTCTCGTCTTTGCTGGCTCGCCCCTGGCGGCGGAGTCCGTGAAGATACGTGTGTCGGATACGGAGGGAACGGTTCTGTCGGAGACGACCCAGACCCAGGTCACCATCGATTGTTATCGTCGACTCTTTCCATTGATCAATCAGATCGACCTGGATTTCGGCGCAGCCATACCCATCGATGATCTGGACGGGATGGACGTGGTCATCGATGCGGAGGTCGTTTTCGAAGCCGGTCAGGAACCGCTTACGACCACATTTGAAGGGGAACTCGAGATCGACTGACGGCCACCAACGTCAAACGATGATCTCTACTACACCCTCTCGAATCGTACAGGGATAGCTGCGGGCAGAAGGCCCGCTCTTTTCGTCACAGAGCCTACCATCGGTGAATTGATAACGAGACCCATGCCAGGGACATCGGACCGTTCCATCCGAACATTGTCCCCGTTCGAGGGGGCCACCCGCATGGGGGCAAAGTGCATCAAGGGCCTGCACCGTTTCGCCCTGGCGAAGTAACAGGACCCGTACTTCGTCCTCTTCATGTAGAACCATGCGGCCGTCTGGAAGATCGTCGAGACGACCGACGTCGATTCGACGGGCTCCCGCCGGATTCGGCAACTCCACTTCTGCTTGTTCCATACCCGGTACGCCGCTCCATCCGCCTCGAGGCAGACCGACTCCGAGGTCTTCGGACCAGATCCGGTCGATCGTTCGATAAATCCATGGTCTAGCGAGAGTCCGCACCCAGCCCCAGTTGGGTAGACCCGGTATACGGTATGTATCTATGACCCGGGTGCCATCCGGTATGGCGTGGAACCGGGTATCGAGCTCGACACCACGATAATGACCGTCCACATAGCGGATCTTGATCTGGTCGGGTGGACACCATTGCTGGTCTATAAGGCTTGTCTTCCGCCTACTCGGCCAGTGCTGACGGAAGCGCACACAAGATCCATTCACCTCAACCAGCTCGCACCGCCCCAGAGTCTTTGGGTGAACATGTTCAATATGTTCCATGTCGAAATATTGAGAGATCACCGCATCAACGGGGAAGGGCAGGTCTCTCTGGTACGTCATATGCAGCATCACCGTCTGAATCTTCCCACCATTCTCCTGGATTGTCGCGTCCCAGATACCCAGGGGTGGAATGCGTCGCTTTCAGGTAGCTACCCACCCCAATTTTCCCTATTGATACTTATGAAGTGCTACTATATAACATTCTCGTATGAAGCTGTTGGTTCAGCAAAACACTGGGGAGAACCGTTTATGACTGACGCATTTATTCTCGAAGCCCTACGTACACCCATTGGCAAGCGAAAGGGTGGCCTTGCGGAGGTACGACCTGACGACCTGGCGGGTGACTGTCTGAATGGTCTGGTGAACCGGGTTGATGTTCCACCGGCCGAAGTCGATGACGTGATCATGGGTTGTGTGACCCAGGTGGATGAACAGGGCCTGAATGTAGGAAGGACGGCTGTCCTGGCGGCAGGTTGGCCGGTAAGTGTTCCTGGAACCTCCGTCAATCGAATGTGTGCCTCCAGCCTTCAGGCGGTCAATTTTGCGGCCCAGGCGGTGATGGCAGGAACCATGGACCTCGTGGTGGGGGCGAATATGGGTGCCGATGCCGGCTCCATCAGTGATCGAATCAGCAATCGCTTTGATGTGGTTGGCCAGGGCGTGTCGGCCGAGTTGATCGCCGAACGGTATGGCTTTACGCGGACCGAGTTGGACGAACTTTCATTGGAGAGTCATCGCCGCGCGGCTGTAGCGATAGATGAGGGGTATTTTGAGCGTGAGATTTTACCGATCATTACACCGGGTGGAACCGTATTCTCTCAGGACGAGGGACCAAGACGTGGTGGTTCCCTGGAGAAACTGGCCGGTCTTAAGACCCCGTTTCGTGAGCAGGGTGTGATCACGGCTGCGACCGCTTCCCAGATTTCCGACGGCGCGGCCGCAATTTTGATCGGGAACAGTGCGAAAGCGGACCAGTTGGGTATCAAACCGCGGGCACGGATCCGGAGTATGTCGGTGGTAGGAACCGACCCGACGATCATGTTGTTGGGACCGGCCCCAGCTACGAAGAAAGCCCTTGATAAGGCTGGGCTCAGCTTGGAAGACATCGACGTATTTGAGGTCAACGAAGCCTTCGCGTCGGTGGTCCTGGCGTGGCAACGAGAGACGGGAGCAAGTCTGGACAAGACCAATGTCAACGGGGGAGCGATGGCTCTTGGCCATCCGCTGGGCTGCTCCGGGGCTCGTCTGATGGTTACGTTATTACATGAATTAGAACGACGGGATGCAACCCTGGGACTGGCCACTCTATGTATTGGCTGGGGATTGGCTGTAGCAACCGTCATAGAGCGCGTATAGGGGACGACAATGGGATTATTGGAAGGAAAAGTAGCGCTAATCACCGGAGCCGGTGGTGGATTGGGTCGAGCCTATGCGCTCTTATTTGCCAAGGAAGGATGCAAGGTCGTGGTCAACGATCTCGGCGGAAGTCGCGACGGGTCGATTGATGGAAATAGTCTGATGGCAGACCAGGTGGTCGCCGAGATCCGTGAAGCCGGCGGCGAGGCCGTCGCAAATTATGCCTCCGTCTCCGATCCGGACGGTGCCCAGAGCATAGTTGATAGCGCTCTCAATGAATGGGGACGACTCGATATCTGTGTAAACAACGCCGGTATTCTTCGGGATAAGACTCTGCTGAAGATGGAGCCGGAGAGCTTTAATCTGGTGATGGATGTACACGTCAAAGGGACCTTTCTGGTCGGGCGTGCAGCCGCTACAGCGATGCGCAAATGCGAGAACGGTGGTGCGATCATCAACACCTCCTCGATCGCTGGACTGAAAGGGAACTTCGGTCAGACCAATTACGGCTGTGCCAAGGCCGGAATCTATGGAATGACGATGATCTGGTCCCAGGAGCTGACTCGATACGGGGTGCGTACGAATGCCATCGCACCGATGGCCAAAACACGAATGACTGAGGATATCTCGGCTGTTCCCGACGAGGTTACGCCCGAACAGATCGCGCCAATGGTACTATTCCTGGCGTCGGACCTGGCCAAAGAGGTCAATGGCCGGACGTTTGGAGTCCACGGCAAGCATCTCTTCGAATACCATATGATGTTATCTCCGGGGGTGGAGAAGAGTGATGGCCTTTGGACGGCCAGTGAGATTCAGGAACGGCTCGACGCGATCGGCGCCCTTCCGTCTTCGGGGTCCGGGGCAGAGTCTTCGGCTGCTTCAAGATCGCCGGCGGAAAAGGCGGCGGCTTTGATGTTGGTCATGCCGCAGGCCTTTAAGGCTGATAAAGCCGTCGGCTGGGATGCAACCCTGCATTTCCTGGTAGGTGAACAGCAATTTACCCTCGCCGTTGCGGATGGGAGCTGCACCGCCAGCGAAGGCCTGGAGGGAACCGCCACCAGCCGTATCGAGATCGACTCCACCGAGACCATCCTTGGGATGGCGGCCGGTTCGATGAGCCCGCAACTGGCTTTTATGAGTGGCAAAATCAAAACCGATAATATGGGCGATCTGGTGCGCTTTAGTCAGTCGTTCTCCATGCGCCGAGCCAAAGAGCTGGCAGGTGAGGTTTTGGAGAGCGGTGGAACGGCGGAAGGCGCCGATCCGATCCAGGAGGCTTTTACTCGTATGCCCGACTTCTTTCTGGCAGAGAAAGCCGGCTCCTGGTCTGCTTCCATTCACTTTAACATTCCTGGGGCGGGCTCCTGGTCTGTTGACGTAAAGGATGGAGAATGTACGTCCAAGCAGGGCAAACCCGAGCAACCGACCTGTACGATTACCTACGAGAGTGGGGACGTATTTATTGGTACCATCAGTGGTAGTATGCAGCCCGAGCAGGCCTTTCTGAGCGGGAAGATCAAAGCGGATAATATGGGCGATCTTATGCGGTTCGCCCAATGCTTCGATATGAAGCGAGCCCAACAGGAGGCCCAGGCCCACACCGATGGGACGCCTGCTGCGGAGTCAGCGGTAGGAATGAACCGCGATTTGATCGGCAAGACATATCGTGGATCGGCCGACTTTATACGTCCGGCGGAACTTTCCGCATTTGCCAAGGCGACCAACGACGACAACCCGCAATATCTATCCGACTCCGATTCTGTCGCCCCACTTCTCTATCCTGTGGTTCCTTGCCTTCAGATGGCGGGAGAATCCGTCGTGGATCCCCAACTGAATGCGGATCTGCTCCGCCTCCTCCACGGTGAGCAGGATATGCGCTTCTATGATGTATTGCGCCCCTGGGACCTTGTAGCGGCCCGAGCCACTATTGAAGGGATTGAGGATAAATCCTCGGGGCAACTTCTTTCCGTCCGTCAGCATCTTATGCGCGATGGAGAGGTGGTCTGCGATATCAGCAGTTCCTTCTTTGTTCGCAATGGCTCGTCGGGTTCGGGAAAGGGTTCCGGTTCGTCCTCGTCTATAAAGCCTACGGGGAACCCCTTATTTGAATCCTCGTATGGCATCGATGGGGATCAGAGCCACCGATATGCAGCGGTCAGTCAGGACAATAACCCCATTCATGTGGACGACGATACGGCCAAAGCGGCTGGTCATCGTGGAGTCATTCTGCATGGTCTGTGCACCATGGTCATGGCCGGACGAGAGGTGATCAATCATCTCTGCGGCGGGGACCCACGGCGCTTGAAACGGCTCAAGGTGCGATTTACCCAGGTGGTATATCCCGGAGATACTCTGACCACCCGGGCCTGGGCCCTGGAGAAGAACGAAGGGATCACCACTGTTGCCCTGGAAACCGTCAACCAGAATGGTGAGACTGTGATCGGAAACGCTCTGGCAGAGTTCGACTAAACTCAGCTTTCAAGAGGGCCCGATTCGATTTCGATGGGTTCTGCCTGTTTTGAAGCCGTGAACCCGAATAGGGACTTTACGTCATCGAGCGCGACGTACAGAGCGGGTACGAGCAACAGAATAATAAACGTAGCGAACAGAACACCGAAGCCCAGACTGATGGCCATCGGGATGAGAAATCGTGCCT
>Ga0310121_10001553_pt1 | contig 23203 bp, 17 predicted proteins | sample CB27_Tmax_986_MG_FD_203504 | JGI IMG/M metagenome (GOLD analysis project Ga0310121, IMG submission 203504) | Marine microbial communities from Western Arctic Ocean, Canada - CB27_Tmax_986 | ecosystem: Environmental > Aquatic > Marine > Oceanic | place: Canada: Western Arctic Ocean | collected...
TGCATGAGGAGTTCGCGCGCACGGGCTTGGCCCCACCGGCGCGCAGCGGACTTCGACGAAACCGGGGCTTTTCTCCGGTCACGCAAGAAGCGGCGATGATTCAGGAGTCCCTGGGAGGGTGAACAGGGTGGGCCCGGCTCGCCCACTCGAACCCGGCTCAACGGCGGCGAGACGGACGTCTCACGCACCTTCCGACGACGAACTGCATTGGGCCGGCAGGGCCCGCTCGCGGGCCGCCTGTTCCCGCAACCGCTCCCCCAGCCCGTCCGCCCGGTGCAGGAGGTCCTCCGTGCTCAGCTCGCTGAGCTCCCCTGCGGGGCCAACGGTCACATCGAGCGACTCCTTGGGCTTCCCGAACGCGCAGTGCCACAACATCGCCTCGACCGCAGGCGCGAGCGTGCCCGCCCGGGCGCGGGCCGTCAGATTCGTGCGGTAGGTGGGGTCGTCGAGGATCGCCGCACGCACGTCGCTCACGCACCTCCAGCGCTCTGAGCGCGTGGTGTCCCTGAGGTGGTGGCGGTGCAATGCGGGGGTGGTGACCGACTTTTGGATCCCGCTACAAAACCCTGGTTTCGGGCCACGCGAGTGACCACTCGCAGCGTCCCGTTTCCCGTTGATATTCGTTCAGTCCGAGGCGAAGGTCCGCGAAGGTTTTTGGGCCAGCCACCGCTGCAACGTGGAGCGGGGTATCCCGAGCCGTTTGGCAGCCTCGCGTGTGGAGAGTCCACGCACCTGCTCCAGTAGCTCAGCGGGGACGTGACGCTGCGGTCGCCCGAGCCTTCTTCCCTTGCTTCCTGGCCCTCGCCAGCCCCGCCTGCACCCGCTCCGCGATGCGAGCCCGTTCAAACTCGGCAATGGCCCCCAGTTATGTGGAGCTGGAGACGACCGGCGGGTGTGGTGGCGTCGATCCCCTCTAAGAGTGACACAAACGCCACCCCGACCATCTGAAGCTCATCGAGTAGCGTGACCAGGTGCTTGAGCGAGCGGCCCAGTCGATCCAGCCGCCAACAGACCAGGACGTCGAACCGGTTCTCTTTGCATCCTTAGATCAGCGCATCGAGGGCTGGCCGTCGCTCCTTGGTTCCGCTGACCCCCTTGTCGATGAACTCGGTAGCGCTCCAGCCACGTGCTTCGACGTAACGCCGAAGCTCCGCGAGCTGGTTCTCGGGTTCTTGGTCGAGGGTTGAAACGCGGGCGTAGCAACCCACGCCCCCGCGCGGGGGGGCACTGTGTTCCCTCTAACTACCCATCGGTCAGACACTTCCAGGCCAAGATTCGCCGATCCTGGCCAGAACTCCGTTTCCATGGCCGAGCGGGCAACCATGAACTCCACGTAAGACTCTGCTTCGCGTGCACTTACCACGAATCGCCAAACTTCCAGGAAATCCGTGTTCACTCCCGACCGGCGCTTATACTGATGATCGGTTCATCAGGGTCGATCACCGCCTTCGTGCCGAAGAAAGCGGCCTAGCCATCAGTGTTGTTCGAACACGGGCCAGGCAGTGCCGCCCAGCTGCAGGGGTCACCGGATGTCGGCGGCCCAGGAAAGTGGTCCTGTTGCCACTTGGGCTGGACAAAGACACCCAGAACTCACCATCGGTCACGCCGCGACCATCACCGACCGCGAAAGTCGTGGGGCTTCCCCGGGTAGGCGGGCTCCACCATCGTTACGAGCGGCGCGACGTAGCCTGAGCCAGTTTTCCTCGATGGCCGCGAGGCCGGTGCGTTGCGTCCGGATCAATATTGACGAACTACAGTCTAACGAGCCAACGGATTCGGCCGGACTTGGAACTTCGCCATCTTACTGGTCGATCCCTTCCCACCTTCCGTGTGCCAATTAAAGTTGGTCCCGTAGTTCGCCCACACGCCGCGTCCCTTCCAGCCGGCGTCGGGGTCGTCGATTCGCCCGTCGAGGCCACGTGAGTAGAACCCGAGCGGATACGGGATCCGCATCGTCAACCACTCCTCGGTCTCCGGGAACAGCACATGGAGCGAGTCGGAGCCTGATCCATTCGCGATCGGGAGGTTCTCACCCAGACCGAGCGTATTGAACTGGTCGACCCAGTTGTAGTAATGGAAATCGGCCTTCACCTCGGTCCCCTTCATGTCGGGGCCGGGGACCTCGTAAAGCGTCCACCCCTCTTGGCAGTGCTGGGAGTCGACCACGTCGGGGCCGGTCAGGACGTCGCACTTGCTTCGGTCGAAGCTGGCGAAGTGACTGCTCCCCGACAGCGCTGTCCAGATCACGCCGTTCTGGTCGACGTCGATTCCGCGCGGCCCAAAGCCGACGACCTTGCCGTCGATGACCGGCACTTCGTAGACCTCCGCTCGACACGTCTCCGGCGGGTTATCGCCCAGTTCGACCCGCCAGATCCGCCCGGGGAACTCCGTGCCTCCGCCCCAGATGACGTTGTCAACGGGGTTGGCGATCACTCCATAGCTGCCCGGACTCATCCGGGTGTCGAGCGTCGGGTCGAAGTCCTCCAACCGTTCGCCGCCGCCGCCGACGTCCACACTCCGCAACGCGCCGACCGGTTGGTTCCAGGGCTTGGTGATCTGTCCGTCGCCGTTTGTATCGACCACGAGCGGGCACCAGCCTTGCGACAGTTGCCCGTCGCCCGTGTCGTCATACATCCGCGTGTTGATCCAGCCGACCACGTCGCCGCCGCCACTGAAATACAGCGTTCGGTCTTCGTCAGGCGCGAAATGTAGATGATGGGTGCCGAAGCACGTATCAATCAACGCGAACTCTTCAGTCGCCGGGTCGTAATACGACGCCTGACGTCCGCTCCGGCTCGTCGGGTAGTACTGCGCATACTTGTTCGAAGAGCCTTCCTGGCACCATTCCGGCAACGTATTACCGCGAACCTTTGTCGTCATCCACACCCGACCCTTGTCATCGAGCATCGGGTTGTGCGGGTCGGCGGGTTCGGTCCACAGCGCTTCATCACCGTAGAAAGGCGATGGAACCGGGAACCGTTGCGCAAACCGAGTGCGCGCCGGGTTCTCGGCGTTGTCGAGCACTGGAATCTCGAGGGTCCGAAACGTATGGGTATTCGGGTCGAGCTCCAGCAGGGCGCCATGGCCGCCATCGACGCCATAGACCGGCCCCCCGGCGTTGACCGTGGGATTCCACTTGTCGGTGGTGATCTCGTCGTGGATATAGGACGAGTCTCTTCCCCAGTCCCACAATGTCACCACGACGTTCTGTGCCAAGCCGCTGGGCCGGGCCGGGGCCTCAGGTACCTCGCCGGCGGCAATGCGGTCGGTCCAGTCGGCGTAGGACCCCAAACCTCTCTCGCGGCCAAACCGGTTCATGAAGGTGCTCATGGTGCCACCGCGGATGCCGATCTGCACCCGATGGTCCCACGCCTCATATGTCGAGTCGAAGCCAAGATGACTGAGATGGGTGATCTGTCGTGTCACCTGGTTACCAAGCTGATGACACAGCTGACACCCCTGCTTGGTCATGTCAATCCACTGCGCCTGGCTCCGCATTCCTTCCGAAATCCCGTTCCCTTCCGGGCCAGTCCCCGGGAACTCGCTTTCCGGCGGGACCTCGAGGAGCGAGTACCAGTAGTTTGCCGGATAGACCCGTGCGGCCTCTTGCGGCGTTCCGGCCACCGATGCGGTCAAGGTCAACTCAGCCCCGGGACGGGCGGGAACCGGACTCGAATCGGCCAGGCCGTATCCACGAACCCAGACGTCATAGATGGCATCGGGTAGCTCCGGGAGCACGAACCGGCCCTCGTCATCCGTGACGACGATCTTGATGAAGTGCGTGGGTAAGTCCGAGGTCTCCGCAATGACCCAGACGCCCGTCTCGGGCCCCGTAGCACTCTCGACGATGCCTTCGATGAAGTTGGATGGATTCTCGGACTGACTGCGAGCAGGCGTCACCATGAGTGCAACGAAACATGCGCACAGGGCCACGCCAAGGCCAACCAACCGTCGGATGTCGCCACGCGCCGCAGAACCATTCGTCGACTTACTCATCGTTAACCCTCATTTCGAGCTGTATCTCATGCCCAGAAACTCGATCGTGTCCGCCTAGTGCACCGCCGATTCTACCGTGGGAACCTCAGAGGACCCACAGGACGTAGACCGCGGCCAGTCCCAGTTGCACCACCGCGAACGGAAGTGCCGCCCGGACAAAGCTCGCAAAAGAGAGTGCCAGTCCATGTTTGTGGATGATTGTAACGGCGACCAACGTCGACGCCGAGCCGATTGGAGTAATGTTGCCGCCTAGGTTCGCGCCGAAGATCACGGCCCACCAATACGGGGAGTCCGCCGAGAGGTCCAGGTTTCCCAGGATGGTCGCCAGCATTGCCGCGAGGGGGATGTTGTCGGTCACGGAGCTCGTGACCGCCGCGCTCACAAGCATCGTGGCCGGGCCGATGGTGTCGCCAAGTCCGAGGATCGGGGTCACGCCGCGACCGATCAGTGCGAGGACCTGCGCGTGCTCCATCACGTTGATGACCACGAACAGCGCGCCAAAGAAGGCGAGCAGGTCCCAGTCGACCGCTTGGTAGAAACGGTCGGCGATGGATTTGTACTGCACGAGCATGATCACGGCGAACGAGAGTGCGACGTAGCCCATGCCCAGCGAATGCAACACAGTATCTGGAATGGAGGCGGCCGCGATCGTGACGATGAAGGCGCCGAGCATCACCGCCCCGAAGTTGAACTTGAAGCGCGATTTGATACCGTCGTTCTCGTCGAACCCAGATACCCGCTGGGCCGCCACGCTGCGCGCCTCGTCACTCGCCAAAGGGTGAATCCCGAAGACCTTCGCGCCCATCCATATCGTGATACCGGTCACGACGACGACGTACGGCGCCGCCCGCGTAAAGAAGGTCATAAACGTGATGCCGGCCGCATCGCCAACAATGATGTTGGGGACCGAGCTGATCAGGGTGAGGAGCCCGCCCACGTTCGTCAGCAGACCCTCGATGAGGAGGAAACCGAGCAACTTGTCACCGAGCTGCAATCGGGTGAGCGACACAGCCGTCAGCGACCCCACGATGATCATGGCCGTCACGTTGTTGAGCACCGCAGAGAATGCCACGGTCATTACGCCGTAGAACATGAGGAGCCGCAGCGGATCCCCCTTGGACGTCTTGGTCAGCGCGATCGCGATCCAGGTAAACAGACCCGATTTCGAGGTGATATCGACAAAGAGCGACGAGCCGAGAATGATCGCGACGACCTCCCAATCGATGGCGGGGATGTAGATCGGCAAGTCGATGTGCTCTTCGCCGACGACGATCACCATCTCCGAGAACGGCAGGAGATCCAGGAGACCGCCGAGCAGCAGGCAGAGGGCGGCGAAGCCTGCAACGATCACTGACTTCTTCGCGTGGAGCTTCTCCTCGAAGGCCAGACTCGCGATCATCGCCGCGAGCAGCAGGGCGAATCCGATGGTGACGGCACTGGAGACGCTGGACGGGTCGTGGGTCATAGCATGAGCAACGGGATTTGCCGCAGCTCCACCGCCAGCGGGTAGGCGAGTCCGTGCATGGCGAGTTGATCCTCGTCCATGGTGTTGACCACGAGCAGGTCGACGCGGTGCGCCTCAATGAGTCTGCGATACTCGCTGAGACGGCGGCCCATCGTCACGATTTCTCCGATCTCGCACGAGAGAGACCGCTCGGCGATTTGGCGGCATGATTCGATGTAATCGCGCGGCTCCTTCAAGAGTTGTCGCTCGATCAGCTCACGCGCCGAGTCTGTGTCGATCTCGGGAATCTTCGAGATGACTTCCAAGTAATGGTCGAACACCGCCTGTGGCTCGACGTGGGTGAGCCAGCAGCTCCCGCCGGGCTGGGTGAAGCCCAGGGCGTAGTTCACCAGCCGGTCGTCTCCACTCAGGTGGTCCGTGATCGCCATGACGCGATCGGTGTTCTGTACGGTGTGGGGGAGCGCCAGCGCGGTATCCGGATGCGGCAGGACGACCACTGGCACGGGTGTCGCCTGAGTCAGCACGTCCAAATACTCGCCGAGGCTGTGCGGCCACTGCCAGGCCGAGGAATGCAGATGGCGGTAGGTGACGATGAGATCGGGTGCCTCCGCGTCGACGATGTCGAGGAGTTGCTGCACGCTCGAGAATCCGCCACCGTCCAGTCGCGCCCAGCGTGTCGACGGGTCGTCGAGCACAGAGAGGAAGGTTCGCACCTGCTGCCAGAGCGCCGTGGCGGCATCATCATTGACGTCGCTGACAACCAGGACGTGTTCGACCGCCAGCTTCTCGTAGTGAAGGGCGGTCTTGTCGGCTGCCAGAAAGACGGACTCAAATTGATCGAGCTTGGTCATCGCAATCCGTCATTCGTCTCGGCAATTCCGAGACCGGACACTGCCCCGCGCACCTTCGGACATAAGACACATTCTATCGGGCAAGCCGATAGCAGGTGTTTGGGATCGCACGTCAATTCTTTGTCCGTCCGATTCAGTCTGTCTCAGCGGTCCGACGTAGTCCGGTCACCGAACTGGTGGACGCGGAGACGCATCGACCTCCAATGTGAACACGTCGGGACGTGCGTAGTGGCCCGTGACATCGAAGTCAAACTTGCTTCGTATGATCGCGGTCAGGTCAAGGTCGGCAACCAGGATCCCTTCTTCTGCCCATAACGGACCCGCGAGCACGTCGCCCAGGGGACCGTAGATCGCGGACCCACCGCGACACAGCACCTCCGGCCAGGCCTCGAGCTCCTCTCGTGTCTCGAGGTCATCGGGATACATATTTCGGTGGGCGTACTGGTTGCAGCCGAGAACAAAGCACCGACCCTCGAGGGCGATGTGTCGCAGTGTGGATTGCCATCGCTCGCGGGCATCCGCGGTCGGTGCGAGGTAGATGTCGACACCCTTGCCATACATCGCCATGCGCGCCAGGGGCATATAGTTCTCCCAGCAGATCAAACCGCCGACGGTTCCAAGTTCGGTCTCGATCGTGGTGAGCGTGCTCCCATCGCCTTCGCCCCAGATGAGTCGTTCCGCAGCCGTGGGCTTGAGTTTGCGATGTTTGCCGAGGAGTGTTCCATCCGGACCGATATACAGCAGCGTGCAAAAGAGCGTGCCCCCGCTGTAGGTGCTGTCTCGTTCCACGACCCCGACGCAAAGATACACGCCAGCACGCTCGGCGGCAGCGCCCATGCGCTCGACTTCTGGACCGGGCACATCGATGGCCGTTGACCAGTACCGTTCCCAGACCCGTCGTCCCGCCTCGGACCGTCCACCCACGGCGGTTCCAAAAGCCAGACCCCACGGATAGCCGCCCACATACGCTTCGGGTAGCAGGACGAGCTTTGCCCCCTTCTCGGCTGCGTCAGCGGTCATCGCACAGACCTTGGCGACGGCTGCGTCTCGATCGAATGGTGTCGCGCTCGCTTGCACGACTGCGACGCGGACGCTCTTGGCTTCGTTCATGAGCTGCTCTCCGATTCTCTTCGGCCGGCCCCTGAATGCTCGGCCCGCGAAGATCATTGCATGACGCGCGTCCCGCGTGGCCGAGTGTAGGCTCGCCAATGTGCTCAGACACCGTGGCGTTCGCGAACTGGTCTGTGAAGCAGTGTCGGCACCGCGAGGGAGCCGGTCGGTCGCCCGTGAGCTTGGGTCAGGAGTTGAGAGTGGTGTACGCGTCGGCTGGCATCCCCACGGGCTGGTGGCGGTCATTGAGATCGATTTCCGTGGCCATCGGCAGAAGACTGGCCATCCGGGCAACTCTGCTACGCTTGACGCCACCCTGACCCTGCTTGCGCGGGGAGACCTGCACTCCCCCTGGCGTCGCCAGGTTGACGTGTGTCAGGGGCCAACATTCTATGACTGGAGCACAGCGATGAAGGCAGTAGGACAGCCATCATGCCGCCGCCGCGCCGGGTTTTACGCCTGGCTGGGATGTGTGGCCTACGTAGGCGTCGCCACTGCGGTTGTCAGCGCGCAGCAGAACACGGTGCACCCGCAGCCACGCCCCGAGGAGCTGCCGAGTCCTGCGCTGGCGACCGCCAACAGAAGCCAACGCGTGCCGCAACCCGAGGGGATCTTACCGACCGTTCCCGACGGATTCTCCGTGACCAGCTACGCCGAGTTACAAAGGCCCCGGATGATGGCGTACGCGCCGAACGGGGATCTCTTTGTGAGCTCTCCCGCGTTGACGTCGATCTTTGTCCTCAGAGATGCCGACAACGACGGCGTGTTCGAGGCCCGTGGTGTATTTGCGGACGGCACGACCGCGCCGCCACCGGCCCCAGCGTCCGCACCGAGAGATGGGCGGCCTGCGCCGGTCCTCGGGGAGCTCGAAGGCCCGCAGTCGTTTGTGGCCAACGCGCCGGCGTGTACGCCGCCCCCGGACTACGAGCGTCGTGGTCCCGGCGGATTGATCTTGCCGTTTGGGCTCGCCTTCCACGATGGCTTTTTGTATGTCGGCAACGCCGACTCTCTTGTCCGATTCGAGTATCGGAGCGGCGATACCGTGGCGCGAGGCACGCCGCAAAAGCTGCTCGACCTGCCGACCGGCGGACACTCCAGCCGCAACATCGTGTTTAACCACTCCGGAACAAAGCTGTATGTCGCCGTCGGTTCCGAGTCGAACAGCGACGCTGGTGAAGACTGCCGCCGCGCCGCAATTCTCGAGGTCAACCCCGACGGTACGGGCGCTCGGGTGTTTGCCTCGGGTATTCGCAATCCAGTGGGACTGGCGATGCAGCCTGGCACCGATGTGGTCTGGACCGCGACAAACGAACGCGACAACCTCGGCGACGATCTCGTACCGGACTACGCGACGTCAGTGAGGGACGGTGGGTTCTACGGCTGGCCGTATTCCTACATCGGCGATCACTACGACCCGAAATTTGTCGGCGCGTTTCCCGATCTTGTCGGACGCGCGATCGTTCCGGATGTTCTCCTCCCTGCGCATTCGGCTCCGCTCGGCATCACGTTCTATACCGGCACACAGTTTCCAGAGAGATACCAAAACGGAGGGTTTGTGGCGCTGCACGGGTCGTGGAACCGAACCGTGCCGTCAGGGTATCGGGTGGCGTTCTTCCCGATGATCAACGAACGTCCGGGTCCGGTAGAAGACTTTCTGACTGGCTTTCTAGCCGATACCGGCGAGGACGGCGCGGAGGTCCGGCAGTGGGGCCGTCCCGTCGGCGTGGTCGTCTCTCCGGACGGCGCGCTACTGGTTTCCGACGACAGCGGCAACCGAATCTGGAAGGTCACCGCAGCTCCTTGAGCTCGAGGGTCGCGGTATCTTCACCGATGGCCAGCTCGTCACGACGCACCATCAATGGGAGGTGTCCGACGTGGACGCACAACCCGCTCACCTCGCGCACGGCGACCAGTTCCCGGCGACGGACGGGACTTGCCCCGTATCCGCACAGTGAACTGCAACCACGGTCCCGGGTGATTGGGCGAGCAATAACGACCCACCATCGTCTTCGGGTAAACCCGGGTCTTACGGCTCGCGGTCGTAAATCATAAACTCCAGCAAGTTTCCGTCTGGGTCGCGGACGTAACGGCTCGTACCGCTCACGCTCCCACCATCGCGACCGCCCTGTCGCTCGACCGGCCCGACCGTCACCACGACGCCGGTGCGTTCGAGCATCTCGGTCAGTGACTCGGGCGATCCGTCCCAGACGACGCAAAAATCTCCGCACGGTGGTCGTGCCTCTGGCGCGCGGTTGGTGAACGCGGGGTCTTGCCAGTGGGTGGGACGGTGGAAGTTGATCTTCTGGTCGCCAAAGTGCACGGAGCAGATGCGCGGGCCCTCGACGACCGTCAAGCCCAGGGCGCGATAGAACGCCAGCATCGCATCCGTGTTGTGCAGCGGCAAGGACACGTGGTCGAAGCTTCGGATGCCGGGTGGGCGTTGGGCCTCTTGCGGATTGTCAGACGTGCCGTGACCAGACGAGCGGTCCATGATCCTCCTCGGGCGGTGGCGATCGGTCGATTCTAACCAGAAGACCGAGTCCTCCAAAGGAGGACCGGGTGCGTTCCACGCCACGGTCCCGGTCTCCGACAAGAGAGATTTCAGCGTGGCGAGAGGAAGGGCGACTACCGGGTCATGGCTGCGACTCGAACAGGCGACCACGCCATTCCGTCTGGTGCCTCGTGCTCAAGCACCAACACCCGACGGCCTGTCAACCCGTCGAGCTCGAATACCTGGATCGTCCCCGCGTTAGGGTCGCTAGCGAATGCCGTTCCGTCGTGGATCAGGACACCGAAGTTTCCGCCCTGCGGCTCACCGTCACGGAGCGGGACCTCAGCGATGGTTCGGCGCGCCGCCACGTCCCATAGTCTCAAGTATTGCGGGACCCGCGAACCTCGGCCGCCATTGGGCACGATGGCATAGCCATTCGGACCCATCTCGATCCGGCCGGCAAACGGCCGAGAATCGAGGCTCGCGACAATCTCCAGCAACTGCGTGTCGATCACCGAGATCGAAGTCTCGCCCCGGTTGGCGACCCACACCTCGCTGCCATCGGCGGTGACGGCCAGTCCCTCCGCGCCGAGCCCGGTTTCTATGACGACGGGATTGCGTTCCTCGTTGAGGAAGATGACCGATAGCGTCCCGTTGGCACCTCGACTCGTCACATAGGCTCGCGCGCCGTCGGGGCTGAGGCGAACCAGATGCCCTTCGCGGCCACCGGTCGCATACAGACGCACCACTGCTAACGATTCGAGATCCACGAGGGCGATCCGGTCGGAGTTCTGCATCGTCGCGACGGCATGGCGGCCATCGGGAAGGAACTGTGCGGTATGGGGACGAGAATTTGGTCCGAGGTCGATCCGACCGACGACTGACGCTGAGGCGACGTCCATCAGGACGACGTGGCGGCCGTGGTTCTGCTCCGGTCCGTACTCCGTCGTCAGTGCCAAACGACCGTCTGGAGAGACGTCTACTTCATGAGGAATCACGGGACCGATCGGGACGCGCGCGACCTCGATTCCCGTCGTCAGGTCAATGAATGAGACGCTTCCGCCCGCCCGATTTGCGACAAGGAGGGTCCCATCCAACGCCAGAGGGGATATCGCGAGTCCAGTCCACAACAGCAGTATCCAAAAGAATCGCGGGGCGGCCTTCTGCGTGTGGCTCATCGTGATCTCCCAATGTCGGTTGGCTCTCGGCGCCGTGCTGTTCGCGCCGATACGGTGTACTCGCAGGGCCACTCAGCTCGGCGCTGGGACTACGCCAGTAGATCGGAAAGATCGGCTCCGGGAGAGCGCTCCTCAGCCCTCGTTCCCTTGCGAAAAATACGCGTCTCTTGCACGCCACCGAGCCAGGCACGGCCGCCCGCTACCCGGATCCACGTTCCCTCACGAATACCCACCACTGGTGTCCGGTTCTCTTCCAGATACTCCACGAGACGCTGCTCCCGCGTCTCGCCCATGTGAGCCGAGTCGTCTGGTGCGTCGATGTAGTGAGGGTTGATCTGGAACGGCACAAGCTCCAGGGCGTCGAAAGAGACCGGCTGGACAATCGGCATGTCGTTGGTAGTCTGGATGGTTGGCGCCGCGATATTTGAGCCGGCGCTTGCCCCCATATAGACCATTCCTTGGCCCACACGTCGACGGATGGTGGTCATAAGGTCAGAGTCCTGCAGGGTCTTGAGCAACCGGAAAGTGTTGCCACCACCGACAAAGACGGCTTCGGCCCATTCCAGCGTCTCGACTCCAGCACCGTCGGACGTGACGGCTCGCACCGCGAATCCCTCGCGTTCGAACCGCTCTGTCGCGGTCGCTACGTAGGACTTGCGATCGAACAAAGCGAACGGAACAAACGCCAGCCGCTGACGCTCGCCAAGGATGTCGATCATCTCGCCCATGCAGTGATCGAGATAACCCTGCTGGTGGTTGGTGGAATTGCTGACCAGAAGCAGATGCCGTGTCACGCGTTGGTCCTCGGTATGCCGTGTCCGGAGATCTCGACCTCGCACCGGCATCGATAACTTGTCCGTCACGCGCGCGTCCGATTTGATAGTACTCTGTCGAACGAGCACGCAGTCCACCTCCAACGTACGAGGTGGTGACGTCGGCCTGGACGGGAGCGTGCGCACAGGAGACAAACCATGGTTCGAATGACCATCGCGATGTTGTTGCTCGCACTTCCCGTGGCGGCCGGGCAGGGCGACGCGTCCGCGGACGCGCTGCAAGAGGCGGCACGAAGGGGCGACCTCGCGCGAGTGGAGGCGCTTCTGGACCAGGGTGTGCAGGTTGACGCCGCGACCAGGTATGGGACGACACCGCTGTTTTTCGCGGCCGCGCGTGGTCACGCCGCTATCGTCCGTGCCCTCGTCGAAGGCGGGGCGGATGTCAACGCCGCAGACACGTTCTATGGGACCACCGTGCTGCGGCGGGCGTTGGGGAACCGGAATGTAGAAATCGCGCGCTATTTGTTGGAGCAGGGCGCAACTGACGCCGACCGTGCGTTGCTGGTCGCCGCGAGGCGTGGAGATCGTGCGCTGCTCGAGGCCGCGATCGCGACCGGTCACGTGCACGCTGACGCCTTGGCGGAGGCGCTCGTGGTCGCCGGAGATCGGAACGACAGCGCGATGACCGACCGACTCGGCGACGTGACGCCCGCTCCGCCACCAGTACCGCAGATCGACATCAATCGGCTCTTCCTGTACGCCGGCAGTTACACAAACGACTTCCTCCGGCGCGTCGTGGAGCTGCGTGTCGTGGACCGGACGCTGGTTGCACGCGTCTCGGACACATCGATGCTGTCATTCACACCGCTGACCGACATGAGCTTTGTCGCCGAGTCAGATGGCACGACGGTCTCATTCGACATCCGGGGCAGTATGGTCAACCGAATCGAGCTGACCAGGAACGGAGAGTCCGCGTTCTACCGGCCGACCGCGGAAACCGAGAGTCGGGAGGTGGCGCCGGTCGGTGAGGCGGATCCTATCAGCCGCGTGGCTCTCCCAGCCGCGCCCCGAACCGCTCCGAGTCCCTGGCCGGGGTTCCGCGGACCGAGTGCGTCGGGCGTGGCGGATGGGCAGGGCGCGGCCACGACCTGGGACGCCGAGACAGGCGAGAACATCGCATGGAAGACATCGATTCCCGGCCTCGCGAACTCCGCGCCGGTCATCTGGGGCGACCAGGTATTTGTGACGACAGCGGTCAGCGGCGGCGGGGATGACACCTTTAGAGTCGGGCAATACGGTGACACCGCGTCGGTGGACGACCTCTCCCCGCACAGCTGGCACCTCTACAGTCTCGATCGCCTGAGCGGGGCGATTCGCTGGGAACGTGTGGTGCACGAGGGCCGGCCCCAGACCAAACGCCACCAAAAGGCCAGCCAGGCGAACTCGACACCGGCTACCGACGGCGAACATGTGGTGGCCGTGTTCGGCGCCATCGGCCTCGTGGTGTGTTACGACTTGGACGGCACGCTCCTCTGGGAAGTCGACGTCGGTGTGCTCGACAGCGGGTGGTTCTTCGACCCGGATGTCCAATGGGGTCATTCGAGCTCGCCCATCATTCACGAAGGATTGGTCATCCTTCAGGCGGATACGCAGGAGGAGTCCTATATCGCGGCGCTGGATCTGGAGTCGGGGCGCGAAGTCTGGCGGGCCATTAGGGCGGACGAAATTTCTACATTCGCGACACCGACGGTATACACGGGCTCCGACGGAAACGAACTGATCACCAATGGGACCACCATTCGTGCCTATGACCCCGCCACCGGCGAGCAACTGTGGGCGCTCGGTCCGAACTCGGAGCTGGCGATCGCCACCCCGATCTTCAGTGACGACGTCATTTATCTGACTGCTGGGTATCCGCCGGTCCGCCCTGTCTACGCGGTACGTCCCGGTCACCGGGGCGACCTTTCGCTGATCGACGGGGCGACCGCAAGCGATGCGGTGGCCTGGAGCACGAACCGGGGCGGCACCTATGTCCCGACCCCGATCGTGTATCGCGGTCACCTGTATACGAATGCCAACAACGGACGATTGACGTGCTACGACGTCCGGACGGGCGAGATCGTCTATCGTCGCCGGATCGGGGGCGTGGGCGGCTCGTATTCCGCCTCGCCGGTCGCAGCGGATGGCAAGCTCTATTTTACGAGCGAAGAAGGCGACACGCATGTTGTGAGAGCCGGCCCCGAGTATGAGTTGCTGGCCACGAACACCGTGGGCGAAATCGTGATGGCGAATCCGGCCGTGTCCGATGGCATGCTGGTCATTCGTACCCAGGGCCACGTCTACGGAATCGCGGAGTAGCGTCGGCGAGACAAAGTGAGTCGACCGGCGCTACGCTCCGGGACTTGTGCCAGATTTTAAGGTTACAGGGGCTAGGTCGGTCGAGAAGAGCGGACGCATCATGTCGTTCAGACTAGACCAGGGTTTCCAAAGTTCGAACACCATGGCTCGGCTCCTTGTGCCCTCTGTCGTCGTTGCGCCTCGTCGACATACGACTCATATGCCTGCCTCGCCGCGCCTAGACAGCGAACACAATCACCTCGAGCCATGGGACTCGAACTTTGGAAACGCTGGTCTAGTGGGCAATGCCTGGGGAATTCTCGGTGTTTCTGTAGAATGAGCCGATGACCGACGTCGTCGGGAACAAGACAAATGGCCACCCAGTAAAAGGCTCTGGTGTGGCCCCAGCGTATTCCGTGAGAGAACGGTTACCGGACTGCGGTCCTAGGGTTGAGGACACCGATAGCACAATGCTTCAGCGAGTGAACCGCGCCATTGCCGGAATCATCGGGACTCTTGCGTTCAGTTGTAGCGTCCTCTCGTCTGGCGTGTTCGCCCAGACGGCGCCGATCGAACGCTCTTCTATCAGCCCGCGCGCGCTCCTCGACCAGTATTGCGTCACGTGTCACAACGAGCGGTTACGCACGGCCGACCTCGCGCTTGACACACTCGATGTCGACAACGTGGACACGGCTCCGGAGGTGTGGGAACGCGTCGTCCGAAAGCTGAGAGCCGGCGCCATGCCGCCGCCGTTGCGTCCCCGGCCGGATGCGGTCACATACGAGGCCTTTGCTGGGCGGCTGGAAGCGGAGCTCGACGGTGCTGCCGCCACCAACCTCAATCCCGGAAGAACCGAGGCCTTTCATCGTCTCAATAGGACCGAGTATCAGAATGCGGTTCGGGATCTGCTGGACCTAGAGGTCGACGTGACCGAGCTGCTGCCGGCAGACGGCGCGAGCTACGGTTTCGACAATATTGCGGGTGTGCTCGGTGTTTCGCCGACGCTGCTCGAGCGGTACTTGAGCGCGGCGCGGAAGGTCAGTCGGATTGCACTGGCGAGGCCAGCCCCGTCAGCCACTACGGAGACGTTTCGGGTCACCAATGACCTCTCCCAAGATGACTGGGTCGAGGGTATGCCGTTCGGCACAAGAGGCGGAGCAACCTTTCGATACAACTTTCCACAGGACGGCGAATACGTTGTCAGGGTGACGCTGGCGCAAGGTACCGGTGGTCAGCTCGCCATATTTGATGTTCCGCATACTCTCGAAGTCAGTCTCGACAATGAGATCGTGCAGACCTATACCGTGGGCGAACCCCCTCCAGTGGATGCCGCGCGGAGCAGTGACGCGTATCGCGAATGGCAGGCCAGGCAACGGACGATCGATAGTGACTGGGAGCTTCGTCTCCCGGTCCGAGCGGGTCCTCGGGATATACAAGTCACCTTCGCGCGCCGGACGTGGGCGTATCCGGAAACGGTACGCGAACCTTATCTACGGCCCTATACGGCGAACGATACGCGGCACCAACCGTATTTGGGCCGGGTGACGGTTACCGGTCCCTTCGCCCCGGATGGTGCTCTCCCGGTGGCGTCTACACCAAGCCGCCGGCGGATACTAGTCTGTGATCCATCAGAGACCGACTCAGCCCTGGTGCAGACCGCGTGCGCCCGAGAGATCTTGTCGACACTTGCCCGACGCGCGTATCGGCGCCCGGTGACTACCAGCGATGCAGATGTCCTGTTGGGGTTCTTTGAAGAGGGCCGCGCCTCGGGAGGGTTTGACGCCGGTATCGAACGTGCCTTGCGATGGTTGTTGGCCAGTCCGGCGTTTGTGCTTCGCGTCGAGCGAGACCCGGATGGGCTTGCCGCAGGGTCGAACTACGAGATCACTGATCTGGAACTGGCATCACGGCTCTCGTTTTTCTTGTGGTCGAGTCTACCTGACGACGAGTTGATTGACGTGGCACGCCGAGGTCGACTGAGTGATCCTGAGGTCCTGGAGCGTCAAACCCGTCGCATGCTCGACGATAACCGCGCCAGTGCCTTGACCACGAATTTTTCGAGTCAATGGCTCTATCTGCGAAACGTACCGGCAGTCTACCCGGACGAGGATCTGTTTCCCCATGTCGGTGAGGCCCTACGACAGGCGATGCGCCGTGAGACGGAGCTTTTCGTCGCGAGTATTTTTCGTGGCGACAAGAGTGTGCTGGAGCTACTGACAGCGGACTATACGTTTGTCAATGAGCGGTTGGCGCGGCACTATGACATTCCACATGTCTATGGGAGTCATTTTCGGCGCGTGTCGCTCGACGGGCTGCACAACGACGCGCGGCGCGGTCTCCTCGGACAAGCCAGTATCCTCGCGGTGACGTCGTATCCCAATCGCACGTCTCCGGTCTTACGCGGCAAGTGGGTGCTAGAGAACCTTTTGGGTACGCCCCCGGCGTCACCTCCACCGGACGTGCCGTCATTAGAAGAAACGACCGACGGCGGTGCCGTGTTGTCAATCCGAGAGGCCACGGAGCGGCATCGAGCGAACCCGGTCTGCGCGAGTTGTCACCAGCTGATGGACCCACCGGGTTTTGCCCTGGAGCAGTTCGACGCGGTCGGGCGATTTCGAACCCACACCGCGGCAAATACGCCGATCGATGCGACCGGCGAGTTGCCCGATGGCACACAGTTCGATGGTGCATCTGGCTTGCGCGATGCGCTGGTGTCGAGTCCCGAGCGTTTTGTGGGTACCCTAACTGAGAAGCTGATGATCTACGCACTCGGCCGGGGACTCGAGTACTACGACGCGCCGACTGTGCGGGGCATTCTGCGCGATGCCGCCGACAAAGATTATCGTTTCTCGTCGATCATTCTGGGTATCGTCAAGAGCCCACCGTTCAGAATGAGGAGAACGGAGTCATGATTCTTTCCAAAAAAGCCCTGTCGAGGCGGACCGTGTTACGTGGAGTGGGCGCGACGCTGGCGTTGCCGATGCTCGACGCGATGGTGCCCGCGTTGTCTGGTATTTCCGGTCGAGCGGCGGAGCCGGTCCGGCGCCTGGGTTGGGTCTACGCGCCCAACGGAATGGCCATGGATGCATGGAGGCCTCCTGCCACCGAATCGCTTGAGTTGTCACCGATACTCAGCCCGCTTGCACCGTATCGAGAGCAGACGGTGGTGGTCAGCGGGCTTGCCCAAGGCCAGGCGGAGGCCCTTGGTGACGGCAACGGTGAGCACACCCGAGCGACCGCCACGTGGTTAAACGGCGTCCATCCGCGTGAAACGGAAGGCGCTGATGTCCGTGCCGGAAAGACAGCCGATCAGATCGCGTCAGATCAACTGGGGGGTAGCACTGCGCTCAGTTCACTAGAGCTCGCGATTGACCAGGACTTTCTTGTCGGGAGCTGCGACAACGGTTACAGCTGCGTCTACATGAATACCATTGCGTGGCGGGATCCTACGACGCCGCTTCCGATGCAAAACAATCCGCGCGTCGTGTTTGAGCGACTCTTTGGTGAAGGCGGGTCTACCGCCAACCGGCAATCGGAATTTGGAATAGACCGCAGCATTCTCGATGCCATCACCAGCGACCTTGCGCGATTGCAGCGTGACGTCGGTTCGAGCGACCGGGCTCGTGTGAACCAATATCTTGATGCCGTTCGTGCGGTCGAGCGTCGGATTCAACGCTCGGAACAGAACGATACGGAGTTGCCCGAACTCGAGCGACCCGTCGGGATTCCGGAGTCCTATGAGGAGCATGTCGGACTGATGTTTGACCTGATGGCTTTGGCTTATCAGGTGGATATGACTCGGGTGTTTACGTTCATGCTCGGGCGCGAGTTGAACGGACGCGCCTATCCCGAGATCGGGATTCCTGACTCACACCACGGGTTGTCCCATCATCGAGACGATCCGGAGAACCTTGCGCAGCTGGCCAAGATCAATACATTCCACGTGTCTCTGTTCAAGCACTTCCTTGATGAGCTGGCGAATACGCCAGATGGAGACGGGTCGCTCCTCGACCATTCGTTGCTGATGTACGGTGCGGCGTTGAGCGATAGCAATAAACACTCACATTTCGACCTTCCGTTGTTGATGGTGGGGGGGAGTGCAGGGCAGCTCAAAGGTGGACGTCACCTCCAATACCCGCGTGACACGCCGATGACGAATCTCCTCGTGAGCCAGCTGGACAGAGCGGGCGTTCGACTCGAGGACAGATTGGGTGACAGCACCGGACGACTGGTGGAACTGGCACCGTTGGCGGGCATTTAACCTTCGCCAGGACAGTCCACCAGTCCCGTGGCCCACTGTTGCCCCGGGACTGATGTGACGAATCACTGATCCAGGACACCAGCGGACGAGACGCACGTCGGACTGGTGGACTGCCCTTTTTCGCGTCGTGGTCCTCGGGCCCAAGGATCGTCGCGTGCGCTACCGTGATCCCCAGCCGGTTCCACTAAGACGAGGGGTTCGGTGTCGGCGTGGGCGGCGGGCCAGCCCTCAGACGAGCCGCACGCCACAGTCGACTAGGCCGCACGTCGTAGCGCCGAGGCGCATGACATCGAGTGTGTCGAATCACGGTCGCTGAATCTGCGATCCGAGCGGGGCGTGTGCTTGGCAGAACGTCCCGACATCCAGGAAACGTCCTCGCCCTCGTGCGGGATTCTCGGTTGGCACACGGCATGCCTCTCAGGTCGGGGTGGCGTCGCCGTCTTCGTCGTATACCCCGCGTGTCCCGGCGCAGAGTGTGCTCTACGGCGTTGTCCGCGATTACCTCGAGACCTTCCTCGCGCGTGCGGCCGAGTCACGAGACGGCGCGAGGCTGCCCGGCTTTGTCGAACGCGAGTTTCGCGACTTCTTGCGGTGTGGACAGTTGGCCGCCGGTTTTGCCCGGCTGCGATGCGGCTCGTGCGGCACCGACCGTCTCCTGCCGTTGTCGTGTAAACGAAGGACGGTGTGTGCCAGCTGTGGGGGACGCCGAATGACCGAGCGCGCTGCGCACCTGGTTGATCACGTCTTTCCCGATGTGCCGGTTCGCCAATGGGTATTGTCACTCCCGTATCGCCTGCGGTATCAGCTGGCCTGGAACCATGATCTCTGCCGCGCTGTGACGGCGGTGACGATGCGGGCGATTCTGAAGTTCTTGCGCGACAAGGCTCGGATAGCCGGTGCCGACGACGCGAGGGGCGGGGCCGTGGTCATCGTGCAGCGATTTGGGGGGAGCGTCAATCTCAATCTCCATTTCCACATTTTGGCCTTGGACGGCGTCTTCGTACCGGATGGGGAGGCCCTACGGTTCCGTCGACTGAGCGCACTCGACGCGTTGGACGTCGCCGACGTACTAGCGTCGATTGTTCCCCGCGTGCGGCGGGTCCTCGCTCGATGCGGTATGGGCGATGAGATGGGGGACGCGGGCGGCACCCTCGGCCTGTGGGCGGACGCGGAGCCCGTCCTGGCTGGCGTGGCGGCGGCGTCGGTGCAGGGCCGGGTTGCCTTGGGGCCCCGGGCGGGACAGAGGCTCCGGCGACGGGGTTTTCGGCGCGAAGAGACTGCCGACTGGCCGATCGGCCCGTGTCACGCGCGGCAGGACGGGTTCGACCTGCAGGCCGCCGTCCGGATTCCCGCTGGCCACCGAGATCGGTTGCAGCGTATCTGCACGTACGTCTTGCGTCCGCCCGTGCCGGCTGATCGCCTCCAGCTGACCTCGGATGGCCAAGTCCTTCTCGAGCTCAAACGCCGCTGGTCGGATGGCACGACCCATCTGGTGTTCGACCCGCTTGAGCTCCTGGAGCGGCTCGCCTCCATCATCCCGCGGCCACGGATCAATCTCGTGCTCTACTATGGCGTGCTCGGGGCCCGGTCCGCGTGGCGGGCGAAGATTGTCCCCGCATCGGCGGCCGCCAAAGCGAGTCCGGGCCCCGTTGCCTCGCCCGGTCCCCGCGGGTTGCGTTGGGCGGACTTGATGCGCCGCAGCTTCGGGTTTGATGTGCTGGCGTGTGCCGCCTGCGGTGGGCGGCTACGGCTTCTCGCGATCATCGAGCACCCGGCCGTGATTCGGCGGATCTTGACTCATCTCGGATTGCCGGCTGAGATTCCGGCACCTCGAGGCGCTCGCGACCCGCCGCGCCATTCCGACGCCGCTCCGGACCCCACGTCGTTCGACTTCGGCGCGTAAGCCTCAACGGGGGGCCTTCGCCGACTCCCCCGTAGTGTGCCCGTTCGCCGTTAGATACGTTGCATGTTCGGCCCCCGGGTCGGCTGGCTCGTTCAGCATTGGTGCGGGGGCGCCAATCGGACCCGTGGTCGCGGGCCTGAGAGTGTGTGCACCACGTGAATCGCGCGACCTGCGTCCGATAAGGGATCTTCTGTAAACCTAGAAGTGTAGGACCAAGATAGAAATGTCCGCTTTCTCCAGCGGCCCGCGGTACACCAGCGGGCATGGAGACGGTGAACATGAGCGACGAGGAGCTGGACCGAGTGAGTGTCATGGAGCGGGTGATCGAGCGCCGGCTGACGCAGCGGGAGGCGGCGAGGATGCTCGGCGTGACGAGCCGGCAGGTGCGTCGTCTTCGCCGCGTGTACGAGCAGGACGGTCGCCAAGGGTTGGTGTCGAAGCAGCGCGGGCGACCGAGTCATCGGCGGCTGCCGGCGGCGCTGCGTCGCGAGGTGCTCGCCATCGTCCGTGCCCGCTATGAGGGGTTCGGCCCGACGCTCGCCCACGAGAAATTGACGGAACGGCATGGCGTGCGGCTCTCCGTCGAAACGCTCCGACACTGGATGACCGCGGACGGCCTGTGGGTCCCACGGGCGCGCCGCGCGCCGCGGATTCGGCAGCCCCGGCGTTGTCGACCCTGTCGCGGCGAGCTCATCCAGATCGATGGCTCTGACCACGAGTGGTTCGAGGAGCGGGCGGGTCGCTGCACCTTGTTGGTCTTCGTCGACGACGCGACGAGTGCCTTGATGCAGCTTCTGTTCTGCGAGTCCGAGTCGGCGTTTGCCTACTTCGCCGCGCTACGCTCGTATCTGGCGACCCATGGGAAGCCCGTCGCGTTGTACAGCGATAAGGCCGGGGTCTTCCGCAACAACCGGAAGGAGCCCCCGGGCGGGACCGGCGTCACCTAATTCAGCCGCGCCCTCAGCAGCTTGAACATCGATATCGTGTGCGCCAACACGCCCGCGGCGAAGGGCCGCGTGGAGCGCGCCCACCTGACGCTCCAAGACCGCTTGGTGAAGGAGCTGCGGCTGCGCGCGATCAGCGACGTCGGCGCCGCGAACGCCTTCGCGCCGGCGTTTCTGGCGGATTACAACCGCCGGTTTGCGCGCGCGCCGCGAAGCGAGCACGACGCGCACCGTCCGCTGCTACCGTCCAATGATCTCGACCGCATCTTGAGCTGTCAGGCGACGCGCCGCGTCTCGAAGAGTCTCACGCTGAACTATAAGCGCGTGCTGTATGTCCTGGACCCGACCAAAGCCGCGCGGGCGGCGAGTGGCCAGCGGGTGGGCATCGAGGAGCGGGAGGACGGCTCCCTCACGTTCCGGCATGGCGAGCACGAGTTGTTCGCGACGGTCTTCCCGAGAGAGCATGGCGTGCAGCAGGGGCAGGTCGTCGAGAGCAAGCGACTTTCGGAGACGCTGGCGATCATCACGCAACGTCAACGCGAGCGCACGGACGCCGCGATCGCCAAGCCGACGACGACCTTACGGAAGGCCCGCCTGCTGCGTGCCGGCGTGCCGCGACGGAACGCGACGGCTGCGTCCGCAGAGGACGGCCGGTGACCGAGTGCACCGGCACTGCCGAACCTTCGGAGACCTCCTGCGACGCCAAGACATGGGGCATGGACGCTGCCGTCCTGTGGAAATCGCTCCGCGCTGCCCACAGCACTTGGAACACCGGCAGACCGGTGTTCCACAAGCTCCCACACCCACCACGCTCGAGCATTTGCTTTACAGAAACTTGAGGCCCACAATCCCGGGAAAGCGGACATTTCTACTTTGGGCCGACATAGAAACTCGCCTAATGCCTCCTATAGTCTCGGGGCCATCACGTCATCAAGTTCAGCCCCACACCCGAAGTGCTCATGACACTTGGCACACTCGGAGAAGAGGGAGATGGCCCCGACCACTGCACTTCCCCCAGTGACGTGTTCATTGCGGACGGCCACAACGCAAACGGAAACAACCGAGTGGTGAAGTACAACAGTCGTGGCGAGTTCCTCCTGTCTTGGGGAGAAACTGGCTACGCCCCGGGGCAGTTCCGTGCGCTGCACGCCATCGCCCTTCATCCGGACGGCCGAATATTTGCGGGAGATCGCAGTAACAGCCGGATTCAGATCTTCGACCAAGAGGGCAACCACATTGCCACCTGGACCCAGTTTGGGCGCCCGAGCGGAATCGCCTTTGACGACCAGGGACGGATCTACGTCGCTGACTCCGAGTCGGACAACGTCCAGAACCCAGGGTATGAAATGGACATTCGCATTGGCGAAGTCGAGACGGGTTGGGTGAAGGAGTTCATTCGCTTCCCGTGGGCGAATCCCCACATCCTTCCGGGGAACGGAGCGGAGTTCGTCGCCGTCGATAACGAAGGCAACCTCTACGGAGGAGAGCCCGTTCCCAACCCCCACATCAATGCCCGAACGCTCAGGAAGTACGTGCGGGTGCGACCCTGAGCGATGGTGATGGCAGGTCGCGATTCTCGGCGTCGGTCATCTCGCTCGCAGGTGCCGCTGCCTGCGCCTCGCGCACTCCCGTGCCCGACACGCTGTCTCCTACATCCCGTAGGTTAACGCCCAGTTAAGCGCGGCGTCGAAGAGACGATGGCCGTCTTCGGTCATCCGATGATACGTGCCAAGGTCGTTGTTGTTCTCGGTGAAGAGCGAGAGGCGTAGGTTTGGCGAGGGCGAGCCGTCGAAGAGCGCATCCCCAGGGAGAATGAAGTAGATCGACTGCGCTTCAGGGTAGTCCGGAAGAGCGGCCACCGACTGGACCCCGGGTGCCAACACCTCATTCACGG
>Ga0310121_10001555_pt1 | contig 23199 bp, 24 predicted proteins | sample CB27_Tmax_986_MG_FD_203504 | JGI IMG/M metagenome (GOLD analysis project Ga0310121, IMG submission 203504) | Marine microbial communities from Western Arctic Ocean, Canada - CB27_Tmax_986 | ecosystem: Environmental > Aquatic > Marine > Oceanic | place: Canada: Western Arctic Ocean | collected...
TGCGATAATCTCGGGATCGATCAGGGTAAAAGCTTGATCGAATAACCCTTGAAGGATAGGTTACAGACCTTCATTATTCAATAATTGTTGCTCTAATATCGGCTTGACATTTCTGGCTTGCTCGATTTTCGAGTGCCCCAACGGAGACTAAAAGGAATGGACGTCAACGAACGAATTAAGGGTCAGCTGGACAGCTCCCCAGTTCTTCTTTACATGAAGGGTACGCCGGACTTCCCGCAGTGCGGCTTCTCGGCGCAGACGGTTGCGGCCTTGCGGGCTGTGGGCGCGGAATTTTCTTCTGTGAATATCTTCGAAGATCCCGAGATTCGAGAAGGTCTCAAAGCCTATTCGAACTGGCCGACGTTTCCTCAGCTCTATGTGAATGGTGAGTTGATCGGTGGCTGCGACATCGCGCTCGAGCTCTACCAGTCGGGAGAGTTGAAAGACCTGATTGAGTCGGTCGGCGATTCGCCGCGATCGGATGAACCTAAGGAGCTCAGTGAGTAGCTGCTTCGTAGATCGGCTTGCATCGGTTTACGATTTCGCAAAACAGTAAAGCTGTCATCTCCGCATCGTAAGCCGCGGAGTGGGCTTGGTTCTCGTCCCAGTCGAAGCCGGCCGCGACCACGGCCCTAGCCAATACTGTCTGACCGACTGCGAGACCGCCCAATGTCACAGTGTCGAAGCTCGAGAACGGGTGAAAGGGGTTTCGCTTGATGTTTGTCCGTTCAACGACTGCATTGAGAAATTGAAGGTCGAAGAATGCATTGTGACCGACCAATATTGCCCTAGTACATTTCTGCGCCTTGACTTCTTTTCGAACTTCCTTGAAGACGCGGCGGACTGCGTCCGATTCTTCCAACGCTGGACGCAAGGGATGGAACGGATCGATTCCGGTTACTTCGAGGGAAGCAGGATCCAGCCTCGCTCCAGGAAATGGTTTGACGTGGTAGCGGATTGTTTCGCCGGGACGTACGTGGCCATCGTCATCTAACCGAATTAGTACGGCCGCGATTTCCAACAGCGCGTCAGTTGCGGCCACGAACCCCCCCGTCTCGACATCGACTACCACAGGGAGGAATCCACGGAACCGTTGGGCGATGCCTGGGGTGTCGTCTTCGGCCTGCTGGCTTTGTTCGGTTGATAAGCTCACGAGAGTTTTTCGGCGAGCTTTGAGGGATCTCTGTTGCGCATGAGTTCCAAGGTTAGCTTGACTCCGAAACCGGTGATCTCCGATGGAATATGGGCAAGTCCACCCTTGTGCTGGCCTGCACTAAGGTCGATGTGAATCCACGGTATCTCTTCGGGCACGAATTTGGAAAGGAATCGGGCCGCAAGAATATGGTCGCCGTAGCCCGCCTCAGAACACTGCTTGATATCGGCGACCTCGCTGCGGAGCATCTCGTCGAAATCTTCGTCCATGGGAAAAGGCCACACCCGTTCTCCGGATAAGGCGCCAGCCTCATAGAGCATCGGGTTTGCTTTGAGCCGGTTGGTGAAAACACCCGAGTAAAGTTCTGTCAACGCACTGACGCAGGTGCCAGTCAATGTGGCGTAGTCGATGAGGAGTTTTGGATTCTCGCGCGCCGCCAGCGCAAGCGTATCCGCAAGAACCATACGCCCTTCAGCGTCTGTGTGAATGATCTGTATGGTTGTGCCATTGGCCGCTCGGATTACATCCTGGGATTTGTAAGCCGTGGCGGAGAGGCGGTTCTCGGTTATGGGTAACCAAGCATCGACACCGTAGGGCACTTCGAGCGTGGCGAGCGCGATCAGTGTGCCAAGCGCGACGGCGCTACCCTCCATGTCCATATGCATGTCGAGCATGCTTTTGAACGGTTTGAGGTTGGTTCCGCCCGTGTCAAACAGGATCCCTTTGCCAACCAATACCAAGTCAGCATCGTTGATGCCGCGAGGACGATACCGTAGCTGTATGATTCCAGCATCTCGTTTTGCGTTGCCCTGCGACACAGCCAGGAACGCGTTGGCGCCGAGTTCGGCAAGCTTGGACTCGCCCAGCATGGTCATTCGAATCCCGTGCCGGGCGACCAGTGCCTTGATGAAGCGGCGATAGTTCTTTGCGTCGAGTTCGTTGGGCGGTAGGGCGGTGAACCAACGCGCGATGTTATTGCCTAGCGCCTGCGCACGCACCGTATCGAGATTGACTCGGGGCTTGGATGCGAGAATTCTGATGCGTTTCAGGCGGGATCTGGGTTTTTGTTCAGACTTGAAGGACGGCAACTCGAACGCGGCTGCCTCCGCGGCGGCGACCAGAGCTTCAACCGCGGACGTGCGCTGTTGCTCGTTCAGACCTAGAATCAGCATGCCCAGGCTACTTGGTTTCTCCTGGCTGCACTGGGCGATGAGTTTTCGAGCCCACGTTAGCTGGGCGAATGCCGACCTCTCATCGAATTTAGCAACGGTGATCCCCGTTGCTCTGGTGTTATTTAATCTCGTCGATGCCGAGTCGAGGTCGGTGGTACGGGCCCTCCTCAGCAACCGTTTGAGCTGAGCACCTTGGGGGGCCCGGCGGAACAACGCATCCGGTGGGTTGTTGGGTAAGATGATGAGTACATGATCGAGGGCGTCAAATGTTCTGCGAGTGGGTTGCCCTCCCATCTGAGAGATCCTGAGCAACTCGAAATCCGGCAGGTTTTTCATGGGCTTACCTTGATTCTCTGATACCAGGCCCCGATCATATCGCGTCGGACCAGTAGGTTCGGACGCGCGGGGGAACGCGGCCCGACATCGTATCAAGAGCACTTGTCGAATTCACTTACTCTTCATTGTTCCAAGTCACCTAGGGCTAAAGCAGCTTCGCTGTGTGCTCGCAGAGGTCCGAGATGACGCAGTCGGGGCATCCGGGTTTTCGCGCCTTGCAGACGTGCCGTCCGTGGAGAAGCAGCCAATGGTGCGCATTAAGCTTGAATTCTTCTGGAGTGAACTTTAAGAGCTTCTGTTCGACTTCTTTGGGGTTCTTGCCCGGCGCCAGGCCCGTGCGATTGGAGACCCGGAAGATATGGGTGTCGACGGCGATCGTAGGCTGACCGAATGCCGTATTGAGAATGACGTTCGCAGTTTTTCTCCCGACACCGGGTAGGCTCTCTAGCGCGTCACGTTCGTCGGGAACCTCGCTGTCATACTGGTTCACGAGAATCGCACAGGTTTGCTGGATATTCTTTGCCTTGTCGTTGAAAAGTCCAATGGTTCGAATGTACTTTTTGAGGCCCTCCTCCCCAAGGGGCAGCATTGCCTCTGGTGTTGAGGCAACCTTGAAAAGGTCTTTGGTGGCCTTATTTACGCCAACATCCGTCGCTTGGGCCGAAAGCACGACGGCCACGAGTAGCTCGAACGGTGACGAAAAATTCAACTCCGTTGTTGGATGAGGATTCCCTTCTTCCAATCGCTCGTAGATGGCTCTGCGCTTCGCGGGGTTCACTTATGAAGGGTACTCCTTGGCGATCTCAGGGGCGTCTCCATCCAGCGCTTCACGGGTCAAGACATTTCGGGAAGCGATAGAGACAGCGGGCCCCAAAATAGGAGCACCAGCTCGACCATGCGATCAAGTAACTTTCATTCCAGGTTTTGCGCCGTTGTCGGGGCTCAAAAGATAAATATCCTCTCCACCAGGGCCGCTTGCGAGAACCATGCCCTGAGACGTACCGAACCGCATCTTCCTAGGCTTCAAGTTCGCAACGACAACGACGAGACGCCCGTTCAAGTCCTCGGGAGTGTACGCTGAGCGAATGCCGGCGAAAACGTCCCGCTTCTCCGTACCTAGATCGAGGTGCAGCTTTAGAAGCTTGTCGGCCCCATCGACGAGGGTCGCCTCCACCACCCGTGCGACTCGTAGGTCGATCTTAGAAAAGAGCTCGATGTCAATTTCATCGGGCTCCACCTCGTTGCGTTCCGAGTCTTTGGCTGGCTCAGTGGTCGTGGATCCATCGCGCGTATCCTCTACCATGGCTTGAACCTCCTTCGGGTCTACTCGATCCAGTAGGCTCTTGAATCGTTCTACGGAATGCTCGAGCAGTGGCACGGTTGCATCCGACCAGGTCAGCGGGTCAACCTTGAGAAAGGCCTCTGCGCGTTCCGCGAGGCCGGGAACGACGGGTTTGAGATAGATCATCAACGTTCGAAATAGGTTAATGCCGAGCGTGCAGACGCGGACAACGTGCTCGCTTTGAGCCGGATCTTTGGCCTTGATCCAGGGCTTTTCCTTGTCAATGAACTGATTCGCCTGATCAGCGAGTGCCATGATGCGTCTGAGTGCCCTTGAATAGTTACGCTCTTCGTAATTCTGAGCGATTTCTTCTCCGGCGGCGCTGAACTGCTCGAACAGCTCCTCGTTCGTAAGGCCATCCGCGAGTCGGCCTTCATTGAGCCTATGGATAAATCCGGCACAGCGACTGGCGATGTTCACAAACTTGCCGACGAGGTCGGAATTAACGCGTGCAACGAAGTCGTCCAGATTCAGGTCGATGTCATCCACGGCTGCGCTGAGCTTGGCTGCGAAGTAATAACGCAGATAGTCTGGATCGAGATGCTTGGTATAGGTTGAAGCCATGACGAATGTGCCACGGGACTTCGACATCTTTTGACCGTCGACGGTCAGGAATCCGTGAACGAAGATACCCGATGGCTTTCGGTAGCCCGCTCCGCTCAGGACAGAAGGCCAGAACAGGGTATGAAAATAGACGATGTCCTTGCCTATGAAGTGGTAGAGCTCCGTCTTTTCTTCGTTGCGCCAGAAGTCGTCGAAGTCCAAGCCCAGATTGGATGTCCGGCAGAGATGCAGAAAGCTGGCCATATAACCGATCGTGGCATCGAACCAGACATAGAAATATTTTCCAGGCTCGTCCGGAATCTCGAAACCGAAATAGGGGGAATCTCTTGAGATGTCCCAGTCCTTTAGGCCCGCCTCAAACCACTCATCGAGCTTGTTGACCATCGACTCGTCAACGTGCCCAGGAACCCAGGCCCGCAGCTCGTCCTCGAAGTCGCTGAGTCTGAAAAAGAAGTGTTCAGATTCTCGCACGGACGGTGTTGTTCCCGAGATGACCGAAACGGGGTCCTTCAGATCCATCGGGGTGTAGGTGGCGCTACAGTTTTCGCATGCGTCGCCATACTGGTCCGGGGTGTCACAGATCGGGCATCCACCCCGAACATAGCGATCCGGAAGAAATAGGTTCTTTTGTTCGTCGTAGGCTTGTTTTATGACAGCTCGTCTGATGTGTCCTGCCTGTCGTAGGCGCTCATACATCTCCGAGGTAAGCTCCTCGTTCTCGGTGGAGTGAGTCGTCTGGTAGTTGTCCACACTGATCTGGAAGTCCTGGAAATCCTTCCGGTGACCCTGAGCGAATTTCTCCACAAGTTCTTCGGGCGGAATTCCCGCCTCTTCGGCGCGTAGCATGGTGGGCGTGCCATGCGCGTCACTCGCACATACATAGATGCATCGATGTCCGCGCATGCGCTGAAAGCGCACCCATACGTCGGTTTGGGTGTACTCCACCAGGTGGCCGAGATGCAGCGGTCCGCTGGCATAGGGGAGGGCGCTGGTGACCAGGATATCGCGTTGCTCAGCCAATTCGTGGGGCTCCAAAACAAGGCAGGAACGGCCTTCTGGCCAAACGCGACTGCACCGGCGAGTTCACCGGCCGTCGTCTCCTGGTCGGGCATTATGCCACCGGAACCGGGTGAGCGCTTAGGCGATTTCTTTGACTTGCTCGGACTTGGATTTGTCGAACGCCTGTAGGTTGGCTTCTTGGCCCGAGATCTGTCGTAGATCAAAAAGATCCTTAAGGGAACGGTCCATCGTGCACATCCCAACGTTACCGCTTGATCGCATCGCGGTTTCCCGTTGCTCTAGTTACCCCTGAGGGATAAGAGACCATACCCAGCTAAGTTTCATAAGAAACCCGAGAGCGAACCGCAGCCAATTATAGCCAACGAGGTTAGGGCGAAACTGGAACGTGGTTGCAGGTTTGAGCTTACCTTCGGTGCGCTGAGAGCCCCGAAATACGGAGCTTCTGAGGTACAATGCCGCCCCCCCCCCCCCGAGAGCGGTATTTCCAAATGAGTCACGAAGGGTTGGAAGCGCTACAAAATCGTCTGCGCGAGTTTGTCGTGCCCTTTACTTCCAGGGCGCTAGGAGACGCTGGCAGCGCCGTCGACGTGGCGGAGGATCCAGATGCGTATCGTGTTTCAATCTCGTTTGGATTTCCTGTGGGCCGAAGCGGATCTGACCTGGTTGCTGCACTTGAGTCGCATGTCGAGTCGCTGAACGTCGAAAAGACGCTGGATGTCAAAGTTGACTGGTCGGTGGCTTCACACGCCGTACAGCACGGACTCAAGCCGCTGGAGGGCGTGAGCAATGTGATTGCAGTGGCTTCCGGGAAAGGCGGTGTCGGAAAGTCGACCGTTGCGGTCAACCTGGCATTGGCACTGGTTCAGGAAGGTGCACGTGTTGGGATATTGGATGCCGATATCTATGGTCCGAGTCAACCCAGAATGCTTGGGTTGCTCGGCGAGAGGCCCGAAACAAAGGACGGCAAGACGCTAGAGCCCCTGGAGGCGCACGGTGTCAAGGCGATGTCGATCGGCTTCTTGATCGATGATCGCCAGCCCATGGCGTGGCGCGGACCGATGGTGACCTCTGCTTTGAATCAATTGCTCGGCGACACGCATTGGGGAGAATTGGACTATTTACTCGTCGATATGCCTCCCGGGACCGGAGATATCCAACTCACGCTCTCCCAGAACGTGCCGGTGAGTGGTGCAATTATCGTCACGACGCCACAGGACATTTCATTGGCCGACGCCCGCAAGGGTTTGGAGATGTTTCAGAAGGTCAATGTGCCGGTACTCGGGATCGTGGAGAACATGAGCGTGTATGTATGCTCAAACTGCGGCCATCAAGAATCTATCTTCGGACGCGCGGGTGGGCAACGGCTGGCCGAGCAGTATGAACTACCTCTGTTGGGGGCGGTGCCGCTCGACAGCGCGATTAGAGAGCATGCGGATACGGGTAATCCCAGTGTGGTGGCGGAGCCGGACGCGCCGTTAGCTTTCAGCTACCGTGCCATCGCCTTGCGAGCATGCGGCGAGCTGGCCGCCGGTGGAAAAGATTACAGCCGTCTGTTTCCAACCATCACCGTGGAGGAGGATGCATGACGATAAAGTCCGACCGTTGGATTCGGCGAATGGCTAGCGAGAAAGGGATGATCGAACCATTCGAGGAGCATCAGGTGCGGACGATCAACGACCACCAGGTCATTTCCTTTGGTACGTCGAGCTACGGCTACGACGTTCGTTGTGCGGCGGACTTCAAGGTATTCACTAATATCAATTCGGCCATTGTAGACCCCAAGGGCTTCGACGAATCGAGCTTTGTCGATAAGACATCCGACGTGTGTATTGTGCCTCCTAATTCCTTCGTGCTCGCAAGGACGGTCGAATACTTTCGAATTCCCAGAAACGTTCTTACGATCTGTCTGGGGAAGTCGACCTATGCTCGTTGTGGGATCATCGTCAACGTGACGCCGCTGGAGCCTGAATGGGAGGGTCACGTGACTCTAGAGTTCTCCAATTCGACACCGCTACCGGCAAAGATTTACGCCAACGAGGGTGTTGCTCAGATGATTTTTTTCGAGTCGGATGAGGTTTGTGAGACTAGTTATCTGGATCGTGGTGGCAAGTATCAGGGGCAGAAAGGCGTCACGCTGCCAAAAGCCTGATCCGCATCATTCTTCTTCTCCGAGCCATTTCAACGACTGCAGGTAGAAGGCCGCGCGAGTTACGCCGTTTTTCTGTTGCTCGATCCGCACCGGCAGATAATCAAGTTTCGAGTTCATCCAGATGATGGTTCGTCGCGATGAGCCACGTCTTTGTTGGATGACCTTTTGCGCAACGACTATCCCCATGGGCGTGTCAAGCGTCTCTTCACCATCGGTCGAGTACTCGTAGATGCTGATTCCATCGTCATCGACCAACGTATAGCGGTCCGGACTCGAAGCACGCATGTCGAGCATCACTGCGGCCTGCATGCTGCCACGATCCAGTGTTCCCGGGGCTAATTCGGACTGAATCCTTCGGCCTTGGGCAGTCGTCGTCGCCACACCATTAGTCCAATCGAATACAATGTTGTAGTTATCTTTGCCCCTTCGGCTGCCACCCTCGTATGAGTACCGCAACGGCCGAATTCGGTCTTGCTCGTAGACGAACTCACTAATTTCCACGAAAGGTCTCGGGGAGATCAGCCTCATCAATCCCTGGAAACGGGATGTGGATGCAAACGTGTAGGTGCCGCTAACGGGGTCGCGGGTCACGGAGAACTCGGAGGTCCCGGCCCGGAGATTCCTATACGAAATATCATACGTGGCTCGATAGGTGGAGATGGGTTCTGCGGCAACCAGTTCGTTGAAACGACACGTAGCCGCGATGGTCAGCAGAGTTAATGCCAGCGCCTTGCTCACCGGCAGCCTTGAGAAACCCGCGGCGGGAGGTCGTTCGCGGTCAAACGACCTGTGTTCGGTGTAGTTCATCTTTGACGATCTGTCCGACGATCCAGGCCTGTTCGCCACAAGCCTCCAGCAGGCCCAAAGCGGCATCTGTGGCGTGGGGTTCTATGATGGCAACCATGCCGATCCCACAGTTAAATGTTCTCAACATTTCCTCGGCTCCAACGCCGCAGTCCTCTAGCCACTCAAATACCGGTAGGGAAGGCCAGGCAGAGCGCTCTAGGCGCGCGCTTAGGCCCTTGGGTAGGACCCGTGGGATGTTTTCCGACAGCCCCCCCCCGGTGATATGGCAAAGCCCCCTGGTTTCGACGGCCTCCAGCAATTGCAGTACGGATTTCGAGTAGATTCGGGTGGGAATCAGAAGCTGGTCGATGACGGGCCGACCGTCGACCAGTGTCTGTGGTCCGTCTGGACATCGCTCCAACACCTCCCGGATCAATGAGAACCCATTGGAATGTGGGCCCGAGGAAGCAATTCCGATGACGCTATCACCTGCAGCGATCGTATGCCCGTCAAGTAGTCGGTCTTCCTCGACGACTCCGACGCAGAATCCGGCGAGGTCGTATTCTCCCTCGGCGTGCATACCCGGGTGCTCTGCTGTCTCGCCACCGATCAAAGCCGCGCCGGCGAGTTCGCAACCGCGTGCAATGCCATCAATCACCCGTGCCGCGATGTCCACATCCAATCGGGGTGTCACGAAATAGTCGAGAAAGAATAGGGGCTCCGCCCCTTGTACGATCACGTCGTTGACGCACATGGCGACGAGGTCGATTCCGACCTCGTCGTGCGCATCGTGCTCGATTGCCAGTTTTAGCTTCGTCCCCACCCCATCTGCGCCAGATACGAGGACCGGCTGCCGGTAGCGATCGACTGACAGCTTGAAGAGTCCGCCAAACCCACCCAGCCCCCCGAGCACCTCGGGTCGCTTCGTGCGGCTAACGGCTTGGCGAATGCGCTGGACGAGCGCCTCTCCCGCGTCGATGTCGACACCTGAGTCTTTATAGGTAAGGGGGGTTCTGGAGGTCATTCCTTGAATCATGACACCGGGTTGGGAACCGTGGTCGGTATAATAAGCCAGTACGTTCCATCCTGGACAGCGATGATCAAACAGATACGCACCTTTGGGGTCTTGGGGCTCGCGGCGCTTTTGATGCTGAGCGAGAGCCCAGCGGTCGCATTCGAGGACCTCTATACCGTCACCGTCCCTCTGGAATTCGAGCCGATCGGAGGACAGGAACCGCTCACGGAGGAGGATTACGTCCGGCTCGCCATGGGTCGGCTGCTGACCCGGGTGACCGGGCGAGCCGATGCTTTTCTCGTGCCGGCCCTCGAAGATCTCGTGCAAAACGCGGCGCAATTCGTTGTGCAGAGGGGCTACCCGGATAGGGAGAATCTGCTAGTCACGTTTGATGCGCGCGCCGTGGGGGATGTGCTCGTTCAGCGTAACCAGCCCATTTGGGGCGAAGAACGTCCGATGACGCTCCTCTGGATCGCCATCGACGCTGGATTCGGCGAACGTGGGATCCTGTCCGCGGAGACCCCCGCCATGGCGCGAAGCGACGCACTCACCGCCGTCGAAGATGAACTGCGAGCCCAGTTGGAACTGGCCGCCAGTGAGAGGGGTCTGCCGATCACCCTGCCACTGTGGGACCTACAAGACGTAGGCGCTATAGACTTTATCGACGTCTGGGGTGGATTCAACGACAGAGTGCGTCAGGCATCGGGGCGCTACGACGCTGATGCCGTACTGAGCGGGCGGGTTCGGGTTACCGAGCGTGGTTCGGCCGTCCAATGGACACTTCTCCGTGGTCGCGGGCAATTGATACTTCCGGGTGGCTCCTTACGGTCCGGCTTAGACTGGCTAGCCGACCTCTATGCGGACGAATTCAGCAGCATTGGGGGAACGCTCACGGTCCGGATCACCGTGGTCGACATCGAAACGCTGGAAGACTACGGGCAGGTCATGCGCTACATAGAAGACCTGAGTGTCTTGAACTCAGTGGATGTCGAAGATTTCTCTGGGACGACACTGACGTTGCGGGTGGCCGCGCGCGGTGGATCAGCAGTGCTTGAGAGAGTGCTGACCTTGAGCGACGTGGTGACACAGCGGCCTTCGCCAATAGATGATGCCACCAATGGTCATCTGACCTTCGCTCTTTCCGAATAGCCCGCCCAGGGAGCGAGTGAAATGACGCTTAAGTGGTTACCCAATGCGATTTGCATCGGTCGCGTCATCCTTGTGGCCCCCATCGTGCTGATGTTGCTGGACGGCCGATACTTGGCGGCGCTGACCCTGATCGGCGTTGCAGCGTTCTCCGATGCCGTAGACGGGTTCCTAGCACGGAACTTCGATTGGCGCACGCGGTTCGGCAGTCTCCTCGATCCGGCCGCTGACAAACTGCTCGTATTCAGCGTTTTCTTAACCCTGACCTATCTGGAGTTGGTCCCACTACTCTTGACGGTGCTGGTCGTTTCACGGGATATCGTCATCATTGCGGGTGCGGTGACCTACCAATTTTTGATCGAGCCGATTCAGGGCGATGCTACCCTAATAAGCAAGCTGAATACGGCTGCGCAGTTTACCTTTGTAATCTCTACGCTCACCGCCGCGGCCCTTCAATGGCCAACGCCGCAAGTCGTGATGTTTCTCGGAGCAGCTGTTGTTTTCACCAGCATAACCAGCGGATTGAACTATGTCGTCGGTTGGAGTAAGCGGGCATGGCGCAAGACCCACGTGGCTCAGTAGCGCCGTCAGGCGGTTCAATGAGTCACGACACGGCTGAGCTTGCTCAACTCCCATTGCCGTTCCCGCTCGAGCCATCGGCTCGCTTCGAGACCTACGTTGCGGGTGAGAACGAAGCCTTGTTGGCGCATTTAAGTTCCTTTTCTATCGGGGTCGCTTCGGTTACAGGACCGGTCTGGCTCTGGGGAGAACCAGGTTGCGGCCGGACTCACCTTTTGCAGGCTAGCTGCGCGGCTGGGATGCTGGGCAAGGCAATGTATGTGCCACTGGCCGAACTGCCGGCGCCGGATAGGCTGGAGGGTCTCGACTCTTTGGCCGTTGTCGCGCTGGACGATGTCGACGCCGTGGCTGGCGACCCAGCCTGGGACCACGCTCTCTTTGGTCTCTTCAACGCCGTACAGTCAGAGGGGGTCCGATTGCTGTGCGCGGCCCGATGCGCGCCCGGGGGCTTGAATTTCTCCCTGCCCGATCTGAGCTCACGTGCTTCCGGGGCCCTCGTTTACCACATAAGGAGCCTGTCGGACGAAGATCTGATTGTTGCGCTGCAGGCCCACGCGCGTTTCAGAGGTGTCGAGTTGCCCGAGTCCTCCGCACGATTCTTGCTCCATCGGACGCATCGTGACATGGGCGCGTTGTGCCTATGGCTTGATACGCTGGATCGTGCTTCTCTCGTGGCGCAGCGAAAGCTCACGATCCCATTCATTAGGGAGCACTTGGCTTGATCCAGGGGGCTGGCTATCGGCCCGAGGCGGATAGCGCGATGGCCAGTTTCGTGACGCGACCGCCCAGTTCTACGGCAAGCGTACGCTCTTCCTCCGAGATGGTCTGATTCCACTCCGCCGCGATGTGGGAGGCCCCATACGGTCCTCCGCCCGTCCTGGTGTTATTGACCGCTGGTACCGTGTAGGGGAGCCCTACCCAGAGCATTCCATGGTGAATCAAAGGCAGCGCCATCGACACTAAGGTCGTCTCCTGGCCTCCGTGTAGTGAGCTCGTGGTCGTAAACAGGCCGGCCGGTTTGTCGACGAGTGCGCCCCTAAGCCAGAGATCAGAAGTGAGATCCAGAAAGTATTTCAGCGGCGCTGCCATGTTGCCGAAACGGGTGGGGCTCCCGAGCAGTAAGCCATCGCATGATTCCAGATCCGCGACAGCAGCGAACGGCGGACCGGAGTCGGGTATCGGTGGATCGACAGCCTCGATGGTTGTCGAGACCGGTGGCACAGTGCGGATGATGGCCTCTCCGCCCGCGGATTCGACTCCGCGCGCAGCGTACCGTGCCAGTTCCGCCGTGTGCCCCTTCCGGGAGTAATAAAGGACGAGAATTCGTTTGTTCATTGAAATAACTCGAGTACCCGCTCGGGCGGGCGCCCGATTCTTGCGGCATCCTCGACCTCGACGATGGGCCGTTCGATCAATTTGGGCACGGTGACCATGAGCTCGATCAGTGTGGCTTCGTTGGTGCTCGAGGGGTCGATGTCGGCCTCTTTGAACTCGGCTTCACCCGTGCGAACGAGTTTCGCCGCAGGTAACTCCAGTTTTGCGAGTAGGCGAGATAGAGCCTCAGCATCCGGGGGTGTCTTCAGGTATTCGATAACCTCGAGTTCGACGCCCTTGGACTCGAGCAGCGCCTTGGTGGCGCGGGATTTTGAGCAAAGCGGGTTATGATAGATTTTAGCTTTCATCTATAATCTCATGTTCCATAAGGTTGTTCTTAAATGGGGCGAGTCTCGGAGGGCTGAGCCTAGTCGGTCAGTGTAGGAACGTTCGGGAAGGCTTTCCACATGGTGGCCGGTTTGCTTGACGGCTATACTAAAACCCCTTCTAGGTTTCTTGGTCTAAATCCGTAGAGAATAAGGGTGAATAACAGACGAGCCTTAATTTTACTCCTGACGCTGATCGTCGCAGGCTGCGCCGCGGCGCCTATTCAGGAGATGAGTGATGCTCGGCAGGCCATCGCTGCCGCTGTGGATGCTGAGGCAGCGCGGCTTGCACCCGTCCCTTTGAGCGACGCACAGCGTTTAATTTCAGAGGCAGAGGCGCAGATACGCAGTGGGCTTTGGGGAATGGCACGGGCCAACGCGATACGTGCAAGGGACCTCGCCGTGAATGCACTGAACGCGAGTCAAACCGATCCTTAGAACTAATCGTTGAGCACGCGACCCGTCCTCTCGAGCGAACGGGTGGTGAGGTGTCTAGTCTCGGGTCGCGTCCAGGGCGTTTGGTATAGAACAAGCACCGCAAAGCAAGCTTCGAAGTTATCCCTGCGAGGTTGGGCGAAAAATCTCTCTGATGGCCGAGTGGAGGTTGTTATTGCCGGAGACTTGAATCGAATCGCCGAGCTCTGCGGGTGGTTGTGGGAGGGCCCGCCGGGTTCGCGTGTCTCGGGGGTCACGGTGGAGGAATGGACCGACCCCGTTGCATCCGGTTTCGAAACCCTCTAACCAATCCACTCGCCCCGCCCGGCTTCCTTGACTCGGTAGGGCAGGTGAACCTATCGAGCGTTCAGCACGACCGCCTCGCTGCGAGGGAGTCGATGACATTTTCCGCAGCCAGCATCTCGGTGCCGGTCGAGTGGCGGGACTTGTACTCGATCGCACCCTGATCCAGAGCTTTCTCTGCGACCACGAGTCGATGGGGTATCCCTACGAGGTCTGCATCTGCGAACTTTACGCCCGGTCGCTGATTTCGATCGTCCAAGAGCGTTTCGAAACCCGCCTCCTTGAGCCTGCCATAAAGCTTATCCGTGGCTTCTTTGACCCGATAAGACTTGTCCATGTTGATGGGAATCAGAATGACATCGAATGGAGCGATTGCCTCAGGCCAGATGATTCCGCGTTCATCGTTGTTCTGTTCGATTGCTGCCGCGACTACCCGAGTCACTCCGATGCCATAGCAGCCCATCTGCATGACACAGGGCTTTCCGTCGGCGTCAAGCACAGTGGCACCCATTGCGTCACTGTATTTTTTTCCCAACTGAAAGATATGACCTACTTCGATTCCTCGAGCAATAGTCAGAGGGTCGCCACCGGAGGGGCTCGCGTCTCCTGCGATAGCGTTTCGCAGATCAGCGACCTGAGGTAGTGGGAAATCCCTCTCCCAGTTGGCTCCGACGTAGTGGCGATCGACTTCATTGGCTCCGCAGACGAAATCGCTCATGGTCGCTGCCGACTGATCGATGTAAATCGGCATCTCTACTACCTCGGGTCCTAGATAGCCGGGCTGGATTCCTGCCGCGGCTTGGACCTCTGCAGCCCGAAGCATTCGAATGGGTTTGGCGACGGCGTCCATCGATTCAGCTTTCAGGCTGTTGAGTTCGTGATCGCCACGCAGTAGCAGGGCGACGGCCGGCGTTTCCGCGCCCTGGACGAGCAGGGTCTTTAGACACTGTTTGGGGGTGACGTGGAGAAACGCACACAGCTCATCGATCGTTCGCACATTGGGGGTTTCAACTCGCTCGAGGTCCTTCCCGGGAGCGGGTCGGCGGTCTTTGGGAAGGGGCAGGGCGACTGTCTCCACATTGGCCGCGAAGCCATCGGTCTCCGAATAGGCGATCGCATCCTCGCCCGACTCCGCTAGAACGTGAAATTCTTCAGACCTGTTCCCGCCGATCTCGCCTGGGTCGGCAAGGACGATCCTGAACTCCAGCTGCAGACGAGTGAAGATACGCTCGTAGGCCTGCCTCATTATCTGGTAGCCCTCCACGAGCGAGTCCTCACTCAGATGAAACGAGTAGGCATCTTTCATGATGAACTCGCGGGCGCGCATGACCCCGAACCTCGGTCGGATCTCATCCCGGAATTTGGTCTGGATCTGGTAGTAATTGACCGGTAGCTGTCGATAGCTCCTGAGTTCATTGCGCGCGATATCCGTGATCACCTCTTCGTGAGTTGGTCCGAGACAGAAGGCCCGTTCGTGACGGTCCTTGAGGCGCAGGAGCAGCGGTCCGTACTGGTCCCAACGACCGGATTCCCGCCAAAGCTCAGCGGGCTGTACGCCGGGCATGAGCAATTCCAGCGCACCCGCTCTATCCATTTCTTCGCGAATGATCCTCTGAACCTTATGCAGTACGCGCATGCCAAGCGGGAGCCAGCTGTAAAGGCCAGACGCAAGCCGGCGAATGAGCCCCGCGCGCAACATCAGCTGATGGCTGATGACTTCGGCGTCGGCTGGTACTTCTTTAAAGGTGTTCAGGGGTAGGTCGGTGAGTCGCATGCCTATCCTTCGAGCTTGGTTAGGAGATTTGATTGGTCCGCGGATTGTATGGCACCACTCGCACTCGATCGACCGGAAAAGGGAGCATTTTCCCTTTTTCGGGCAAATAGGAATGTCCCGATACTGGCATTGCTTTGGCGGGCCAATTCCAGCAGCATGGGGCCCAGGTGCGTCGCTCGCCAGCCGTCATGACGGACAACGAAAACACTAAATCTCGCAGGCGGGGCATTTATCTCCTTCCGAACCTGCTCACCACCGGGGCGCTGTTCGCTGGTTTCTACTCCATTGTGGCCGCCATCGACGGTAACTTTCTGGGGGCCGCCTGGGGAATCTACATCGCGATGTTTTTGGATGGCCTCGACGGTCGCGTGGCGCGAATGACGAGTACGGAGAGCGATTTCGGTAAAGAATTCGATAGCCTTGCTGATATGGTGTCCTTCGGCGTGGCGCCCGCGATTGTCACGTATCAGTGGGGGGTCGTGCGATTGTCCGAATTTGGCCCGCTGTGGGGTAGATTAGGCTGGTTGGCTGCCTTCCTCTATACGGTGGCCGCGGGCCTTCGGCTGGCGAGATTCAATACGAGTGGTGCGAGCGATAAGCATTCGTTCCAGGGGCTGCCTAGTCCACCCGCGGCTGCCGGCATCGCGGCAATGGTTTGGGGAAGCGTCGAGTACGAAATCGGTGGGTTAACCGCACTGGTAGGCGGCGTCGCCATCACAGCACTCGCGGGGCTCGCGATGATGTCCAACTTTCGGTATCCCAGCTTTAAACAGATCGACTTGAGTCGGCGCGTGCCGTTCGGCAACCTGATGTTCGTGTTGGGGGTGCTTATCGTCGTCGCGTTGAACCCACCCGTGGTTATTTTCAGCATGTTCTTCGTGTATACGACCTCCGCACCATTACTTTGGTGTTGGCGTGAGTTCAGACGCCGAAGGAACTTGCTTAAAGAGTCGGGTTGAGGGTGGCTGGTATTCGGGATCAGTACCTTGAAGCGATGGGGATACCCGTATGGGTTTCGCGAGGGCAAGAACAGGCAGAGTTACCCGGTTCGGCGAGCCCGGATGTTGACTGGGACCAGCTCCAGGCCGCAGTGCGGGACTGCACTTTATGTGGTCTGCACCGCCGGCGTACCCAGACCGTGTTCGGTGTGGGGAGTCACGATGCGGATCTCTTGATCATCGGCGAGGCGCCGGGAGCCGAGGAGGATCGGCGGGGTGAGCCGTTCGTCGGGAGAGCCGGTCAACTATTGAACGCGATGCTCGGGGCCATTCAGCTTACCCGCGATGAGGTTTACATCGCGAATATCCTGAAGTGCCAGCCGCCGAACAACCGGGATCCAAAACCCGAAGAGGCAGCAACCTGCACGCCCTACCTAGAGGGTCAGATGAAGCTACTGCGACCGAGGGTCATACTTGCGCTGGGGCGGATCGCTGCACAGTTATTATTGCAGTCTGATTCGCCCATCGGTAGGCTGCGGGGCAAGGAGTTTAGCTTTGGCGAGGAAGGGACCCCGCTGGTAGCTAGCTACCATCCCGCCTATTTGCTGCGCAGCCCATCAGCCAAGACCAAAGCGTGGGAAGACCTTTTGCTCGTCAGGCAGATACTTCGGATACAGTCATGAGTGCCGCAGTCCAACCTCGAACACAGATTCGTTCAATGTCGCCGGCCGATCTGAAGGCGGTCGCTGCTGTAGAGAGGGTCAGTTACGAATTCCCGTGGAGTCAAAGTATTTTTAGAGATTGCCTGCTGGCGGGCTACCAGAGTCTGGTGTTGGAGATGGGCGGCTCTATCAACGGCTACGCCATCATGTCAGTCGTTGCTGGGGAGGCACACATCCTTAACCTCTGCGTTCACCCGGACTGTCAGCAGATGGGCTACGGCACCCGCTTACTGAACGCGCTTTTGGTTAGGTCGGAAGAGGTGGGGATGGAGCGCGTGTTCCTTGAAGTGCGACCGTCCAACAATGTCGCTATTAGGCTTTACCGGTCTGCGGGCTTCGAGAAGATCGGTGTGCGCCCTTCTTATTACCAAGCGATCGGGGGTCGCGAAGACGCCGTGATATTGGCTGCGGCAGTCTGCGACGTTCGGTAGCGTTCTCTCTCGGGTTACTCGCCATGCCGGACCATCCGGAACGCCGTACGTTTGCAATTATCTCCCATCCCGACGCAGGGAAGACGACCCTCACGGAGAAGTTGTTGTTGTTCGGGGGGGCCATCCAGATGGCCGGCACGGTCAAAGGGCGCAAAGCGAGCCGCCACGTAACGTCGGATTGGATGCAGTTGGAGCAGGAGCGTGGGATCTCGGTGACGTCATCGGTGATGCAATTCCCTTATCGGGGTCGAATCGTGAATCTTCTCGACACGCCTGGACACGAGGATTTTTCGGAGGATACCTATCGCACCTTAACTGCCGTGGATAGCGCTCTGATGGTTATCGACGCAGCCAAAGGCGTTGAGAAGCGGACCATCAAGCTGATGGATGTTTGCCGCCTACGCACGACGCCAATAATAAGCTTCATCAATAAGTTAGATCGTGATGGTCGAGAGCCGATCGAGGTTATCGATGAAATCGAGAAGGTGCTGGGGATCGAGTGCGCGCCGGTGACCTGGCCCATCGGCATGGGAAGAGACTTCCGCGGTATCTATGATTTAGCCGAGGATCGGGTGCATTTATATGAGCGGGGGGACTCGAGCCGTGTCAGCGAGTCTCGCATATTGGATGGCGCTGACTCGACTGGTGTGGACGATGCCCTGGGTAGTATCGCAATTGCCCTGCGCGAGGAGGTCGAGCTCATTCGGGGGGCGAGTCCTAAGTTCGATCTCGAACGTTATCTCAAGGGGGAGCAGACGCCAGTTTTCTTTGGCGCGGCGATTCACAATTTCGGAATAAGCGAGCTACTCGACTTTTTCGTAGAGAATGCGCCGCCCCCTCAAGCTCGGGACAGCCTTAGCCGTACGGTTCAGCCGACAGAGGAAGCACTCAGCGGCTTCGTGTTCAAGATACAGGCCAATATGGATCCCGCTCATCGGGATCGAATTGCTTTTCTCAGGATCTGTTCCGGGACCTACAAGCCGGGTATGCGGCTCTATCACACGCGCCTCGAGCGCGAGGTACGGGTAGGGGGGGCGATCACATTTCTGGCCGCCGACCGTCAACACGTTGAGGAGGCCGTTGCAGGAGATATCATCGGTCTGCATAACCACGGCACCATCAACATTGGTGATAGTTTTTCCGAGGGCGAGGCGCTCTCGTTTACGGGCATACCCGACTTCGCGCCTGAACTGTTCCGTCGAGCCGTATTGAAGGATCCGTTGAAGCTTAAGGCGCTCAGTAAAGGTCTGGATCAACTCTGCGAGGAAGGTGCCACGCAGCTGTTTCGGCCGTTCTCGAATAATGATCTCGTCCTTGGTGTTGTGGGTCCGTTGCAGTTTGAGGTTGCAGCTTTTAGATTGCAGGACGAGTATGGTGTTGACTGCAATTTCGAGGTGATAAACGTCTTCACGGCTCGTTGGGTCTATTGTGCTGATCCCGGGATGTTAGATGGCTTCAAACACAAACTCCGGGGCGACCTGGCATTCGATCACACCGGGGAACTCGTGTTTCTCGCCCGCAGTGCCGTCAGCCTCAACCTGACTCAGGAGCGATGGCCGGCGGTCGAATTTAGCGCGACGAGAGAGCACGCCGTGCACCAGATCGCTTAGCTTGCCGGTCCGCTCCGCCCGTGTCTTCGGCCGTTGCTACGTCATGCGGTTTTGTTACCAGAGGGGTGCGTCGGCTTCTTTAGCTTTTAATCTTGGAGGCGATTGAGCTGAGCGTCCAATTGCTCCAATCGTTCCTGAAGTTCGTTTTCCCGATTCCGCTGGCCGTCGACGACTTCAGTTGGTGCGTTGGCAAGGAACTGGGGATTGCCGAGTTTTTTCTGCGCCTTTTCCAACTCCACCCGCGCTTGTTGCTGCTGCCGTGCCAGTCTCTCCCGCTCAGCCGCGAGATCGATCAATCCTTCGAGCGGGACGAGAAGTGTCATGTGCCTTAGGACGGCGGTCGCCGCACCGGGGACCTCATCGGCCGTTGCAACGAACCCGATATCCTGCAGACGAGCTAGGTTGTTCAAGTAGGGACCAAGCCGGTCAACTCGTTCCCGGTCTGCCAACGTTGTACCGGCCAGTCGCACGGGTAGGCGTCTCCCCGGACTGATATTCATCTCCCCGCGAATCTGTCTTATGCCTATAACGAAGGCCTGCAGCCATTCGATTTCGTTTTCAGCTTCCGCATCGGGCTTGAAGAGCTCAGCATCCGGGAGGGGTTCTAGCATTAGGGTTTCACTAGTTTTGCCGGTTAGTTTGCAGAGCTCGAGCCATAGCTCCTCCGTCACGAACGGCGCGATCGGGTGCAGTAGTTTCAATAACGTGCTCAGTACCTCCACCAGGCAGCGGCGCGTGCTTCGGAGCGTGGCAGGAGACGTAGCCGGATCGCTGAGTACCGGTTTCGTGAGCTCGAGATACCAATCGCAGAACTCGTGCCAGGTGAAATCGTACAGCGCTTGCGAAGCTAGATCGAATCGATACTCCTCGAAATATCTATGGAATCCGTCGACGACAGCGCCTAGCCGTGCTTGGATCCAGCGGTCCGCGACGGTAGGTTCCGTATCCCCCTCATCGAGCTCTTCCACGTGCGTGAACACGTAGTGAGAAGCATTCCAGAGCTTGTTGCAGAAGTTGCGGTTGCCTTCCACACGTCCCATGTCGAGGTTGATATCGCGTGCGGTCGTCGCCAGATTTGCGAGCGTTAGCCTGAGAGCGTCCGCACCGTACGCCGCAATCCCTTCCGGGAAGTCCTTCCGTGTTACTTTCTCGATTCGTTCCTTGAGATGCGGTTGCATCATCCCTTCTGTGCGCTTTTCAATCAGCGTCTGAAGGTCCGCCCCTTCCACGATATCGATCGGGTCGAGAATATTACCTTTACTCTTGGACATTTTTTGCCCGGCATGGTCGCGGATGAGACCTGTCATGTAGACCTCCCTGAAGGGGACCTCATCCATAAACTTCAAGCCCATCATGATCATTCGGGCAACCCAGAAAAAGATGATATCGAATCCGGTCACCAAAACGTTGGTGGGGTAGAATGTGTCGAGCTCCTTGGAGCCCGAAGGCCAGTCCAACGTGGAAAAGGGCCACAACGCCGAGGAGAACCACGTGTCCAGCACGTCTTCGTCTTGTCGCAGAGCAGTCGTAGCCGGGATCTGGTGCTTGTTCCGGACTTCGGCCTCACTGCGTGCCACATACACTTGACCGTCTTCGCCGTACCAGGCCGGAATTCGGTGTCCCCACCATAGTTGGCGGGAGATGCACCAATCTTCGATATTCCGCATCCATTCGAAGTAGGTTTTGGACCAGTTGTCCGGGACGAAACGGACGTCTCCAGATTCTACCGCGGCGATCGCCGGCTCGGCGAGTGTCTTGGCGCGAACGTACCACTGGTCTGTTAGACGTGGTTCGAGGATCGCGCCGCTGCGATCGCCGCGCGGCACCATAAGTTTGTGGTCGTCCACGCCCTCGAGTAGGCCCTCGGTCTCCAGGTCCTCGAGGACGCGCTCGCGAGCATCCAATCGACCCAGTCCCCGGTAGCGTTCGGGCGCCGCGTCGCTCAACGTAGCGTCTTCATCGAAGATGTTGATCAGCGCGAGTTCGTGTCGCTGTCCGACGTCATAATCATTGAAGTCATGCGCAGGGGTGATCTTTACACAGCCGGTGCCGAATTCGGGATCGACATACTCATCAGCGATAACGGGTATTGGTCGGTCGGCCAGGGGTAGCCAGACCTCTCTACCAATGAGATTTCCGTAACGTTCGTCATCGGGATGCACGGCTACTGCGGTGTCGCCCAGCATCGTTTCGGGTCGCGTAGTCGCAACGACTAAATGCCCGTCACCTTCAAGGAGTGGGTAACGAAAGCGCCACAGCTTGCCGTCCTCCTCGCTCGAGAGCACTTCCAGGTCCGATAGGGCGGTGTGGAGCACCGGGTCCCAGTTCACGAGGCGTTTTCCTCTATGAATGAGCCCTTCGTCGTAGAGGCGTACGAACTCCTCGGTTACCGCCGCACACAGTCCCGGATCCATCGTGAAGCGCTCGCGACCCCAGTCGACCGAGGTGCCCAGGCGGCGCATCTGGTTAGCGATAATGTTCCCGGAATGTTCCTTCCATTCCCACACCCGCTCCACGAAGGCGTTCCTCCCCAGATCGTGCTTCGATGTACCTTCCGCGTTTAGAAGGCGTTCTACTACCATCTGGGTTGCGATGCCTGCGTGATCCGTACCCATCTGCCACAGTGTGTTGTCACCCCGCATTCTGTGGTAACGGATCAGGGCATCCATGATGGTGTGCTGAAATGCGTGGCCCATGTGGAGCGTGCCGGTGACGTTAGGGGGCGGAATGACGATGCAGTATGCCGGCCCGTTTCCAGATGCTTCAAAGTAGCCCGCTTTCTCCCAGCGTTCGTAATGTCGGGGCTCGATTTTTTCTGGCTGGTAGCTCATTAAGTACGGTGGCTATCGTAGGAGAGATCATTCTGAGAGCCCGTCCAGTTGTCATCTTTCTCGTCGGTTTCTTCATTCCGCACGATGTCCGTCAGGACTGGGATGCCCGGTTCTGGATTGCTACTGACCATGTTCCTCAGATGTTGTGTGTATTGAGTTCGTATCCTCGGTCTCTGTAGAAGCGATAGTGCTCTCGCCCCGCTTGTTTGCGCGCAGGATCGCCGTCGATAACTTCTGCTACCCGCGCGTAGCGGCTGAAAAAGGTCGGCACGCGGGACGACAGGTTGATCATCAAATCCCAATTCTCCCCCAGCGCAGCCAGCTCGTCATCCTCCACTTCCGCTGCATCGATGCCGATGAGAACTGGTTCTACCGCAGGTGCTGATAAACGTTCGGTGACGATGAGATGCGGGATGAAGCTTCCCTGCGAGAAAGTCCACAACAACTTATCCAACTCCCTGGCGTCTGCCTCGTTAGCCGTGTTTAAAAACACATGTTGACTTTGCTGGATCGCTTTCTCGGTGATACGGCATGCGAATCGCAGACGTGAATCGTTTGAATCTGCCCCCAGTATGTAAAAATCGACTCGCGTCACCGGGCCCGTCCGCAGCGTCTAGAGGCTTAACAGGAAATCCGTTAAGAGTGGGACCGGCCGTCCCGTGGCTCCCTTATTGCGGCCCGATTTCCAAGCGATGCCTGCAATGTCTAAGTGCGCCCACGGTGTCTTTCCCGCGAACCTGGAGAGGAATTGGGCCGCGATGCTAGCGCCGCCCTCTCGAACACCGGAGTTTGCGAAATCGGCGAAGTTGCTCCGCAACGATTCGCCGTATTCCTTATCGACTGGTAATCGCCAGGCAGGGTCGAGGGATCGACGCCCGGCTTCGACGATGCTAGAGGCAAGCGCCTCGTCGTTACTGAACAGTCCCGTGTACAGGTTGCCTACAGCGACGATGCACGCTCCGGTAAGCGTTGCCACGTCCAAGAGGTAGCGCGGTCTATAGCGAGCCGCGTAAGTCAGCGCGTCACAGAGAATCAGCCGTCCTTCCGCATCGGTGTTCAAAATCTCCACCGTCTGCCCAGACATCGTTTTCACGATGTCACCGGGACGAGTCGCCCGCGAGCCAGGCATATTCTCGCAGGCAGGAACGATTGCGACGACGTTGATCTCAGTCTGAAGCTCGCCGAGCGTGGCC
>Ga0310121_10001556_pt1 | contig 23196 bp, 19 predicted proteins | sample CB27_Tmax_986_MG_FD_203504 | JGI IMG/M metagenome (GOLD analysis project Ga0310121, IMG submission 203504) | Marine microbial communities from Western Arctic Ocean, Canada - CB27_Tmax_986 | ecosystem: Environmental > Aquatic > Marine > Oceanic | place: Canada: Western Arctic Ocean | collected...
CGTAGGCGAACGCGATGCCCTGCACCGCCGCCAAGGTGTCGACCGCCTCCAGGCGGTCTGCATTGCGAATCGCGCGGCCGACGTTGAAGTCTTTGAAATAGATTGTTCGTCCATAGCCGTGCGAGATGAGTCGTTGAATGTCGGGCGAAAAATGACCTATAAACTCGCACCAATCCGGCAAATTGCACCGTGGGATATTTGCCTTGGAAACCGTTTGGAAGACCATGCGAAACCAGCGGTTCGCATAAACCGCCCAAATGCAACCGATCGATTCGTACGGGAACAGACGATAGTCGGGGTGGGCGCGAGGTTCGATCAACTCGCTTATCTTATCTGCAGCGAACAACGCAGTCTCGGTGGCGGCGATGCCGAGCCCAACATGAGAGATCGGTTGAACTTCGGCCGGGATCGCCGGATCGTTCAGCGTGTTTTTCCCATGTCGGCAGTAAGAAAAGCCGAGCTTCTCCATTTGCCACAACGCGACCGACTTGTCGCGGACGCTGCTGCTTGTCGCTGCCTGGTGTTGGATGCCGCACGTAGCGTCGATGAATTCTTGCTGAGAATACGGACCCCGCAACGATTTGTGTGCGATGACGCGCAAGGGATGAAGCGATCGTACAAAGGCCCGTAAGCGAGAGACAACATCGACCGGTCGCTCGGCGATAAAGGTCCCTGTTTGTTCGTCGGTGCCGGTTCGTTCGTCACTGGTCATTTGGATGTTTCGGTCGATTCCGCCCATACCGCTCATGGGCATTCACGAACTCGGACGTGGCCAGTGCCGCGCCGAATGACAATTCGCCCGCCAACACAGTGGCTACGACGATTTCAGCCAACTTGACCGCCATCGCGTCGCCCTGGCATCCCAAAATATGCAGGCACTCGCTGCTGGTCCCCCCTGCCGTCCCGCCTCCGACCGTTGCCACGGTCAATGACGGCAGCGTCACACTGGCATAAAGATCGCCTGCCTCGGTTATGTCAAAGCTCGTAACGCCCACGGCCGAGTTGGTCACGTTGGCGACGTCCTGACCGCACGCGATGAACAAGGCCGTCAAGCCGTTGGCGAAATGTCCATTGTATCCAATCGTTCCGATAGAGGTTTCCGCCAGAATGGTGCGCTGCCACATGTTGTGCAACTGTTGCGGGGAGGCGCCAAAATAGGTCTTCGTGATGCGGCTCGGTAGCCTGACTCCGGCCGTGACATACTTCCCCTTGCCGCCGGCAAACAGCATCCCGCTGGCTCGCTTCTCCGAACTTCCTCCGCTGAGGACGTAAAACGAATCCGCTGGAAAGTGTTCCATGATCCAGCGACAGGCGGCATCGGTCGCTTTCGAAATCATGTTCATGCCGTGCGCGTCACCAGTGTGGTAACAAAAGTCGAGCACGACGTCCCGCCCGATCAGCCGGCTGGTCACGCGGAGCAGTTTTCCGTGTCCCGTCGTTGATTCCGCCTGCGCGCGGATACTGGTCAGATTCTCCTGAACAAACTGAGTCAACTCGTAAGCGCGCTGCACGTCCTGGCAAGTAAAAATCGGGCTGCCGCGATTCTCGTTCATGGTCACTCGCGCAACGGCACCGCCCGCCCTCGTGATGGCCAACATGCCCCGTTCGTAGGATCGAACCAGCGCCCCTTCGGTCGTGGCCAGCGGAACGTAGAACGTGCCTTGCGCGTGTTCGCCGTGGATCAGCAAGGGCCCCGCCACGCCCAATGGCATCTGCACCGCGCCGATGGGATTCTCGATGTTGCCACGCATCTGCTGGCTGTCCAAAGAGAATGTCCCCACCTGCGTAAGCGTGGCGCCCGTTCGCTCTTCGACCCAGCGGCGGCGCTGGTCCACGTGGTTGGGCGCAAAACCCTGTTGCGGAAACCTCGGCACCATGTCCGAGCTTCCGTCAGGCCCATTCTCCTCAGGCCCAATTGAGTTATCCCCTGACGGATTCTCTGCATTCATCGTGACGCTGCCTGGAGGGTTTGAAATACGGTCTAGTGGTCTGTCCAGATTGAGTTTACTAGTTCGTTTCGAATCGAATACCGGGAGGGCGAGGCCTTAGTAAACTCAATCCGGACAGGCCACTAGTCTTTTACACCCAAAAGTTACCGCAAGTGACCGGCGCGAGTCAATCCAGCTCGCTCGAGAGCAGGTCGGCGAGCTCGGCTTCCGAGAGCGAACTTAGGTCGTCGTCCACGGGATCGGCCGTCTTCATTTGGCGCGGCTGTGTGGCCCCGTCCGTTTCAATCTGCTGGTACAGATAATCTGTTAACGCTTCAACCGTCGGGTAGTCAAAGACTAACGTCTGTGAGAGCGCAAGCTGGGTGCTTCTCTGCAGGCGATCATGCAACTCCACGGCCATCATTGAGTCGATACCGAGATCGATCAACCGGTCCCGCATGCGAATCTGAGCCGCCGTACTCCATCCCAACACGCTTGCCACCTGTCTGCGCACGTGAGCCAGCACGACTTTCCGACGATCGGTAATCGTCGCATTTTGAATTTGCTCGGGTAAATTCAATGGCGTTGCAGTTTGCTCGAACAGCGATTCTTGGCTGGCAAACAAGAGGCGTAACCTGTCAAGCGAGACAACGCATCGGCCCTCCGGAGTTAACAACCTGACGTTGGCAATCATCCCTCGCTCGTCCGCGCTGTAGGTCGCGTGGCTCCAGACCTGCGAGCCAGGACGGTCATAGACGCAAATCCGTTTTACGCTGTCCATCCATGCCGACTTGCCTTTCGTCCCGTTGGTAATCCCTGTCATAGCCACTTGCAGACACGACTCGAGTAAGACCGGGTGGATCAGGTATTCGCCGACGTCCCGCAGGGAATCCGGCAATTCAACAAGACCTAGCGACTCGTTCTCGCCACGCCAAAGCTGGCAAAGAACCCGCAATCCAGTTCCGTAATCAACGTGAAAGTCACGGCATGAGTGATAGAATTCGGCGACCGGGACGGCTTGTGGGCACTTCTGTAACAACTCCGCGATACTCGTGTCGGATGAGGGGGGAACTTCGGCGCCTGGTTGGTAGATACTCTCCGCGCGGGCGGTCCAAGTCTCGTCCCGCTCAAGGCTGGAGACACGAATGAACCACGGCCCGTCCTGCTGGACCACGGTAATCTGCACGGTTTGGGTTGGATGTCCGGAAACGAGCAAAGGCCTTCGAATGACCAGTTCCTCAAGCAGAATTCCCGAGATGGCATCCTCGGTGTCATCACCCTTCGGACGCGCCAGCTCGACGACGCGTCGCGCGTCGACCGCTCCGCCGCCCGCGCGTGGGGAGCCCCCCTTCCATACCGCCGCCAGCATCATTTCCAAGAGGGCACCAGCGGGAACGATGGGGCAATCACCAACGGAATAATCGCCAAGGTAGGGGGTCGCAGCGGTGGGGATCGCTGCTTCGAACACCACGCCATGGCCTGGCGACGGTAGGGCATGTCCAAGTAGCGGATGGACCGGTTCGGCTTCGCCAATCGCGCTGGAAAAGAATTCCCGATACGAGGTGTGGAGGCACTCAACAATCTCGCGCCCGGATGGCAGCACTTTATTGTCAGTAACCGTCGAACCGCAAACTCTACCCGCATAGCTGACGAAAGCGAGTGCGACACCGTGTCCCGCGACGGGAGCCGGAACGCCATAGAGACCGTCGATTCGTGCCCCGCCAAGGTACCGCACGCTCTGCGGGCCCAAGAGGATGGTGCAGACAAGGTTGGTCTTCTTAATCACCGATTCCCAGACTCCTCGATGGAGCGGCCTCGGCACGAATCGATAGATCACCGCTGCGGCAAACTCATACGCCGCAATCGTCCCGTCCCGCTTCATGCTGCTGAATACCTCTTGGACACGCTTGAGCCTTTTGAGGACATTCGATTCAGAAACCGGTAGGCTGAGCGCCGAGAGCACCAGGTGGTTGCCCAAGCCCCCTTTGCTGGATCGCGGAGGGACGGCCATCGGTACGATAACGCGCATGTCCTTGTTCGGTACGCGGTGCTGCTCGTGGTAAAGTCTGAGCGCACCCGCAATGATGGTATACAGCACATCATGGAGCGTCCCATTTACCTGCCGCATCATTTGCGCCAGTTCGCGTCGCGGAAAGTCGACCGTAGCAATGGCCCGCTGGCCGGAGGTGGGGCCGTTCAGCGGACTGCCCGCGCAGGGCACGAGCGATTCAGAGAGCAGTTTCTTAGAACATTTTAAAACGTGTCCCAGTTTGTCTCGCCAGCCATTGCGAGGTGGTGAGAATATTTCCTCGGGTTCGGTCACTAGCGGTTCGGATCGAGAGGGGGAGTCGGAGGTAATCGCGTCGAGCAGTCCTATCACCCTCACGCCGTCCGCGACACCGTGATGGACGCATAACACGACGCAGGCCGTGTTGTTGTCACCGGCGATCAGCACCAGCCGCCACGGAGGACGCGACATGTTGAGCGGCTTGCTGAAGATCTTGCCAGCTTCGGCAAATAAATCTTCCGCGCCTTGGATGTCGGACGAATGAACCGACTCGAGGTGATTGGCCAGGTCGAAATCTGCATCCGGTTGCCAAGCGAGGCGTGGCTTACGGACGACTTTATCCCGTAGGCGGGGAAACGCGTCCAGCACGGAACGGACTCTCGACTCAACACTTCCCCAATCGGGTGCACCGTCCAATAGACACACCGCAGCGATGGTCTGCCGCATAACGCCGCTATCTATGCTGAAGAAGGCGGTGTCAACATGATCCATGGGGTGAAGGTTGCTCATAAGTCTTTAACAGTTCAATACTACGGTGTAAGATGGGGCTTCTCAAGATACTCGAAGCAGCGCACGGAGGAAACATTCTCGGACCAATCATCACATGACTGAAAGCGCCGCCAAAAACGACTATCGACCGCTATTACAAGATGCGGTGCTTAAGATCCGAGAACTCAAGGCGCGAATTGACGACTTAGAACGCGGCAAAAACGAAGCCATCGCGATCATCGGTCTAGGCTGTCGTTTTCCGAGTGGGATCAACGGCCCCGATGACTATTGGAACTTCTTAACGTCCGGTCAAAACACGGTTTCAGAGGTCCCACCGGATCGCTGGAACGTGAATGGCTACTTCGATTCTGATCCCGATGCACCCGGAAAAATATCTTCGCGGTATGGCTGTTTTCTGGAGAACGTCGATCGGTTCGACGCCGAGTTCTTCGGCATTTCGCCGGCGGAGGCGACCAGCATGGATCCGCAACATCGGCTGCTGTTGGAAGTCAGTTGGGAGGCGCTGGAAAACGCCGGCCAGTCGCCTGACCGTTTGTATGGTGGGCAGGCCGGGGTGTTCGTTGGTATTTCTGGAAACGACTATTCACAGCTACTGTCGATGCGCGACGAGGCGGAAATTGATTCCCATCTTGGCACAGGTATCTCGCACAGCACGGCGGCCGGACGCATCTCACACCTGTTGGGTTTGCGAGGGCCGAGTATGGCGGTCGACACGGCCTGTTCGTCGAGCCTCGTGGCCACGCATCTGGCTTGCCAAAGTCTGCGGTCCCAAGAGTGCGAATTGGCGCTGGCTGCTGGCGTGAACCTGGTGTTGCTGCCAGAGACTAGCATCTACTTCAGTAAGGCCAAATTACTGTCCGCTGACGGTCGCTGCAAGACATTTGCCGCCTCGGCCGATGGCGTCGTTCGCGGCGAAGGTTGCGGTGTGGTCGTGTTGAAACGATTAGCGGATGCCGAGGCAGATCACGACAACATTCTGGCGGTCATCCGCGGATCCGCGGTTAACCACGATGGGCCCAGCGGTGGATTGACCGTACCCAACGGCCCGGTCCAGCAAGCACTGATCCGCCAGGCGCTGGACACCGCTGGTGTGGATCCGCTGGACGTGAGTGTCGTCGAGGCCCATGGGGCGGGTACCTTGTTGGGGGACGCCATCGAACTTGGTGCACTCGGGGAGGTTTACTGCCGCGGACGCCCACCGGAATCCCCGCTGATCGTGGCATCCCACAAGACCAATCTGGGACACCTGGAATCGGCGGGCGGAATCACCGGGCTCATCAAAATTGTATTGGAGCTGCAGCATGGAGAGATTCCGCCGCATTTGAATTTCGACCAGCCAAATCCGAATGTCGCCTGGGACAACCTGTCGCTCCGGATTCCTACGGAGCGGATACCCTGGCCTGGCAACGGGCCATCTAGATTTACGGTATCCAGAGTCGCAGGAGTTAGTTCCTTCAGCTTTAGTGGCACCAACGCGCACCTTGTCGTCGGGGAATCACCGGCGGCGCAAACCGAACCGTCTTCTGCCGACCCTCCACTCCATCTGCTCACGCTATCGGCCAAGTGCCAGGCGGCACTGCAGGAGCTGGCCCGACGATACGCCGACTATTTGCGTGATGCAGCCGATTTTTCCGACGTTTGCTACACCGCAAACAAGGGCCGGTCGCACTTCGAACACCGTTTGGCGATGGTGGCCCGTTCAGCAAACGATGCGGCCATAAAACTCGACGCGTTCCTTGGCGGACAGGACGCCGAGGGATTGTTCCACGGTAGAGTGGTCGAAGACGAGCAGCCCGACGCTAAAGAAATGAGGAGCGCGCCTCCGGACGATGGTGCAAGACTGGCAAGCTTCGCCAAGACCTATGTCGAAGGTGGTTCCGTCAACTGGGAAGATATTGACCCGGACCGACAGCGCCGGAAGGTGCCACTGCCAACGTACCCGTTCCAGAGGAAGCGGTATTGGGTCGAGCTGAAGGACCACAACGCTTAAACAACGTTTCAAAACACTCACACTAGGAATCGACCGTGCCAACTTCCACAGCAACTCGTTCCCAGGTTCCCGAAGGGGCCAGCACGTTGGTCGAGCTGCTGACTTACCGTGCCGAGCACGATGGCGATCGCACGGCGTACACTTTTATGGACGACGGTGAAACCATCTCGGGTGGCTTAACGTTTCAGCAGCTGGACGCTCATGCCCGCTCGATTGCCGCCGTTTTGCGTAACTTGACGGGAAAGGGGGAGCGGGTATTGTTGCTGTATCCGCCCGGCCTGGAGTTCATCAAGGCGTACTGGGCCTGTCTGTTTGCCGGCGTGGTTGCGGTCCCCCTTTATCCGCCACGCCGCAGTCGTCCTGATCGTCGCATCCCCGACGTTGCCAAGGATGCTCGAGCGACTCTAGCTCTGAGCACGGCGGAAATCGTCGCCGACCTGCAAGCGTGTCAAGAGCATGCCGCATTGTTCGAAGGGGTCTCGTGGTGCGCGACCGACGAGATCCGTGCGGGCGACCAGTTTTGTGCGGAATCTCTGACAGGCAACACGCTGGCATTCTTGCAATACACCTCCGGTTCGACGTCAGCGCCCAAGGGGGTCATGGTCAGCCACGCAAACCTGCTGGAAAACCTCGCTAACCTACAGGAGGGTTGGCACCATTCGTCGGATAGCGTGATGGTCACGTGGCTCCCGACGTTTCACGACATGGGACTTATCTACGGTGTGCTTCAACCTGTGTTTAATGGCTTCTCATGTTACGCGATGCCTCCGGCTGCATTTTTCCAGCGTCCGTTGCGATGGTTGCAGATGATCTCACGCTTCGGCGGCACTCACAGCGGCGCTCCGAACTTTGCTTACGACCATTGCGTGAGGAGTATCTCGGCCGACGAGCATCACGATCTTGATCTGAGCACGTGGTGCATGGCCTTGAACGGAGCCGAACCGGTTCGGGAATCGACATTGCAACGGTTCGCGGAATACTTTGCGCCGTGCGGATTCCGCGCCGAAACGTTTTGCCCAGGTTATGGTCTTGCCGAGGCGACTTTGAAGGTGACTGCCACGCACGACAACGCGCCGGTGGCAACGTGCTGCGTGGAGGTGGACTCGTTGGCCGACCACCGCCTCGTGGAAGTGGCAGAGTCGCTAGACGGGTCGCGAACGCTGGTTGGTTGCGGCCCGCCGTCGGGATCCAACCGGATTGCCATCGTCGATCCGGAATCGTTCATCGAGTGTTCCCCAGATCGCGTAGGTGAAATCTGGGTGTCCGGTCCGACCGTGGCGCAAGGGTACTGGAACCGGGCCGAAGAAACCGCCGAAACTTTTCGGGCTTTCATGGCCGACACAGGCGATGGACCGTTCCTGAGGACCGGCGATCTGGGATTTTTGCGCGAGGGCCACTTGTACGTCACTGGCCGCATCAAGGACCTGATCATTCTGCAAGGTGCGAACGTTTACCCGCAAGACCTCGAGCTCACGGTCGAGGGCTGCCACGCGTCCCTACGTCCGACCTGCGGTGCGGCGTTCAGCGTGGAGGTGACCGAGGAAGAACGACTGGTCGTCGTGCAGGAAATCGAACGATCCGCTGCCCAAACGTTAGACTCGGGCGCGGTCATCGGGGAGATCCGGCGAGCCGTCGCGGAAGAGCACGCGCAAAACCTCCACGCCGTGGTATTGCTACAACCGGCCAGCATCTTCAAGAGCTCCAGTGGAAAGATTCAGCGCCGAGCGTGCCGAAAAGCGTTTCTGGAAGACAAATTGAAGGTCGTTGCCCAATGGCGGGCTGCGGCCGAATTTACGGTCCCCAGCAAATGGGTCGAGCAACTTCGAGGTTTGCCGGCGGACGAACGCAAGTCGCGTCTAGTTGCTCACCTGCGCAGTGTGATCGCCGCAGCGTTAAACCTCGGATCGGAACCGATCCCGCTACGTGCACGCTTTGTCGACTTGGGAGTCGAGTCATCGCAGGCGTCGGAGATCAGCCTGCGCATGCGCGACGAGCTAGGGCTATCGCTGCCGGCGACGCTGGTCTTCGACTATCCCACACTGGAGGCGATGGTGGAGTATTTGGACGGCGAATTGTTTGCTGCAACCAAGACTGCGGCGGCCGCGACGGACGAGCAACGAGTTGCGCTGGATCGTTTATCTGCGGAAGAACTCGCCGACCTACTCGCCAAGGAGACGAAAAAGAGTTAGCGATAGTGAAAGCACTTTTCCCGACCCACGTCGGGACCGGACAAGCCGGCAGGGGTTTGCCACAGAACTGGAACAGTCCAACTAGGAGTCCCAACTCGATACACCGAATTTTTTCGGAAAATCCAAAGATTTCCCAAAAAAGGATTGTTTTTCCAAAATCACAGCTTAAACCGCCCGGTGTACGAGGGTTAGATACCTCGTACTAAAGACATCGAAACCAATCGGGAGAACACCTCTCACAGCATCAATGACGCGAGCGTAAAGCCGTATTCACAGTTCCATGTCAGCGACATGGGTTTGTGTGTGTGCGGCTTTTTCTATTGACCGAACCGGGCGCGTCGCCTGTTCCATTTTCGTTGAATCTCGGTCGAGATTGTTCGGCCACAGATTCTCACAACCGAATTATTGGAGATAAGCAAGATGAAGATCATTAATCGACTTACCCTTCAGAAACCCGCCACCTTGGCGCTGGCAGTTGTGTGCTGCGATTTTATTTTTTTGGACAATGTTTACGGCGACGTCAACTTCGATTGGGCGACCGTTGGGAACGTTCGGAACGCGGCGGATACAACCACTCTTGGTTCTGTCGACCACGTGTTCCGCATCAGCAAACACGAAGTCACGAACGCGCAGTACACCGAATTCCTCAACGCGATTGACGCTGGAGGGACGAATCCTAACGGCGTTTACAACGCCAACATAGGCTCTGAGGAACGCGGTGGGATCTCTTTGACCAGCGTAGCCACCGTTGGGTCGACCTATGTGACCAAGCCGAACATGGGCAACGAGCCGGTCAACTTCGTTTCGTTCTTTGACGCCATGCGATTTACGAATTGGCTGGAAAACGGTCAACCAACCGATGGTAGTGGCACTGAGAGTGGGGCTTACACCATTGGCACTGGATTGGACGAGGTCCGCAGCCCGGGCACGACCCATTTCATTCCCAGCGAAGACGAATGGTACAAGGCGGCCTATCATCACCCTGCGGCCGCTGGCGGCGACGCGGACGATTATTGGCTGTATCCCACCGGTACGAATCAATCGCCTTCGATCGCCATTGCCAGTGTGACAGGCGATATCTCCAACCCAGGCACGAACATCGTCAACCATCTTCGTACCGCGGATTAGAACGGGGAAAATGGCAACGTAACCTCGGTGGGCACGGCCGGTGCCGAGAGCGCAAGCTTCTACGGCACCTTGGACCAGGGGGGCAACGTCTGGAAGCTGAATGAGGCGGTCAACTTGTCGTTCCGCGGTCGGCGCGGGGGTTCGTGGGACAGCCGCACATTCAATCTGGCCTCGTCGCACCAGCCCATCGGCGTCTTCGCGGGGGACGACAGCATCACCGTTGGCTTCCGGAGCGCGAGCATCCCTGAGCCCCATATGATTGTGCTAGTCGGTATAGGGAGTCTGTTGATGCCGAGTTTACACAGATGGTTTGTGGTATAGAATTTGTGCACCATATGATTGTGCTAGTCGGTATAGGGAGTCTGTTGATGTCGAGTTTACACAGATGGTTTGTGGTATAGAATTTGTGCATTACTTAGGAGGACGGACATGGAGTTCGGTATCGGTGTTATTGGTGCGACGGGGTTCATAGGGACTCCGTATCGCCAGGAGATCCGCGATTCTGGCGATGACGTGCGGGTCGTCGCGCTTTGCGCACGCCGGCAGGATCGTCTGGAGCGGGCTGGCGCGGAAGATGGGGCTGAGCTCCTTGCCAGCGACTGGCAACAAGTCGTTGAACATCCGGACGTGAACCTGGTTTTGGTGCTGACCCCGGACGCACTGCACTTCGATCCTGTCATGGCCAGCGCACAACTGGGGAAACATCTCGTTTGTGAAAAACCGCTGGGCACGGACGTCCGGCAGGCCCGGACGATGTGGCAAGCGGTGCAAGCGGCGGGCGTCGCGCACTTCGTCCCCTATTGGACTCGCTACGTTCCCGCGTTTCGACGAGCTAGAGAGTTGGTTCGCGAAGGTCGGCTTGGAAAGCTGCGCGCCTTTGTTTATCGCTGGCACAACCCCAGACCCCTATCGATGCCGTTCACCTGGCGAGACGATGCGACGTTGTCGTCGGCCGGATCGATCGCCGACGTCGGCTCCCACGCTTATGACACGCTGCGATTCATTCTGGGCGAAGAAGCCCAGCGCGTTTTGGCCCACACGAAAGTCGTTATGCCGGCCAAACCGGATCTGGGTGCGATTGACCTGAGCGAAGCCCTGTCTTGGGGAGAAGAACACCAGTCGTCTTCCCAGCCAACTCGTAAGGGAACGGTCCCTGACTATGGGCAAGTCAGCCTCGATTATGCCAGCGGTATGGTCGGTTCGATAACGGTGTCTCACGCCAGCTATTTGCGCAAAGGTTTCGGGCCTGAATTGGAACTACACGGAACACTTGGATCACTTTCGGTGGATCGAATTGCCGGTGAGCTCCGATTTGCGGACAGCCCCGAACCAGCGCGGCAGCTGGAGACCGTTGAGGACAGTGGCTTTGGCAACCGTTTTCAAAAGTATGTGTTCCCAGCTCTCCGTGATCGCATCGCAGGCAAGGAATCTTTACATCCTGGCATGGAAGACGGTTGGCGAGTTCAGATTTTTACGGATGCGGTCGTCGCATCCGCCCAGCGCGGTGGCTGGGTCAAGCTGGCGGAAGTGGCAGACAGATGAACGAAGAGGTCCCAATCATGCGTATCGCCATGTCTCTGGTCGTCGCGGCTGTGCTCATCGGCCAAATTCAGATTTCATCCGCCAGCGACGTCGACCGCCTTGGAAAACGAATCCTCTGGACCACATCCCGTATTCATGGCACGCCCGATCCGCCGCCGCCATACCAAACCAAGCGAGCCTTTGCCAACTTAACGTTTGACGAACCGCTCTCCTTGGTGAATGCCCCTGGGACGGACCGCATGTTTGTCGCAGAGCGATTTGGCAAGGTCTATTCGTTTCGCAAACATGAAGATGTCGAGCAGGCGGACGTCTGCCTGGACGTCAACAGTACGATTTTCGGGCTCGCTGTGCATCCCGATGTCGCCAGCAACGGCTACATTTACATCTCATACTTGAATCCGCTCATCAAGGGTCATCATCCGCTGGCCAAAGACTATTTTCCCACCGGTACGCGCGTCTCGCGATTTAAAATGACAAGTTTCGATCCACCGCGTTGCGATCTGGATTCTGAGTTGGCGATTATTAAATGGCCATGCGGGGGACATAACGGTGGCTGCTTGAAATTTGGTCCAGACGGTTATCTCTATATCTCACTCGGCGATTCCAGTGACATCGCCGACCAACGGGAGACGGGACAAGACCTCAGCGATCTTTACGCCTCGATTCTTCGCATCGACGTAGATAGTCAAGAAGAAGGTCGAGCGTACGGCATTCCGCCTGATAACCCATTCGTTAATGTACCCCGCGCGCGTCCTGAAATTTGGGCATACGGAGTGCGCCAAGTTTGGAGAATGAATTTCGATCGCGTCACAGGAGAGCTTTGGGGAGGCGAAGTCGGACAGGATCTCTGGGAAAGTGTCCTGCTTATTCAACGCGGCGGGAATTACGGATGGAGTGTTACGGAAGGATCACATGCGTTTCGACCGGAGCGTAAGCGGGGACCATCGCCCATCCTCACGCCGATCCATGAATACAACCACACGGAGGGACGCTCCATCACCGGTGGATACGTCTACCGTGGTTCGCGGCTGAAGGAACTGGTCGGCGCGTACATCTTTGCGGACTATGATTCGGGGCGAGTGTGGGGATTGCGGTGTGACGGCAGCGACGTGGTATGGCACGAAAAGCTTTGCGAATCGAGACGGAGAATCGTCTCGTTCGGCGAAGATGATGAAGGAGAATGTTATTTAGTGGACCACGTTGGCGGTGGCTTATACAGCCTGGTACCGACTGAGGAACAAACGGACGACCAAGACTTTCCCAGAACACTTAGCGAAACGGGCCTGTTTTCATCTGTCCCACAGCTCACACCTGCACCGGGCGTGATTCCTTTTTCAATCAATGCTCCGTCCTGGGCGGACGGCGTGCAGAAGCAGTGGTACCTGGCCGTACCGGATGACAAGCAAATTGAGTTCGACGGAATCAAATATCCGGATTCAGAAGTTCCGGCTGGCTGGAAGTTTCCGGACGGGGCCGTGATCGTCGAGACTATCAACCTGGAGATGCAGAAGGGCGATCCCGCGAGTCTCCGCCACCTGGAAACTCGCATCTTGCATCACGAAAAGTTGCCCGGTGATGAAGAAATGGGCGATCAGTATTGGAATGGCTACACGTACGTTTGGAACGACGAGCAAACGGACGCTTTGCTGTTGGATAGTCCTAACGGTTTGGACCGGACATATTCGATACGTGACCCAGACAACGTTACCGCACCGGGCAGTCCGTCGACGTTGAAGTGGCACTTTCCGAGCCGGGACGAATGTACTGTCTGCCACAATATGTCAGCCAAATACATACTCTCGGGAAATACCTTGCAGCTGAACAAAGATCACGACTACGGCGACGGCGTCGTGGTGAATCAAATCCGCGCCTTCCAGCATTGGGGCCTTTTCGACGCCCCTTTGCCAACGTCCGTCGAGCAAATGGACCGACTGGTCGAGTCCCGCGACCAGTCGCATGATCTCGAACACCGAGCCCGAGCCTATCTGCATGCCAACTGCGCCTTTTGTCATCGTAAGTGGGGCGGTGGCAACGCCGAGTTCAAGGTGGTGTATACGCTGGACCTCAACGAAACTGGGATTCTCGGCGCCGAGCCAGCACATGGCACATTCCAACTTCCGGATGCGCGACTGGTGGTCCCAGGTGACCCCTATCGTTCAATTCTCTTCTATCGCCTGGCGAAACTGGGCCGGGGGCGCATGCCCCGCGCTGGCTCGCAAACCATTGACACACACGGACTTCGCCTAATTCATGACTGGATCGCCCAACTGCCGTCAGCGAGTGCCGCCACGCACAAATCTACGGATGCGGAGGATGCCATCCGAGCGGCGCAGAGCGTACTTCGCGAACCGTCATCCGAATCAGAAGCTCGCCAGGCGGCTGATGCACTCTTGCATTCGACACGCGGAGCATTCGTACTGAGCTGGACGTTAGACGAAATGCCCGTGCATGATCGGCGACGGGACAAACTGATTGCCATGGGTGCCGAGCACCCAATTCCTGACGTCAGGGACCTGTTTGAACGATTTCTTCCCGAAGAACGGCGGACGCAGCGATTGGGCACCGTCATTGATACCCAAAAGATTCTTGCGTTAGATGGCAACGCGGCCCGTGGCAGAGAGCTTTTTCTGTCGGATGGTGTCCAATGCAAGGGCTGTCACCAAGTTCATGGAACCAATATCGAATTGGGACCCAACCTCAGTGAGATTGGCAAGAAATACGACCCCGCCCAGCTCCTGGCAACCATTGTCGAGCCGTCCAAGAAGATCGATCCGCAGTTCCTGGCCTTGCTCGTGGTGACCTCCGATGGCAAGACGTATACTGGCCTAATCAAAGAGCGTGGCCAGGAGGAAGTTGTTTTGATAACGGCTGATAAGAAAACGATTCGTTTGGCAACGGACGACGTTGAAACGATACAACCTCAAACGAAATCGTTCATGCCCGATCTCCTGTTGCGGGATCTCACCGCACGCGACGCGGCGGATTTGTTGGCGTATCTAAGTTCGTTGAAGTAGGTTTTTCGGGGTTCGGACGGAGAAAAGGGGTCGGGCCTCATTCTAGTAGGCTCAACGCTCAACGTCAACGGGCAACCCGGACTTTCCGGATGCGATTGCCGCGTGGACTGTCTCGAAAATATGCCTTGCCACGTGCGCGTTTAACGGCGTATCACCATCTTCGTCGATCGCTCGCGCGAAATGGTCGGCCAGGAGCCAGTCATTGTGATTGGCCACGCGCAGATGGGGATAAATTGTGTCAGGCCGTCCACGGTAGTAAACCGATACCTCTGGTCGCGCTTCGCTGATGACGAGCGAGCCTTCCGTCCCTACGATATGCAGCTTGATCTCTCCGATGTCCGGATGGCTTGCATTGCCTATTCGGCCCATACAGATCGAACCGACAATGCCGTTGTCCATTTCCAGGGTGACCGTTGCCAAATCGTCAACGTCGTTGTCCAGCTGGAGCTGGTGAAAATGGGCTTTGGCTCGGGCAAAGACACGACGCACGCGAAGGCCGGTAACCACGTGTATATAGGCCAGCGGATAAATGCCTTCGACTTCCAGCTCACCCATGGGCTTGTGCCCTAATCCGCCGTCAGCACCAGTCGCGTGAGCGGCGATCAGGTATTCCAGCCAATCCAACGGCGGATCGTCGTCGGCTCGCGAACTGATGGGAGGACCAGCGTCCTTGGCGAAATAGAAATCGACATGGATTGCTGCTACCTTGCCAATTTTCCCGTCGGCAACCGCACTGGCAGCTTGCTGCACAGCCGGAAGGAAGTTGCGATTCCACATCATGAATTTGACGCCGTTACGCTCAACCGCCTCCACGACACGATCGCACTCCGTCAAAACGGTTGACATCGGTTTGTCTTGAACCACGTGCAGACCCGCATTGGCAGCCCGCACACTCAAGTCACAATGGCGTTCCGCCGCCGAACTTACCACGGCAACTTTGGCATCGTAATCCGACAAAGCGGATTCGACACTGCGAACGTAGGGAACCTTTAACTCCTCCGCGAACGCTTCATTTCGTTCGTGCGCCCATTCAGGCTGTTCGGGATCATCGGCGACCACGGCCGCGTGAAATCGGGTGTGAGCAAGCATTCCCCGCGGTATGTAGTCGTGTTTTACAACGCTTAGGATGGCTACCGGAATCGGTTCAAGTGGTGAGTTAGCAAGGCTCATAGTCGCCTCCCTGCAAACGATAAGCGCCGCCGGACGACGCAGCCGCTTCAATGGCGGCGACGACAGCCATCGCACGCCGAGAGTCTGAAACGCTATCTTCCATTTTCCGCCCGTCCGAAATGGCGGAAACAAAATCCTCCAGTTGCGTACGACAATGAAGTCGTCCTTGGTCGACTGCCAAACCCGAAACACCTTGCTCGTTGAGTAACAAGTTGATGTTGTGGTGATCGTCAGCGTAGGCGGCTCCTTGGGAGCCGATCATCGACAACGAAAAATACGGTGGAGATTCAGAAGTGGGTCGGTTAACGCAGTCGATCAAAGCCATGCCACCACCTGGGAAGCCCAGGTGGATTTGCACGCCCTGGGAAGTATTGAGATCGCCAGTGCGCATGGCTGTCGCGTAGACGAGTGCTGGCCAAGCGTCAAACAACCAACAGACAACATCGACTTCATGAACCACTAGTCGGGTGAGCGAATCGTCATCCGCTGGCTGGCCGAGAGTAGAGTTCCAATGATGGACTCTGACCAAACCTGGCAGGCCTAACTGGCCAGCATCGAGACTTTGCCGGACCGCTTGTTGGTAGGGCATCATGCGCAACGGCCACGTGACCATGATGTAGTTGGTCCCGGTAGGTTTTGCAAGCGCCGCGGCGGTTTTTGGGTCGATGGGTCCGTTGACCAGCATGTGTTTATCGCGTTCGACGGCTCGTTCAATGAACTCTCCGAAAATCATCGACTGGGAAAAACTGACAACGGCATCAAATTCATCCGCGTGGCTCTCGAATAGCTGGTTCCAGTCCCCCGCGGCTACGCCGATATCAAGCTGATCGGCAATTTCGCTTTTCCGGTCCTGGTCGGCTTCGACTAAAGCCACAACCTGGGCGCTGCGGAGATCTCGCAGCACGAGCGCAAGATCAGCGCCGGCTGATCCGACATCTCCAATTGCCAAGCGAATCATGTTCGTAGTTTTCATTTTTCTTGATGAAATCCATATTCGGATTCCGGATATGGCTGGACGAGACATGTAATATCCCAAGGCGTACTATGATGTGCAAAAACGGCGCCGGCAAGCGGACTAGCTGGTTGCCCAAAGGTGGCGTCTGTATTAGGGTTGGTCGTTGATATACTTTCACAACGGGTCCATGGTCCGTGAGCAGCCGTCATGATTCAACCTTTCGACAAACACAAGATCGTGCACATATCTGGAATCGATCATCCCGAATCGATCGGCATTGGTCCGCATGGTGAACCCTATACCGCTGGGACCGGGGGCCAGGTTTATCGAATCAATCTGGATGACAATTCCTGCGAAGAATTTGCCCGGACTGAGTACCGCTGTCTCGGGTCCGCAGTGGATGCGGACGGGAACCTCTACCTGGCTTACGCAGGTGGCGAAACGGTGCTTAAGGTGACGCCAGATGGCCAAATCAGCGACTATGCCCGCGGCCCGGGTGGAAGAGCTTTTCAGTGTGCCAACTACCCGGCATTCGACTGCAGCGGCAACATGTATCTCTCCGAGAGCGGTGACTGGTCGGGTGAGGTCAACGGGTACCTGCACAAAATCAAACCCGGAGGTGGCGACGCCGAACTATGGTTCCCGGAACCGGTCGACACACCGAATGCTATTGCGCTGGACGCGGCAGAGAAATACCTGTATTTCGTGGAGACGTTCGGCAACGCCGTTGCTCGAGTGGCGATCAATCCGGATGGCTCCGCGGGGGTGTTCGAACGGGTCGTACATATGCCGCAACACATTCCCGATGGGATCGCGTTTGACACCGCAGGTCGGATCTGGATCGCCTGTCATCGTCCGGATGCGATCTACGTCTACGACCTCCAATCGCGACGGCTAGATTTGTTTTGCCACGATTGGGCAGGAGAATATCTGCGAGGTCCAACCGACGTCTCGTTTGCCGGACCGAATCGGGACGTTGTGCTGGCTGCGTCGTTGGACAACTTGGTGGTTCACCGTTTCGACGGCGTCGGCGTGACGGGCCTGCGGTTGAATTATCCAAGGTTTTCTTGACGTCAACCCCCATGGTCCTCAGGCGCGCGACGATTTCGCGACGCGCTTCCTGCAGATCGCCAAAACTCTCATAAGCGGAGGTCAGCGAATTTCCCTAAGGCGGTCGACCCACGTGGGTTAGTGTTCTTACCAAGGACCCGAATAAAACGCAGTCAGCCAACGCAGGGGTGCGTACGGCTTCAGCTGGTGGTTCTGGCATAGGGCAGGAGGGATTTGCACAAATGCGGGCGAGTGGGGTTCCGGTCGAAGACGGCAACCTTTTAGCTAAATTGATAACGGCTCCTACAGTTTTATAAAGCTGCGTCGGTGCCGGTCGGACGCGCGTAAAGAGATTGCTTGCGGAATGAACTGTGAAATCAACTTGTTACGTCGGGAGCGGCGGATGGCTCCCTCTGGCGGCTGACCTGCTCTCCTATCTACCGGCGATTTTGACGTTATTCGGCACTTTGATTTTGGAACGGGTTTTGGAAAATTAAAACGTTAATTCAAGGTGGTCTGGTTTACGACGGTTTGGGTACACCCGCCCAGCGCGTCGATGTGCGGATCGACGATCGACAGATTCTCGAAATCGGAGCCGATTTGCCGCCGCACAAAGATTCGATCTTTGCTGCTCAGGACATGATTGTCGCACCGGGACTCATTGATCTACACGCCCACGTCAACGATGGCATGGGGCTGTTTTCTCTGAACCCCGCCGAGGTAGGTTTGCGTACGGGCGTTACGACGTTGCTCGATACGGGTTCCGCGGGAGCGCTGACCTATGGCACGTTTCACGACTATGTCATACCGCAGGCCGCCGAAGATATTTTTGCCTTGCTCAACATATCTCAGCTAGGAGTCCAGGGTGGTCGTGGCCCGGAGCCTTTCTTTGGCGAACTTTCCGACCTGCGCTACATCGACGTCTCTGCCGCGGTGGCCTGTATCGAGGCCCATCGCGATCGCATTGTCGGCCAAAGTTCGTTTGTCGGCTAACCTCGCCGACAACCAACCCGAAAAAGAGATCGCAGGACTGCAGGGCGCTGTCGAGGCTGCCCAGCGGACGGGTTTACCTTGTATGATACACCGTGCTTTGTCCAACATTCCCCGACCCGAAATGCTGAAAGCGCTCCGCCCGGGCGACATCGTAACACACACCTATCATGGACACGCGGACCATAGTTTCAGCCGGACGGACGGTGCGCCAACGGCAAGCATGCAACGTGCCCGAGAGCGTCGAATTCTGTTCGATGTAGGCCACGGTGTAGGCAGTTTCGTCTGGCGAATCGCTGAAGCCGCCTGCCAACAACACGGATTTTTTCCGGACTCGATCAGCACTGACATCCATCGCTTCAACGTCCAAGGGCCCGTTTTCGACTTGACGACCACCATGACCAAGTTTCTACATCTAGGTATGGGCTTGGACCAGGTGATCCGGGCCACCACTTCGGTTCCCGCGAGAGCCATGGGGATGGATGACAGCGGGTCTCCCTGCAGCGCGGCATGATGTCCGACATCACCCTACTACGCCTCGTCAGTGGACCTACTGAGTAATTTTAACACCCGCCGATCCGAAGGGCGCCTACGCCGCGGCGGTTTTGGCCAGCGCACCTGTCACCTATTACCGGTTCGAAGAATCGAGTGAAATCATCCTGGATTCGGCGAACTCACCCGTTCCACCGCAATCCAACGCGCAAAACGGCATCAACGATGGTGCGACCCTGGGCGTGCCGGGACCGTGGCCCGGCGATATACTGGGTGGTGAGCCGATCGGCGCGGTCGGCTTTGACCCCAGAAATCTGGCCGCGGATTTCGACGGCTTCGGTTTTTTAGGTGACCGGTTCACGGCCGCTTCGAGTCAATTCAATCAGCTGGACGAGGGTCCGTATTCGTTTGAACTTTTTTTCAAATCCGACTCGACTGGCGCCGGCCTTCATCAGAACGTGATATCGAAAGGTACGTGCTGTGACCGCAACAGCTGGTTTTTGCTCTACGCGGGAACGTCCGGTGGCCCACTTACCCAAGGGCACCTCCGCTTTGGAATTGACGACGGGGGTAACGGTGAGTTTGTGGATTCGACGATCTCCTTAGCGCCAAACGAGTGGTCGCATCTGGCGGGAACTTACGATCCGATCACTGGTGAGGCCCGGCTGTATGTCAACGGGCAACTTGAAGTTTCTGGAACGCTCACTGGTTCTCCAACACCGAGCGACGGCGCCCCGTTGGCCGTATCCCACTGGTAAACAGCACGGTACGATTTCGACGTGCTGGATAACCCGGTAATGCGGAAACAGGCCAATCCCCTGAAAGACATAGCCGATGGTGCGCCGCAACACCGCAGGGTCTTGCTTAGTAACGTCTTGGCCATCGACATGGATCGTGCCACTGGTTGGCTCAATCAGTCGGTTGATCATCTTCAGAGTCGTCGTCTTTCCGCATCCCGACGAACCCAGCAGAACCAGTGTTTCCCCGTCATTTACATGGAGCGATAACTCGCGAACGGCATACGATTGACCGCCATCGAACGATTTACTGACTCCTTCGAGGACGATCATCGTGCAGCCCTTCCGGTTGCGGATGAGGAACTCTCGCCAACCTCTTAGCCGCCTTGCAGGGATTCCAGCAGTTCGCAATCCAGATCCTTCAGCTTCCTGGCGACGACGGCCACATAGAACAGTGGCTCGCCGGTGATCGAAATTCGGTGCTGGTAGCGGCGGTAACACAATGTCTGGATGTAGCCGTCTCGATTGAGCCTTCGGATCAAGCCGCTGAAGCCACTTTCGTCCTGTTCTCGGAGAAAACTCTCCTTCAGATTGAAAGCGAGCCAACCGGGAATGGCGATCAGATCGAGCGCTTTGGCGAAGGCCAACGGTGGGATATCGCCGAAACCAAGCGCAGCCACTGTGGTCAGGCAGTTTGCATCTGATCGTCGCAGTTTTTCCTCCTCGGCTTCCGGTAGATCAGTCAAATCCGTGACACGGTAGTCGTCGTAGACGTCGGGTCGGTCGCGACTGGCTGCGTCTTTGGCCGCCGGAATAATGTCGATCCCGACGATAGATTGGACACCGAGAACCTGCAGCTCGTCTCCCACCATGCCGTTGCCGGCACCCACGTCGAGCACACGAAATTCGTCGGGTCGCTCTCCATACTCACGAGCCACGCTGTCGAGCAAATTCGCGATGTAGCTGGGGGAGCAGCATTGTAGGTGGTCGTAAAAAAGTTCCTCATAGAGGCCGCGAATGCGGAATACATCCGAATAATCGTGTAAGCGGATCCGGCGTTTCTCGCCTTTCACCACGACCTCACACCATTCTTCGTCCTGGTCGACACCGTCGACCACATCGGGTAGGTGGATGTCCTCGACTTGACTGTCAAGTCGCTCCAGTCGGTTTTGCCAAACCACGTCTGTGGCTAATTCTTGCATGTCCGTTGAGCCTTTCGTGTTTCAATGGGTTCGCTTTTCTGTTGTCCCCGAAATAACTAACTGCTGGGCTGTGATTCCTTTGGTTCAGACTCGTCCGCGAGAGGAGAAGACACAGACGAATCGCTGAATCCATCCGGCGGCGGAAACGCGGCGCTTGCCGCGGGCGTGACCGCCTTGTCCAGGAATTGCGAAACATCTTCCGAGGTTGCGGTGGCGGCGCCGGCGGCCAATACTGGTGCCGCGTCAAGCTCCTCGGCATCCAACATGGCGGCGATGCGTTGCAGCGTCGCCAGCATCTGAGTCCGCTCCCATTCCTGCAGTTTCAGCAGTTCGCGCCGAAATCGGTCTTGCAGCAACGAGGGTGCACTTTCCAATACCGCTCGGCCTTCCTCGGCCAATTCCACGACGACGGTGCGCCTGTCTGAACTGCTGCGGGTTCTGGAAACCAACGCCCGGGTTTCCAGCCGAGTCAAGATTCCAGTGAGGGTGGCCTGACTCAAATGGATGGACTTCGCAAGTGCACCCGCCGTAATTGGTTGCAGCCTTCCGATGGCCTGAAGTGCCGCTAGTTGCGGAGCTGTCAGACCGACCTGTTGCATCAGTCCTCGCGAATGCAAATCGATGGCTCGTGTGATTCGCCGCAACGCGACAATCACCTGGTCTTCAAGTCCCAGCACCGTCAACATCGATCACGTCCACCTAGACCCAGCTGCGAAATAACCTTTACAGAGAAAAATTGTGTACACAAAATAAACATTTGGCAACCGGGCTGGGCAAGGTGAGGAACGGACTAGTTTTTTGTCTGTTTGTCGACATAGGAACGGCCTGAGAACCGTTGCAGTACTAATCATTGGTAGAACCCCCTTAGAATAACATCGCATTTGAACGCATCCAAAGTGCTCTGACGCTGGAGAACTGGCTGACATGCTTTCAGGCGCGGAACCACCGGAACGCTATGGCCTGCTCCTCAAGGGTCTGCGGCCAGCGCGCCGGAAGTGCTCGTTGCGGACCGCACCACTTTGCGGTTGCGTGCTGAATTTTGATCACAGCGCCTTTTGTCCGGCGCGCAGGAATCGCTCTAATCGCTGAAGATGGAAATGGATCAAATCAGGAAAAAACTCACCGCGTTTGCAACCGGGAATGAAGCGATGGCCGCTGATCTGCAGGTCCGAAGGAGAGCAGTCCCGTGCGGTGCAGTGAAGTGAACAAGCAGGATGGCTTGACTGAGCGGTTAGGATCGTGTGCCTTAAGACTGAATTCAGCCACCAATGTCCGCGACATTGCTCGGAAGATGTTCGAATGTAAGTTCCCCTGGCTTGATCATTGCGACCCACTCGTTGTCGACGGTGCATTTTCAGAGGTGCGCGTGTTCTACGTTTGTACAAAGGCGTCTATTTCCGATCAGCGCACCTTCGTCGACTGTCGATTCCAATTCGATTCCCGTCAATTATGGATCGGCTCCATGCAAGTCGCAGCCTGCCACCGCTTAAAGGGAGTTGGCCGCCAATTGGTGAAGGCTGCGGAGGCAACCGCCAACGCCCTAAGAATGGAAGAAGTAAGAATCCTGCCGATGCCGTCCGCGGTCGACTTTTGGCTGAAATTGCACTACACGCCAGACCCCCGTTCGGCGAGGGTCTTGTGGAACAATCTCGCAGATGTTTAGAGAACCAGACGAGACATGGGCGGAATCGGTTGTGCACGAGAAGTTCCGGCGCGGAAACGGCATTAACCGCTATAACGCCCCTGGGCTAGGCCGTAAGCCAAACTATGCGTCGAAAAATTCGACTGACGGGGATCTCGCCGCCGAGCAGATGCTTCGGTCCGGCCCACCTCGGCCAATTGGCACGATTGGTTCGCTGCCGAGGACCAGGTGGCCCTGGGTCGTTTGCCGACCCAGGGCTCCCACAGACCCGTACGTGCCCGCATTAGAGCATACGGTTCCTCAAATCATGGCTTTGCTGCGTGCCTGAACTGAGAACGGACAGCGCGGGCGGGAACAAGAGGATAACGCT
>Ga0310121_10001557_pt1 | contig 23191 bp, 15 predicted proteins | sample CB27_Tmax_986_MG_FD_203504 | JGI IMG/M metagenome (GOLD analysis project Ga0310121, IMG submission 203504) | Marine microbial communities from Western Arctic Ocean, Canada - CB27_Tmax_986 | ecosystem: Environmental > Aquatic > Marine > Oceanic | place: Canada: Western Arctic Ocean | collected...
TGGCCGTCGTAGGTCTGATCTTGGCGACCTTCACGACGCGGTTTATTTTTCCCATGATCAGCCTGGAAGGCCGGCGATTTTGGATCCTTGGCACGCTGCCGATCGACCGTGGATGGGTGCTTTGGAGTAAATTTCTTTTTTCCTGTGGAATATCGCTGGTACCCTGCTCTCTATTGATCGCCCTCAGTGACATCATGCTGCAGGTCCACACACAATGGCCCATCATTGCCGTTGTTCACCAGATCGAATGCGCGGCATTGTGCTGCGGACTTTCCGCTTTGGCAGTCGGATTAGGTGCACGTCTGCCGAACTTGCGTGAAACCTCTCCGTCTAAGATCGCCGCTGGCTTCGGTGGCACGCTGAATCTGGTGTTGAGTACGGGGTTCATCCTGGCAACCGTTCTGATCTCTTCCGTGCCCGTGTATTTCTGGGTGCATGAGCAGACGGCACGCTCGCTCCCCAGTCGTTGGCTACACCAGGTCATCGACGCGACGGGCCTCGGTAGTCTGACCGCTGTCGTCGTCGGCGCGATCCTGGTTGCGGTCCTCGGCGCAATAACGACCATCGTCCCGATGCGCACGGGTGTAAGATCATTTCGCCGGCTCTGATTGTCGTCCACACGGTACGTGGAAAAAACGGGGTAAAGCCACTCAAAGGTTCTTTCCCCCAGTTAGCTGGGACGGTGATCCCCTACGCTTGCCGTTGGGAGATTCAGGTTTGTGCCCGAGAATAATCTGGGCTAAATCCCTGTACTACCACCACTGCATAAACAATCCGTAAGCATACGGCCAGGGATGCGTCCAGGGATTACTCCAGCCATAAGCGGCTGACGCAGAAGATAGCACGAACAAAAGGATGGCGACGTACCGGGCAAAGCGTCTTTCACTGATCCAATCGGCGACGGGTATCATCGCCGCCAACCACAGCGGCGCTAACCAGAACATCCAACGAAATCCACAACACACGCCACCGTAGTTGCGATCCCCGACCGATCGTGTCAGATAGAACATCATGCACACGCAAGATAACACTAATATCAGCCACCCTACTTGTTTGCGGCCCGGCGATCCGAGCAAAACAAAGACACCCACGGCCGACAGCAGCCACACGGGTGTCAACGACAGAACTCCGTGGTGTCCAACCGTGGCATGCAGCGCGTAGATTCGTCGTGAGGGCTCTCCACGGTCCACACCTTTACGATTCTCTTCGTGCCAATAGCTGTTCTCATAGTCGTACCAGTTATCCCCGTCGCTTCGATGTGCGTAGGGCGGCCGCCAATCCGCGTGAGCCAACCAATTAGTGCCAAAAAACCCGGCCACCACCAGCAACGCGGCTGGTGAAAACAACAATAAGGTCCATCGCCAAGACTTGATCGCACACATCAGCAAGCTGACCGCGAAGAAGCTTAAGGCCGGCAGGTCGTTCGCCGCTGCCAATGCGGAGAAAAATCCGATGACGGGAAACGCCCAAATCGACTCTTTATGTACGGAAGTGATTCTCACCAAACCGCACAATGCGACCGCCACGGCCAAGGCGGCAGGTAGGTGATTGTTCAAAGTCACAGCCATCGTTGTCAGGAAAGTGCCAAAACAGACCACGGTCGCCACGAAAATCCTTCCCCAGTCCGTCTCGCCCCAACGCTCCACAAGTTGCACGACACATATCAGATAAAACGCCAACAGCGGCAACTGGACCATCCACAGCAGAGCTCGCCCGACGTAAAACGGATGTTCCCGTAGCGTCGTTCCAGTGATCCGGTGCACTATCCAATACGGTCCGGCTACCAAAGTTGCCAACAACGGCGGCTTACTCGAATAAAAATGGGGTTCTCCGTCCTTTCCTAAATGCTGAACCTTGTCGATCGTATTCCACCCTCGATCGCCGATAACGCTATCGATTTCGTAGCTGCCGTATTCGACTAAACTTCGAACGGTGCACCAACGGCTGCGGTCGTTGGCAGAAAGAAACGGAGTGCGGCCATCCCGCGCAGCGACACCACCAATCCTTCCCGCGGTGATCGCCAAACATGTGGCGATCAGCAGAGTGTAAACGGCCAGGCGAAGTCTCTTCGATTCGTCCTGCTCGGCATCAATCATGAGAAGTCTAGCGGCGTCATGGAGAGTGTAGCGTCAAAAAGCGTCATGAGGAGCTTTCCGGCGGCGCGGGTGAGCCTTCTGCGGCGCGCGACGACGATAGTTGGCCAGTTGACGACTCGTCGCGGCGAGTTGGCGCGGAAATTGAGTAAATCGAGGCAACCTCCCAGGTACTTTCCGCGACCGAATAGGGAACTGAACTTCGTCGCTGGAAGGCGGTAAACAGTTCCGCCAGAAACCCAATCGACATGAACTGGGCCCCGAGTAAGACCGCACCAATCGAGTAGTAAAACAATGCCCGCTGATGCAGATGGATGGGCTCTCCACCTTCCACCAACCGAGTCATGATCCAACGGCCGGTCAGCCACGACAAACCAAACATGCCAATGAGAAATCCGATCAACCCAACCGTGCCGAAGACGTGCTGTGGCCGCTGCCCAAAACCGGTCAGAAATTTGACGGTTACCAAATCGAGAAACCCTTTAGGTATTCGCAGCAAACCGTACTTGGAGCTGCCATGCTCGCGGGCACGGTGGTTGACCACCACTTCCGTTACCTTGTAGCCGCGCGCAGCCGCTAAGACGGGAACAAATCGGTGGAGTTCCCCATAAAGCCGGACTTCATCAAAAATGTCGGCTCGATAACACTTGAATCCGCAGTTGTGATCGTGCAGCTTGATGCCAGTCAGCCAGCTGACCATGGCGTTAAAGGCGAGCGACGGGTAAACCTTGTGCCACGGATCGTGCCGTCGTTTCTTCCATCCGCTGACGACATCGTACCCCGCTGAGACTTGATCGAGAAATCGTGGAATCTCATGCGGATCATCCTGCAAGTCCGCATCCATCGTGAAGATCCAATGTCCCTTGGACGCGTCGAATCCCGCACTCAAAGCGGACGCCTTGCCAAAGTTTCGCCGCAGCCGGATCCCTTGCACTTGGGGATCCTGCTCGGCCAACTCTTGAATCGTCCGCCATGAGCCGTCAGTAGAACCGTCGTCCACAAAGACAATCTCCGCCGAATAGTCATTCTTACGCAGCACTTCCAGCAGCTCAGCGTGCAACTGCGCCAGGCTCTCACGCTCGTTGTAGACCGGGATGACAATGGAAATCATCGGATTATCCGCCCCCCTGGAGGTCGCCTATCACCCTAAAAAGAATGAATCCAGTAAACCTTAATTCTAAACCAACCAGAGACGGCACACCAACCCGAACTTGGCCAGGCGCATCCCGGCAAGACAGGACATCCACACTGTCGGCTTAGCGTTCTTCCGAAGGAGGAATCAAGTACAAAGCGACGGCTGCCACGATCTCAGTCGCCAACCAGGTCACGCGCAGGAAGACCACCGTAAGGACCGCTGAGACTTTTCCCAGAGGGGCCTCTAGCAGTTGGTCCATGATCCATTCACGCACGCCTATGCCACCGGGCAACATCGAAACAAACCCTCCCACAACTGATAAGGTCGTTGCCGATACCGCTCGGACGGCCAGATCGATCGACCAGCCCGGCTGCTGGTCCATCACGACTGCGGAGATCGTCGCCATCATGCTGGCCGTCATCAAGAACCATCCCACGGCAATCGCCAGCCATCCGCTGGCCACAACCGAAAACGGCAACTCGACCCTGCGTCTGCTATCGGCATCTCGCACTTTCTTCCTGATCAACCAACGAATCAACGGGCGAGAAACAGGAGGCAGCAAAGGCAGCAACATCGCTGCCGCAGCGCCACAGGCAAAGATTTGCATGGCGCGTTGGCCCTCCAGCTGCCAGGATAGAAAGCCAGCGGCCAGCGCGGCGCCCACCGCCATCATGTTGAATGTTTCCAAAATCACGCTGAGCACGGCAGCGCTGGTCGGCACCCCAGCTGGCTGAAGTAAACCAGCGCGCAACACCAAGACCAATGCCTTTCCGGGTACGTATTTGCCAAGGTGGCCAATGATGTAAGCCCGCAACGCCGCATACAATCCAACTGGCTGCCCTAATGAAGCGAGGACCCGATACCAGAACCACCCCATCGGTACCAACGACGCTAAATAGAAAATCGCCGCAGCAGCCACCCAGCGCCAACGAATCGTTGCCAAGGTAAACGTGTTGTCCTGGAATTCGACCAGCGAATCGTCGATGACGTGCCAGATACCCCAGACCACCAGCGCCAGGACGGCGACGCGGAAGGCCAGTGGAGCCCAACGTCTCGCGTATGAGGTGATGGAGGTTGGCGTTGACAATTCGTTCCCGTCGCAGATTTTCCCGTGGCACTAATGAGCAACGCGTCGCTAGAGTGGCTGGCGTCGTGGCTCGAACAGTTTAAGGAAAACGGTTCCTCGGACAAAGACGGTGCTTTATAAATTCATCTAGTTCAAGCCCCAGAGTCTGGTGCATAATCCAAAACTGGGCGGTGGTCAAATGGTGGTCGGCCCGACGATATCTCAAACTTCTTGGAGTAACCTGAAATGTCGCGAATCGTCTCTTTCGTGATTCTATTGGTGATCGCCATCGCGGTTGGAATCGTCTGCTTTCAGGTGATGTCGGGTTTCATTCTGCCTTTGTTCATGGCCGCCCTGACCGTGGTGATCTTCCGACCGGTTTACTTGTGGTTGAAGGACAAATGCAACGGACGGGCGTCGTTGGCGGCAATCCTGACGACACTGCTGGTCATGTTGATTGTTTTGGTCCCCCTCGGGTGGGGGCTATCACTGGGAATTGCCGAAGGATTCCAACTCTTGAACGCGGACGATGGACCTGGTCTGGACGATTTCTTTCAGGCGATCCGCACTCGCGCGGGCCTCGTGATGCCACTAAGCGGGCCGATCGTCGCGGATGGCAAACAACAAGGCCAAACGGCGGATATTAGAAATCCTCTTGACGCGGTACGTGAAGCACTGGATCGGTTTCCCACCGAAGATCGATGGGAAGAAATCCAACGAAAAGACCGCCTAGAGAATGATCTAGAAAAACACCTTGAAAGGATGGTCAAAGACCTGACAACAGCGACAGAAGCGCTCGACGCATCCTTCGCACGCGAATTCGGCGGACAACTGGCGGATCCATCGAGCAACGAGAGTTCATCGCTTGACAGGAAGGACTCAACGCGGCTCAAAGTGGTGGCCGAAGCCTTTGACCAGTTCAAGCAACGAGTCGAGGAAGTCGGAGCAGCCGTCAAATCAAAAAAGATTGTGCTGTACAAATATATGGATATCGAGAGTCAAGTGTTGCAAGAAAAAGTACTTCAGGCAGATTTAACGTACCAAATGTTTCGGCGTGAGCTCTTGGGGGGAATACCACGCTGTTGGGCAGTTGAATTGGTCAATCCAAACGAAACGCAGATGCGCCAGTGGAAGAGTAAAGCGGCGGAATGGTTGCGCCGATCGATTCTACCGATTACCGGCCAGACGGCAGCGTTTGTCGGCAACGTCGTCGGTTGGGGTTTTGGATTGGCGATCATGCTCATTTCCACCTACTACTTTCTCGTCGACGGCCCTGGCATGTTCAAAACGATCATGCAGCTGTCGCCGTTGGATGATCGCTATGAACTCGCGCTGCTGGCCGAATTCGACAAAGTCAGCCGAGCCGTTGTGCTGGCGACACTGCTTTCCGCCGTGGCTCAGGGACTGTTGGCCGGGATTGCTTTTTTTATCGCTGGCTTTGACTCGCTGTTTCTATTGATCATCCTGACCACCATCCTCGCTCTGATACCTTTCGTAGGCGCGGCCGCCGTTTGGATCCCAGCTGCCGTCTGGCTAGCGCTGGTTGCCGAAACGCCCGATGGAGAAGGCACACGCGTCGTCGCGGGCACCGTCTTGGCAATTTATGGATTCACGGTCATCTCCATGGCGGACAACATTATCAAACCATGGGTCCTTCACGGCCAATCCAAACTGCACCCGCTCCTGGCCTTGCTCAGCGTCCTCGGCGGCGTCTCCGCTTTGGGCCCGATCGGCATCCTCGTCGGTCCCATGGTCGTGGCCTTTCTTCAGGCGTTGTTGAGCATGCTCCAAAAGGAATTACAGCATCTCGATAGTCCGCTGCATCCCGAGAGTCCAATGGCGCCGACACTCACCGCCGCCGACCAAACCGTGGTCGTAACACGAGATGATACGAAGGGTCACAAAATCAGGTCCGCTAGCAAGGAAACGAAGCGTTCGACCAAAGGGAGTGACAAAGGCCCGAAAGATTCCGGTAAATAACGGGGGACCAGATCTCTATTTACACACCTCCTAGGCCAGGACTACTATCTGCCCCTTCTGGCTGGATGCCAGTCCCATCACGCTAGCACGCGTTGTTTACGGAGGAACAATCATGGGCGCCATCGCACTCTCACTCGGCGCCGTTTTCGCCTTAGCCGCCCTGTTGCCCACAGTCGACGTTGCCTCGGGCCAAGACTTTCCACAGCGAGCCGATTCGCGATCTAGCGAAGGCGCACCGATCGTTGGCGCGTCCACGACGGACCGGTTATCCGCGGAACAAATGGCGGCCGATCGACGCCTTCGCCAACCACCAAGGCCACTGAGTCCCACGGACTTTGTCTTTCCAGACGACTCCGTGGTCGCAGCCAATTACGAAGGGAACAACCAAGGGGTTCAACCAGCCCAGTTTAGCGGCGAAATACCGCGTAATCCGCGTCCACGGGCTTACACACCACCTACTAACATCTCCAACGACCCTACCGCATCCGCCCCCGGCTCAGGATCCAATCCAACCCTGGCGAAACCTTCCGGCCCGACGCGTTCCTCTGACTACAACCCCCCCAATAATACCCAATACATCCCCGTTAACGTCGAAGATCCGCTTGATGCTATTGGAAAACAACCAGCGGACGGAACGGCTCGACTGCGCGATCAGGTCAACGCAGCAAAACGAGACACCGCCAACGCTATTCGCAACAACCTCGGCCGCGGTACCGATACGATCAATAATGGAACCGCCGGTGCGGCCGCTGGACCGACAGGTTCGGTTGGCCGAGACGACCCTCGCTACGATCGCGACTATTTCCGTCGCGATTCCGAGTCGACCAACACGACAGGGTCTCGTCGACCATCGGGCCAACTCGACGCCTTTCCCGACAATCGTGATTATCGCAACGACCCAACCGGCTCGTTACGCAACGCTGCGACGCATGGCACAAGCGGTGCTCCGACACGGAATTCCGCCGCCGGCCCAGCCAACTCGCCTGGTCGGTCGGCACCAACGGTCAAACCGAATTCGACCGGGAATCCTCGTAAGTTCCTGGCCCCTCGCTCAGCCACCGACCCACGCGCTGGGGGCAACCCACGCAATGTCACCAACCTTGCAATCGACGGTTCGAATCCTCAAACCGTGACGACCGATCGCAACATTGCTAACCGATTTTCTTCGCCGGTATCAACGACCAATTATCCGGGGACACCTCAGCAAAATAGAAACAAGGATGGGGTGTTTCTTACGCTGCTAGTCCTCTTCGCCTCCGTCGGGTTGAACATGTACCTGGGCTGGGTCGCTTGGGATACCTATAACCGCTATCAAGAATTGGTATCCGACGTTCGGTATTCCAATCCCCGAGGTTCCTCTCGAAGGGAACGAGACCACGATCGGTCCTACGGCGAGCGTGAGCTTGCTGATAGTGGTGCCTATTGATCCTGCCTGGCTAGTGGTCTGTTTTCCGCAACTCAAAACGAGCCACCTCCACACGCCTCGTCTCCGTTCATCGCGGGATAACATGCTATGATTCGGTAATGGCTCATCACCACCATCACCAGTGCGATCATGCGGTCGGCGACTACAATCGTGCCTTTGGACTCGGTGTTGTTCTTAACGTCATTTTCGTCGTCGTCGAATTGATCTTCGGTGTGGTAGGTGGGTCGTTGGCCCTTTTGGCTGACGCAGGTCACAATCTGAGTGACGTCCTGAGCCTAATGCTGGCATGGGGTGCCAATGTACTGGCCAATCGCCCAGCCACGACCAAACGTACTTACGGCTTCAGACGAGCCACAATTCTTGCCTCCCTTTTGAGCGCCACCCTCTTACTCTTCGCGCTCGGTGGCATCGCGTGGGAAGCAGTGGGCCGCTTTTTTAGCCCAGAACCGGTTAGCGGACCGACGGTGATTGTGGTGGCGGCGATCGGTTTTGTGATCAACGCAGCAACTGCCCTGCTGTTCGTCAAAGGGCGACACCACGACTTGAATATCAAAGGAGCCTTTCTCCATATGGCGGCCGATGCCGGTGTTTCGCTGGGAGTCGTTGTGGCCGGCATCATCATCATGGCAACCGGGTGGCTATGGATTGATCCAGCCATCAGCCTAATGATCGTGGCGATCATTCTCATGGGCACTTGGAGTCTGCTACGAGACTCAGCGAATCTGGCGGTCGATGCGGTGCCCGACAACATCGATCCACAAGAAGTAAGAACGTTTTTAGCGAATCGTCCCGGGGTGACCGAAGTTCATGACTTGCACATTTGGGCCTTGAGCACCACCAATACCGCGCTGACCGTCCATCTGGTGATTCCTGAAGCTCACAACGCCGACGAGTTGCTGGAACAGACAACCTCGATACTCAATTCCCGTTTTGGAATCGATCACAGCACGATTCAAATAGAACGGGGAACGCTGGCGCACCCGTATTGTGAGGTTGAGATTTAACCGAGAACCTACGCAGCATCAACTTCCTCCATCGTTTCCACCGGCGGCTCCACGACATCTATGTCTGCGTCGAGATACGGATTTTCCCGCCTTTCTTCCGGCCCTTCCCAAACAATGTCTCGCGAGCGTTTGGGAATCGGTCGCAGGTCGGCTCCCAGTTCCCGAAACATTTCCACCAGATGGTCGTGGCAGGTGAACATCAGGATCTGGTGGCCAGAACGCGCCACATCACAGATGACTTGCGTGGATGCCAAAGCTCGCCGGTGATCAAAATTGACCAGCACATCATCCAAAATGATCGGCATCTTGACGCCACGTTGGGCATAATTCTCAATCAAGGCCAACCGCAGCGAGAGGAAAACCTGTTCTCGCGCACCACGACTAAGCAACTCGACGGGCAGCGGGTTACCTTCGGCGTCGTCGATCCGTAACACATCTTCCGCCAATGGCGTCCAGATTCGGGAATATCGGCCCTCGGTCATTTGGCTGAGATAGTCCGACGCCTGACCCAGCACTTCCGGCTGCCGCTCTTTTTCATATCGCTTGTAGACCGACTTGAGCAGCATCGCAATTGCACTGATCACCTTCCATTCGGCCACGCCTTCGTCCAATCTCTGCTGAATCATCGACAATCGCAGGTGCGCGTCGGGGGATTCACGGTCTTCGAGCATCGTACTAAGCTGCTGAGTCAACTCGCCATGTCGATGGGCGACGTTGGTCAACATCTTGTGCACCGATTCCAGTTCACCGCACAATCGAATGATATGTTGCCTGAGCTGCTCAGCATCGAATCTTCCCAACAGCGCCCGTATATGCAGTTGTTTTTCCTCATCGCCCCACAAGCTGTTGATCTCCCGCATCAGCGACTTACGCTGTTGAGCCAGTTCTTCGGAAAGCTTGTATTGCTGCTGCATGGTGCGGAGTTCTTCTTCGTCCAGCGCGCCTGCTGCGGACACAATTCCGTCCCGACGCCGACGCAGCCGCCGAATCTCTGCAGCAAAGCTGCCCTGCTCGCGTTGCAGCTTTCGCGCTTGCCGTCCTAGATCGTCGCGTTGGGCAATCAAACTTTGCTGTTCGGCGATAGCCTTGTCCAATTGAACCAGCAGCGGCAGTGGTTCGTCCGCCTCTGGCTTCAGCTGCGCCTCGGCAAAGACGTCGATCAATCGATCCTTGTAAATGGAGAGTTCACTTCGGCTACCGACAAGCTCATGCTCGATGTCCGCCAAATTCCGCCGCATGTTGCCGAAACTGCTTTCAGGCGAAAGCGCCCTGCGAACCTCGCCCGGCGTGAGCTTCGTGGAGAGTCCCAGTTCCGTCAACGCGCTGCGCCAACGTTGCTTGGAGCGCTTCATTCCGTTGGCAATTTCCACACTTCGTCGTTGAGCCACATCCGCTTGAACCTTGGCCTCCTGCAACCTCGCATCGATCGGCACCAATTTTTCCAAGCGGGCCAATCGATCCTTCGACTCATGCAACACCAGGCGCACCTCGCCACTGGTTTCCGGAATGCCTTCTAGCAGCGTCGCTTTTTCCGACTCGAGTTCCTCAAGCTGGCCGCGGAGCCCATTGTATTGCCGCTGGCAAGCTTCCAGATCGACACGCGACGAAGAGGTTGTCATGAAGCGAATCATGGCCACCGCCCCCATCGCCGCCAGTCCCACCAACGTCAACACCTCACGTCGGGAGGGATCGATCGGAAGATTCTTAATGAAAATACCACACAGCAAAAAAACGGAACCCAAGGCAAAAAAACCACCCAACATCGTGGTCACGTGCGGCGGCACCAATTGCCGTTCCAGCAACCCACGACGTCGTTCAGCCAACGGTTGCAACTGGTCCGCAACGTCCAAAAATAACTGATCCAGCTGCAGACGCCGTTTTAAACGTCCCACTTGTTTTCCAATGGACTCGACGGTACGTACTAAACTTTGTTTTCCAATCTTGTCGCCAGCAAGCTGGTTCGTCATCTGCCGCTTGTACTTATTTTCCTCGTCACGATGCTTTTTGACTTCATTCTTGACCTGCTTGAGAGCCGCACGGTCGCGGACTAACTGGCGAGCTGGCCCCCGCAATACCGCCGCTGATTTTCGATCCAGTGTCGGCACGATCTTGTCACTAGACGTAGCAGTCAGCCCCAACTCGGCTTGATGCCCTCGTATATCCGTCTTGGCCGACGACAGCTGATTGTTAAACTGGTCAATCCGCGCACTCAGCGATTGGATCCAGGGTCGCTGATCCAACAAGGCCTGGATCCGACTGGATCGTCGCTGCAGAACGGGGCTGATCGCCAAGGATTTGGCTTCCTTTAGCAGCGTCATACGACGACGTTTAAGTTCGGACTGGCGTTTTCGATTCTCAATGATCTGCTGTTTGATCGCTTTGAGCTCGTCGAAGGTCGAATCCGCCACGCGACGTGGCGAACCCAGTGTTTCGATTTCTTCATCAAGTTTCTGCAACGCCTGCCACTTCGGAAACACTTGCTCGGCCAGCTCGGCGATCCGCAGCTTGGACTGCATCTGGTCGCGACGCGCTTCTTGTCTTTCCATGTCGTCGGCCAGACGTCGGACTTCGGCCTTCAAGTTGGCCCATTTTGTCGTGGCCGCTGCCAGCTCGCCAATCTCGCCACGGCAGTGGTCGCGCAAATCAATTAATTGTCCGAGTCGCGAACTTTGGCCATCGGCGCTGATCAGTCCCGCGCGAGCTTCACCCAATTGCCGCATGACATCGACCAACGATACTCGATCGCCACCGGTAGACAGCCTATACAACTCATGAGCGGCATCGGTGTCGTTGAGCGTTCCGAGATGCTGTATTTCAGATAAACCCACGGCGAAGACATTGTTGTAAATCGCCTCGTCAATTCCGGATAGCAATGTTTGCAATCGATGCCCACCCGCTCGCGAGCCGTCTTCGGCAAAGATCTGCACGACCCCCTCTGCCGATTCCGGCTCGGAAGGATTGATCATGCGCCGCACCTGATAGTCGTCCTTACCAGACGACACATGCAGCGCCCCACCCGTTCTGGACGACTGAATTCGCCCAGCCACAGGAACCAGATAGCGTCTCGATCGATCTCCTCCAAAGCCATACAACACCGCGCGCACGAATTGCATCAAAGTCGTTTTGCCAGCTTCGTTGGGGCCGTAAAAAACGGTAATCCCGCTGGATAACTTGTCGATACGGAGATCCGACCAGATTCCGAAATCGTCGACTTCCAGGCCAGTGATCTTCAAGGTCGTTTTCCTCGTTCCGGAGCGGGTTTATGGGTTATTCGGTCCGAGGACATGCGGAAATGCCGCAAACTTTTCTACAGTCCACAGACCTTTACACACTCTTCCAATTCTGCGTTGAGTAACTGGCCTGCGCCGGCAACTCTTCATGTGACAGCACGCGATCGCCCCGCAGCAAATCCACACCCAACGACGCTACCCGCTTCAGTATTTGGTTCCGTTCTTCCGTCGAAGAAATTCGCAGTACGGTCCGCAGTTCGTTAAACACCGCGGCCTCCGAATCATCGACCTCGACTTGAAATGGCTTGTCTGGATCGCGTTGTAACGATTGGACCTGACGCAACAGGTCGCCGAGCACCGTGTCTTCCTCATACCAACCTGCGGGCAAGACACTTGGAGGTTCCGCTTCGATCGATGCCGCCCAGACACACGGTTGTTGACTGCCAAACTCCTCGCGAAGCGATCGTAGGATATCCTCGTCCAATCCGCCCGATCGAAGTCGAGCTGCCAAAAGATCGCTATGGGTGTCGGTCAATTGGTCACTGTCAGTCAACAGCCAAGAGACAATCGTCACCTGGTCAGCTTCGGATTGGATCGCCACAGCCCGACATTGGTCGCGCAGCAGCCGAAGCAGTTGGTCTTCGGTCATCGTGTCCGGTAATTCCAAAATCTCGTTTTGCCAACGAACTGCATCAACTGGTATCAATTGGCGATGAATTCCGCCCGATCCGTCCACGCTCACCAGCGTGCATCCGTGCGGGCCTGCCTCGGCGGAATTTCGCCCCTGGCAGCTGCCACAGTAGTGCGCGACGGTGGGATTTTGCAGGGGAGTTGAAGAATTGTGTTTTCCGCCAAGCGCCCAGTAATCGATGCCGCGCTGTTTGAGCTCGCCTGGATCACAAGGGCCGTAAGCAACGCCAACGGTGAATTGACCGGCCTCCGGATGATAATTGTCGGCGCGAATGATTTCAGCCGAGGGATTGGACGAGCCGACGATTGATGCGACGGTCCCAAGATCCTGCCGCGCGGAATAGGCAATCGTTTCCGTTTCCGCGAAAAGGTGGACATTGGGGGGTAGCGGAGCGGCGGCCGGCCAACTGGTCGGCTGATCAACGCGTCCGCCCGCCCAGAAAACGTCGATTTTGTGGTCATGCAATCGCTGCAACTGGCTCAGCAGCAGATCCAGCGAGTGAGGTCCGGCGGCCTGAATATTCAGCACGTCGCCGGCCAGCACAACGAATTCCACGTCCTCGGACAGAGCGAGTTCAAACAGTTTCCGCGCCGCCGCATAAGGCGCATCGAGGAAGCGGTCCCGTAAATGCTCGGGGACCTCCGCCAAGCCATGCAGCGGTAGCTCCAGATGAAGATCACTGGCATGCAAAAAGCGAAATGGCCGTCCCGACATGAACACCTCCCTGCGTCCTGATCGTCAGACGAACAACGGGCCTGTCACCGGATATCTCGGACAAGTTAGTTGGCCGCGGCAGATTTCCAGTAGCCCACCAGGAACACCCCGGCAGCCTGCCGTCAACCGAGAAATTTTAACGACTGGGGCCATGGCCCTCCAACGCCGATTCGGGTTCATTCAGAAATCAGCCTGAAATAGGGGTTTGGTCACCGCCGATTTTTGTAATTCCGTCCAAATTTTGGCATACTAGCCCGTATTTCTCACGCACTTCGTCGCGAGCGATGGTAAGTCTTTGGCTGGCAAGCCGTGTTAGATTCTTAAATGGCAAGCAATTTGATCGGAATTGTGTTGTCAATACGGCTTCCGCTCTGTGTCTCGCAGACGCTTAGCACCGCAGCGCCGACCTAGTTTCTGCTTTCGGCACCTGTCAATTAACGCCGACCGAAGTTGTGCCAGCCGAACCGTGGTCGATCGCATCATCGTCCGAGCCTTCGAACGCTGAATAATATTGCCGTTTTTTCGCCTCATACTCTTGGAGTCGTGCCACAATCCGGTTGTAGTCTTCGACGACATCCTTCAGATAGTCCCCTCGTCGCAATCGGATCGTTTCACCGGTTTTTCCATCGGCCACATTCCGCATCGCCCTACGGAGTCGCATAAACGGACCGGCAAACGTGTTACTCCAAATCTAACAGTCCAGCATCACGAACGGAAGGAATAGCAAGGGCAATATGATCACTGCTCCACTTTCCTGCCAAAACCGTTCGGGCCACTGACGGGATGAATCATAGGCACCATCAAACGCGGTTCCCCATCCGCGGAACAGTCCCACGCACATTAAGCAACAGATCCAATAAACTGCCACACGGTAACAGAGAACGCCTTGCAATTTGAGATCGACCAGGACGCGACGGCGTTGCAATATCTTCATAGCATCTCCTCTCCCACCGACAGAGCCTGTAGTCACACTACTAACATAGCCTATTGGCCGAATAGAACGGGATTTTCAGAAAAACAGTTTGCCCCGTTGGGCGTTACGAGCTACGGTTTCGATTGGGCACCTATTCTTTTCGGAAGACTTAGCCCCTTTGAGATTTCGATTTGATTCTAATACCTAAAAAGGTGATTTCCGGTGGTCACGATGATGCAGCCGATGCGTAGAAAAGCGAGCCGCCGACTGAACCGGGTTCAAAAAGGTGCGGTAGTTGTCGAGTTTGCCTTTGTCGCACCACTTTTGTTCATGACGGTAAGCGAGGTTGTCGCATCCGATTAACCAGGACTGCTGTTCAGGGTCCTACGTTGGTCTCAATTTAGTGCTTTGACAAGTGTTTCTAGACGGACCTGTTCGATTCTGTTTTCGACGTCCATCAATTTACGTCGCCAGAGGTTGTTCGAAGCCATCTGAAGCTACATCGATAATTGCGCCGTGTCTCCATTTCGAACGGACGCGAAATTAAAGAGTCGACAAGTGACCAAGTGTTACCAATATTTTCGATGGCCAACGATGACCTCACTTGCCCGCCTTTCCGACAATTGGTCGTGTGGTTGGCTACACGGTTGGCATGACGAGAGTTCCAAAAGACGGCGTTTGTCGTCACAGTGAATACTTTTCATCCAGCACTTGGTTACCCAAGTTCTAGAGGTTAGGAGCGTTCGTGATGCTAGGCAAATTCACGAAATTCGCATCTGCCGCGTTGCAGTCGGTGCTGACGCATGCCGACCATATTCAGAGCGAACGCGTTCAGACACCCAGTAACGGCGCGAGACTTGACGCGTCTGTCTTGGAAAACCGAGTGTTGTTCAGCGCGACTCCATTCAGTCCACTAGTCGACATGGTGAGCGAGCCACTAGTCGACGCAAATGACTTGCCAGATCAATGGCTCCTCGAGGAGGATTACTCCGATTCCGAAGCCGATTCGCATGATCCTCAATCCGGAATTTGGGAGGTCATCGAGGATCGCTATCACGCAACGGCGGACGGTGATGCGGTAAGCACACTATCTCTCGACCAACAGTTGCCAGCGAATCTGAAACTGGAAGTAACGATTAATGCGGATGGCGGAACACCGCAGCACTTCAGCAACGCGTTTATTGTTTACGATTACCACGGACCGACTGACTTCAAGTATGCCGGCGCGTTGGTAGGGATCGATCAGTGGGTCATCGGTCGGAAAACGGCTGGATCACCGACCAGCAGCTCGGTGCGCGGATTGACGCGATTACCGACTATCACCAGCGCCTCACAGTCACAGGCGACTCGCAGGTCACGTTGTATGTGGAAGGAAGCCCTCAGCTCACCGATGCGTATTCCAACTCGGTAACGGATGGCCAACTCGGATTAGGTACCGATGATGCCATCAGCCGCTTTGACGACCTTCGCATACCTTCGATAATTGATGACACCGAAGGGTCATTGGGCGAACTTCCATCACTTGAAAAGTTCGATGATGGGACAGCCGACCACCTGCAGCCTAAATCCGGCAGTTGGCTGCTCGTCGATGGCCGTTATCAAGTATCACCTGCAATCTCGGGCGATGGTATCAGCCAGCTCCTGGTCGAAGAGATTCCGGACGATGTGAAAATCGGGGTGACCGTCAACGCGGATGACCTTTTTGCTGATCGATTCAGCAACGGATTCGTTATTTTCGACTACCACGGGCCAAACGAATTCAAATATGCCGGAGGATGTTTTTTCCGGGATCAATGGACGATCGGACAACGGACATCAGAGGGTTGGGTTGACGACGTCGTGGTTAGCGCCTCGCTCGATGCCTTTGCCGATTACAACATTCGTTTAGTCATTGAGGACGGATCGGAGGTATCCCTCTATAACGCGGACAGTCTGTTGGTTTCCCATAACTTCGGCGATTCACCTGGCCCGATCCGGATGCCTACGATAGCACCGCCAAGCGATTGGTCCGCTTGTTTCGCGAGAATTTCGACAAGTACGCAGACGGCGTGCGGCAGGAAGTCGTGGCGACCGGGCCCGCCGGTTGAACCATTCCGTTCGGCCTGCTCCGAACGAGCGGGACAGACCGCCTCGCTTCAGAGCCGGCGCTAAACTCCGACCCAAGGTTAACGCTAGCGTTCGGCGTATGCAGCGTCACACTATCTTGCCGACATTGCTGACGATTCGACGTTCAACTACCATTCTGCGGCCCTTTTTTGTGGGCCCTTTCCCCGATCAGCTAACGCCAAATTTGCGTACTTCGTCCGACATGAAATCATCCTTCGTTCTTACCCTAGCGATCTTTCTAGTGACGGCTCGATTCAACGTGTGCGCCAAACCGTTGAAGGTCGAAACGGTTGGATTGAGGGATTCGTTTCTGAACACGCGTCCCCAACCGGCCGAACAGGTGCCGCTTCCACCAGAACCCGATATCGATGAACAGCGGAAGGACGTCGCCGAACAATTACGGATTGCCGAACGCCGACTCGATTCCAGAGCCCAAGCCGCTGCCCATGATCCGCTGGCCACCGAAGATGCTGAGCGACATGTCGGCGTTCTGAAACAACTGGACGTCATCTATGCCCAGCAAGAATCAGCTGAGCGACGCGGAATTGAAATCTCGCAAAAACAAGCTAAGCTGGAACACAAATTGGCGGATCTGCTGGAACTGCCCACCGACCGCTCCGAGCCACACTCATTCTTATTGTTGGACCGCCTGCGCAGCGAGCTCGCCACCGAGCTCGTCTTCGCAGACGCGATGGACAATGCGCTGATGGCGACGACCGCGGCGGTTCAAACTGCGGCGGCCGCGGTTGACACTAAGCAGATTGCGCTAAGAAACATCAAAGAATCATTGGAGACCAACCCCGACGACATCAACGTCGGCGCGTTGCAAGCGGACGCCAAGGTTGCCGAAGCGGAGACAGACCTTGCGGAAGCGACGCTTAAACTGCGGCAATTGGAGGCGGAAAATGAAACACTGGCAGCCGAGTCCCATCAGATAAAACTTCGGTATCTAGAAAAATACGTTGAAGTCGTCGCCGCCAATACCCAATTCTCCCAGACTGACTTGGACCATCAGCAATTCGAGCTGGACAAGCGAGAAAGCCACTTGGACGAAGAGCTGAGAAAAGCCGAAGCGTTGACTAAGGCAAGTCAGCATCTATGGTTAAGCGCTCAGCAGCGATGGGAATCGACTACTGAAAAAACGACCGCTTTGGAAGAAGAGGTGGATGCCCGCCGCCGGGCCTATGAGGTCCAACAATATCGCGTCACGGTCGCTCAAAATGAAAAAGCCCGGATTGCCGACCAACGCATAGCATGGCGGAGACGATTGAGGACCTTTAATCGAGACCTCACCATCGACCAAAACAACCAGTGGATCGAAGAAACTAAATCGAAACTGGCCGAACTCGATCGGCAACGTCAGGTGCAAGCGTTCCGGGCCGATGAGGGACGAAAAAACCTCTCGATCATCGAGTCTACGTTGGAAAAAGCCAAAGACGAATCTCCCAAAGTGGTCCATTGGCTGGGAGAACAGACTCGGTCTACCTCGAATCTTCTGAAAATACATGAAGTCGAAACCGCGGCGATCATAGACGGCCGCCGCGTCCACGAAAGACTGCTGAACGAGCTGACCGGAGGCGTGCGACCGACCTTGGGCGATTGGATCCGCCGGAGCTGGTCGCGCATTGGACGTATTTGGTCCTATCCAATCGGCACGATCAAAGAACGCAACCTGACCGTTGGCGAGATCATCACCGGCTGCACGCTGTTTCTGTTCGGCCTTTGGTTGTCCCGCCGGATCAGCCGCACCGTCGGGCAAAAACTATTGCCACGACTCGGCATGGACGCTAGCGAGGCGGCGACGCTACAGACCATTGTCTATTACTTCCTCATTTGCCTGTTCGCTCTGTTGGCGCTAAAGTATGTGAATGTCCCGCTCACGGCGTTTGCACTCCTCGGAGGTGCCTTGGCATTGGGACTGGGTTTCGGCAGTCAAAATATCATCAATAATTTCATTAGCGGACTTATTCTGCTCGCGGAACGCCCGATCAAAGTCGGAGACCTGGTCGAAATCAACGATCTTTATGGCAATGTCGAGCACATTGGAGCTCGGAGTACAAGGATCAAGACCGGGGCTCACCTGGAGATTATCGTACCCAATAGTTCTTTTCTAGAAACCAACGTGGTGAATTGGACACTCTCCGACGACAAGGTCCGCACGGCAGTGAAAGTGGGAGTCGCCTACGGCTCGCCAACGACCGAAGTCAAAGAACTACTATTGAAAGCCCTGCGCGAAACAGCTGGCGTCATGCAGAGCCCGCTGCCCATTGTTTTGTTTTCCGATTTCGGCGCGGACTCGCTGAACTTCGAGGCGCATTTTTGGATTCGCATGCGAAACGTGATGCAACGGTGCCAATTGGAAAGCGAAGTTCGATTCAAAATCGACGATGAGTTCAATAAAGCGGGTATTGTCATCGCGTTCCCGCAACGAGACGTGCATTTGGCAAGTGCCGAACCGTTGCGAATCAAGCTCGTGGACGAAAAGGCGAGCCAGGCCGCCTAACGCCCCAGTTACTCAGCAAAGCGTTTCGCACTTCGCGGGATTCTTAGCCGAAGGTTTTTGCGGCCGACGTACAACTTGTCGCCGTTGCCAGCGGCCTGCATGCGGATGGCGAATTGCTTGACGACCTCATATCTTTCCGCGTGATACGGATGCGAACGCAGAAAGCCTGGCAGCGGCACCACTTGTTCAGGATCACGTTGGTGCAAGCGGTGAAACAGTTCGGCCATCTCGCCCGGATCGTATCCCGCCTGAAACATCCAATTGGCAGCGTCCAAGTCCGCCTCTGCCTCCTGAGAAGGCTGAAAGGGCTTGGCAAACATCTTCACAAATGCAGTTCCACTGGTCATCCACTCCGCGAAAGATCTGTTGGAGGACGTGAATGTATCTTGAGCTAACTTGAACCGACGCAACTTGTCCAGCTGATGCCCTCGATCGATATGCGACAACTCGTGGGCCAAAACACCTACGAGAGCCGCCTCGCTTTTGGCAAACTCGATCATGCCTCTCGTGCAGACAATCGAGCCACCAGGAAATGACCGGGCATCTGTACCGTCGACGACAGCAACATAGACGCTTATCGATTCGTATCGCGCGGCGTGTTGCATGAGAGGACGGATTTCTTTCAGCAGCTCACTTACATACGTGACGTCCTTGCCTCGTTTTTCCACGACAGTCCGCTGAGCACGGAGTGATTCCAGAAATTGCCTCAATTGGACTTCACCCAGTTCTCGCTCTTCCTTCAGGCTGATCTCAACTTTCTCCAGTGCCTGACGCTCCGCATCCGCATCCCCCAACAGCCCCTCAAACAATTGGTCCCCGAGCTGTGACAGTCCGTCGCTGATTTGTTTCTCAGGAGACGGTTCAGCGCAGGCTACCGCTGACCAATTAGTGACAAGGTAAATGGCCAGGTATCGCACCAAACAAATTCTTGAAATGCATCGAAGAGACCGTGTTTTTATCGTGTAATTCAAGGTATTCCAACGTGCTCGGAGTCCATACTGCACTTTAGGCGAACTCAGGCTTTGATCGATTAGATTGCTCTTTGTAAAAAAGCGACTCTCCGCGATGGTTGGTGATCGAAAAACCCATCAAACCCACCGGGCGAGCCAAGGATGGCTAAGCGTAAGGGATCTTCAAAGCGTCCGTAACCCAAACACAAGAAACAAAAGAAGTCGCAGTACGACAAACGCAAGCGACTTGATCGTCCGAATCCCAAACGCAAGAAAACAACCAACGCCAAGGTGTCGTTGACCGGCGCGATGCAGACAGCGGTCTCCGTGTTGCAAGCGGTCATGGATCGCAGGATCGCTTTTCGGCTGGCGATCCTGGTAGCCGGGATGTTGCTGGCCGACGATCGACGCACCGCCAGTGCCTGGTTCGTCGCGGCAGGAGTGCAAGATGATTGGGACCGGTTCTACGATTGCCTGATCAGTATGGGGCGGACTTCAGGAAAGTTGGCCACGGCGGTACTCGGCCTGGTCGTGGAGAATTTCGCTTCGGGGCTCGCCGGTCGAATCCTGTTGGGCATGGACGACTCGCCCACTTCTCGTTACGGACGGCACGTCGAAGGTGCCGGCGTCCATCACAACCCGACTCCCGGACCGGCAGACGGCGAGTGGCTGTACAGACACAACTGGGTCACCTTGGCCTGGCTGGCAACGCACCCGGCGTGGGGCGTGATTGCGCTTCCGCTGCGGTCGATGCTGTACGTCCGCGAGGTCGACATGCCGAAACTGGCGGAAAATATGACTGGGAATTTCGCACCAAGCATCAACTTGGCGTGAAACTGTTGGCCTGGTTCATGAAGTCAGATTGCCCTCGCCGCGTGATCCCCTAAAGTGCAGAGTCCATAAGGAACGATCATTACAATTTGCGAACTTCGAACCTTGGTGAGTGGCGTTGCAGAGCAACTTTTCTGGACGTCAGCATCTATAACCGAGTTAGCGGAAAAGTCGTTCGAGCAATTCATCGCGAGTAAGATTCGCATGATCGCCAGCTGCTCGCAGAATCGAAGATAACGTGCCCACTATTAGCACACGGTGATCCGGAATGTGACGTGGTGCTCACCGCCTTGCTGCCTTGTTAGCCGCATGTGGCTGCTGGTCTGGCGAGTCACTTGGTATCCCAGCATAGCAACGGCATTATATCACAATACATATGTGAAAAGCAGGAGAACGATAAGAAAATAAAGAGGATCAGACGAGATGACGAGGATCAGGCGTACAGAGGACCCGCTAATTCTGAATACCCTGAAGGATACATTAGCGTTCATTAGCGTCAACTAGCGGTTTTCAGAAAGTGCAGTCTTAGTTGGACAGCGCCACTTTCGATAAAGCTAGCGGGACAAAGGTCCTAAATAATTTAGCCCAGGGTAAGCGCAGCGCAGCCCTGGGTTCACGAACAATGCCGAACGTCCCAAGCCCTGAAAGGGCGCAATAATCCGTCCCCGCGTGTCGTTTATTGCGCCCCTTCAGGGCTGCCGATCGGGTTGGGCCTCCCGAACCCAGGGCTGCGCTGCGCTTACCCTGGGCTAAAATATTTGCCGCCCCTTTGGGCCTCGGGTGTGTATGGCCTGACTGCGGGACAAAAAATGACCGTAAATCGAGAACCTACATATGCTTAAGGACGCTACCACACGTCCAAAGTGGCGCCGCCCAATTACTAAAACAAAACGCTCCTGACCTCGCTGGGAGGACAGGAGTCGCGAATACTCTTCAAGAGAGACTCTTTTATACTCAGCTCATCAATCGGTGCCGGATGCCAAGCAACACGATTCCGCACAGGGTGATCAGTACGGCCGAAGATGGTTCGGGAATAATGTCCAGTGTCAGGTTCTCAAGGCCGTATTTGGTTTGGGCCGTGAAGACGATTGTGTCGCCACTCGTGAGCGGGATACCTCCCGAGGGCGTCCATATGTCACCGCCCCCGACGAAATCCGTCACACCCGTCTCCAGCAATGTGCTCGCACCACCATTGAAACTACTAATGGTGACGAGTGCAGCGTCACCGGCACCTGCAGCGCCGACACCGGTCATGTTAACGCTGACGAACGAAACCGATGTCGCACCCCCAAACGTCAGAGTAAGCGTGAGACTCTCTGAAAGTAGTAGACCAAGTGGACCAAATGGACCGTCAATCTGATCCGAGTCGTCAGTCGAAGAGCTAGCCGGACCGTCAACTCCCAGGCTGTCCGTCAAAGCGTGAGGGTCGCCGTTGACTGCCGACGATGTTATCGTCACGCCGTTGACAATATGTGACCCACCACCGTCCAAGTCAGCACCGGCGCCGTTGTTTGTGAGATCAAGCGGTATCAGCGTTGCGTGAACGGAATGAGCCCCCCACGCGAGACCGGTCACAGCGACCAGGGCCAGAATGAAATAGAATTGCGTCTTCGATGCGCTCATCATGGGCTACCTCCGAAGTCCGATGGGGTATGGGTGGTCGTTAAATAAGTCGCCGCGGTAACCGCGACGACCTCCAGCAGGTTGCTGTTCGTTTTAGTAATAAAATCCTAGACGCCCAGCACGAATCTGCGACTCGTTCTCGGCACGATACCCTAACCACACGTATGACTCCTGTTATGGCCGATCTCATGTCGAGCTTGCAAGTAGGTTTTGCTCCAGGACACTAAAATTTGTCGATTCTTCATCTTCGCAGGGCGAAAACGCTGCGGAAAAGGCTGAAAACGCTGAGGTAAAAACGCTTGGACAGGCACAGCAATTCCCGATCGCGCCAGATGCGTTCTGATTCGAGGGCAAAATCGCAGCTATCACGGCTAGTGTCTCGTAAGCCAGCCATGCCGTCAGTAGCTCGATGTTCACTTGTCTTTTGGGAGGGGCAAACATTAATGGAAGCTGACGAATCTTGACGGCTCTTAGAGGGACTTGCAGGGCGATCGCGAACACGGTCCCGGAGTCTCACTCATGCTGCACCCAGATACCATTCCTCCCAAGATACGCAGACATCTTTCCTTCGATCCGCTCATTCGGCAGATTCGCCTGCGGGCGAAGCAACTTCCGGAGACGCACGACGAAGCCGATTGCAAGTACTCCATGGCCGATGCCGTGATGTCCGCGATCGCGATGTTCTCCTGGAAAGATCCGTCTCTGTTGGCCTTTGAAAAACGTCGCAACGACGAGAATATCAAGAACCTGTTTCGCGTCCTGAACGTTCCCAGCGACACGCAGATGCGAACGATTCTCGATTCACTCGAACCGGATTTGCTGCGGCCCATGTTTAACGATGTCTTTCGACAACTGCAACGCGGGAAAGCGCTGGAACCGTACGTCTTTCATGACGGCTGTTATCTGGTGTCGATGGATGGCACGGG
>Ga0310121_10001558_pt1 | contig 23186 bp, 26 predicted proteins | sample CB27_Tmax_986_MG_FD_203504 | JGI IMG/M metagenome (GOLD analysis project Ga0310121, IMG submission 203504) | Marine microbial communities from Western Arctic Ocean, Canada - CB27_Tmax_986 | ecosystem: Environmental > Aquatic > Marine > Oceanic | place: Canada: Western Arctic Ocean | collected...
TTCTTCAACAGGACGCTGCGCTGATTCAATAGGACGTTGCCCTGAGACGATTTCTTGGCTTCAGAGCTGTCGCGCTTGCGCATGAGCGGGTCGGGGAGCGACAATGCTTGACGGATCCACGGTCCCGCTCGAGTGGGCCGTTTGGCCGCTACGTTAATGGAGGCAGTTATGAACAGGATCAAAGGGTTGTCTCGGAGGGGCTTTGTGGGTGGAGCGGCCACCGCTCTAGGATATCTGGGGCTCAAGCCGGGCGCCGACCTGTGGGGTGCGAGCACGTCGACGCACAGATTCTCCGCCTTCGGCCAGCAGACCTACGACTACGATTCCTACGCCAAATTGTCATCCAACGAGAACCCATACGGTCCCACGGACAAAATGTGGGAAGCTATGGACATGGCGAAGAAATATTCGATGCGGTACGGATACCCGGATGGGGACATCCAGGAGAAGATCGCGGAGAGTCACGGCGTGGATCCCGAGAATATCCTGTTGGGTGCCGGCTCAGGCGAGGTTCTGCGGACCATGGGGCTGACGTACCTGGGGGCTCACAAGAAGGTCGTCGGCGTCGAGCCGTCGTACAGTTCGGTATACCGCCATGCCACCGGGCTCAAGGCGGATGCGATCCTGTTGCCACTGAATGAAGACTACACTCAGAACATCCCGGCGATGATCCGCACCACCAATCGGAACCGTCGGGATCTCGGCTTCGTCTACCTGTGCAATCCTAACAATCCGACCGGCGTCATCGTGACCCAAAACGAGGTCCGGCAACTCCTTGACGGGATTCCTGAGGATATGCCGACGCTGATCGACGAGGCGTACCATCACTTCGTGGAAGACCCCAGGTACGCCACCGCTATACCCTACGTGAAAGAAGGCCGAAGGGTAGTGATCGCCCGTACCTTCTCAAAGATCTACGGTATGGCAGCGCTTAGAATCGGTTACGCCGTCGCACCTGCAGACATGATCCAGGAGATGCGGAACTACAGCACGGGTAGTGTCAACGTCCTTGCACGGTGGGGAGCCGCAGCGGCTCTCGACGACCCCAATGCGGAAACGCGTGTTCTCAACATCACGACGAGGCTTCGCAATGCCACGTCGACCGCCCTCCGGAACATGGGCTACGACGTGATTCCGTCCGAGACCAATTTCTTCATGGTCCACACTGGACGCCCGGTTCAGGAGGTTCAAGCTGCGTTCCGCGAGAAGGGCGTGCTCGTCGGGCGTCCCTTCCCGCCGATGCTCGATCACCTGCGGGTGTCCATCGGTACGGAAGAAGAGATGGACCGCTTCATGACGGCCTGGAAGGAGATCTTCCCGGCGAAGACTGCCGCGGATACCGCTAGAGGCTGACGGACCATCCTAGATCGGACATTTCTGATCTAGGTGACATCGCCTGGGAACGACCGCACTCTGACCGATTTCTACCGGTCAGAGTGCGGTCGTTCCCAGTTTTTGGAGGAAAATCCCGACTTTCAGCTCTCCACCGGGCTGTCGGCATTGTTGCCATACTCAATCCAAGAGCCGTCGAAGTTGCGTACGTCGGGAAACCCGAGAAGCTCCCTGAGGACGAACCAGGTGTGCGCGGCCCGAGTGCCACTGTGACAATACGTGACGATCTGCTTGTCGGGCGTGAATCCAGCCCCTTCGTACAGGGCGGCCAGCACGGCCGCTGACTTGAACGTTCCGTCCGAGTTGACGGCTGAGCTCCACTCGACATTGATCGAGCCCGGAACGTGGCCGCCCCTCTCTGCCCTGACGTCTCGGCCCAGGTGTTCGTCCGGGCTCCTCGCATCGCAGAACAGGGTGGACGGATCGTCGATATGTTCGACGACATACTGCCACGACGTACGGATTTCCGGATCCGGCGGACCCGCCTCGTAGTCGGACGACGAGAAGTCGGCGACGTCCACGGTGAGATCGCGACCATCCGCGACCCATTTCCCGCTACCACCGTTATACACCCGCACGTTCTCGTGCTGATAGTACTTCAACACCCAGTAAGCCCGGGCCGCACGTAGATTGCTGGCATTGTCGTACAGAACCACGGTCTGATCTCGCTCGACACCGATGTTCGAGAGAGCCTGCGACACGCCGGCGGCCGTGGCGATCTGCGCCCGGATGGGATCGTCGGGATTCGACAATTGCCCCAGCGTGAGGAACGCTGCTCCCTGGACATGTCCCTCATTGAAGGCGTCGAGGTTCGTGCCCACCTCCACCAATCGAACATTGGGGTCGGCCATGTGCTGATCTACCCACTCCGTGTCGACCAGGACATCCTTCGCGTAGGTGCCCTCCGAGCCTGCGCTCCCACTGTCGCCACATGCCGCGGCAGCCAGTCCGGTGAACGCCGCGAAGAGAAGTGGCCTACGTATGGTCCAAGAGATCCGTGGCGATGTCATGATGCTACCTCCGCTTTCTTGCGTGTGATGAGAAGGCGCCATTCGGAGGCACCACTTTCCTCGATCTCGGTCTCGTAGCCCAAGCGAGCCGCCTGGGTCGGAATCGTCTCCAACGTCGGTGCGTGATCGGTCAGGACCTCCAAGCCCTCGTCTTCGACCGACAGTTTCTTCAGGGCGGTGACGGTCCGCATCATCGGGTACGGGCAGATTTCACCTCTAACATCCAGCGTTGTCATGTCGCCTCCATGGCGGGGCACGAGCCGGCCCAGGCCGGTCCTACGCAATCCTTTGTATCGCGTGAGTACCGATCCAGGCGCCCAGCCCGAGAAAGATCGCGAACACCCATCCGTTCAGAGCCAACGAAGGGATGGCGGAAAAGAATGCACCGATAGTGCAGCCCATGGCAATCCCGGAGCCGTATCCCATAATGACGCCTCCACCGAGGGACTGCACGTAGCGGACGGCACGCTTGGGTGCACGAATTTTGAACTCTCCGGCCCCCACGGCGGCGGCGAAGGAGCCGAAGAACATGCCTAACACGAGGAACAGCATATGAGTGACGAAGACCCCCTCCGCCGACACCATGACGCACCCCGGTAGCGCCCCCACACCGGCGAGCGGCCCCGGTGACGCACCCACTACCGACGCGACGCGAATCGACCACCGTGAGATTTCACCGGTGAAACCCCACGGCTCGGCGGCCGCAAAAAGCAGCACGTTCAGACCTCCGAGAACGCCCCCGGCGACCATCACGGGCCAGCCGTCCACGAAAATCTGCCCCGCCACCGCTCGGAGGTGCTCCGAGGGGCCCGCGGGAATCTCGGCAGATCGGGCTCGCCCGGACACGACCAACCCGGCTCGATGTTCCCACCAAACGAGTGCGACATATATGAGCAGGAGAGCCACCAGGGTGGCGACCACGGCGCCCGCATGACCGATCCAGTGCGGAAGCCATACCCGCGGCGCCGAGGCGATGTGCACACGCCACCACCAATTCCAAGTATGGGCCGATGCGAGCAGTCCCCCCATCACTCCTAGGAACGCGACCCAGGACGCGACGTAACCCTCGCCCATGCGGTAGAGGCTCCCCGACACGCAGCCACCGGCCAGGACCATGCCCACGCCGAAGAGCAACCCACCCAAAGCGGTATGGATGCCCACGGGGAGAACGTTGGCGGTGGACGGATAGATCGAAAGGGAGGTGTTGGGGATCTGCTGGCTCATGAGAAGCCCGAAGCCCAGGGCACCGACGGCCAGCCCCAGAAGAACACCCTTCATGTTCCTGGCGTGGCCAAGAAGGAAGATGTCCCGAAACGCCGAGGCGAAGCAGAAACGCGCCCGCTGCAGCACGAATCCGAACGCGAGCCCAAACGCCCAGAACATTGCGAACTCACTGTCCCGGCCCCTCGCGACGACGTACACGATCCCCGCGACCACCCACGCCGCCAACGCGATCAAGGCATTTCTGGGCAGAGGGCGACCTGCCGCGTTCGGGGCGCCCTCAGCGGTCATCGGATCCACTCCGTGCGCTCCAATCCTGCCAGGATCCGTCGTACAACCGAACGCGGGGGAAACCCGCCTGTCGCAACACGACATAAGTGTGGGCAGCCCGCATTCCGGTGGCACAGTAGGTCACGACCTCGCTAGACTCGGTGACTCCGATCCGTGCCAGCTCTGTGACTAACTCATCCCGACCCCGCGAAGTTCGCCACGAGTCTTCCGGGACCGCACGAAACCAGTCCCAACTGACGGCCCCCGGCACATGTCCTTGATCGAACTCGGAGCGCGAGCGGGTGTCGAGCAAGATGACGTTGTCCTGCTGCATGTGTGCCATGAGCCAATCGTGGTCGACGATCACTTGCGTTTCCGCCCCGGCGCTATAGGTCGTCGAGCTGACGGTCGCGGCCCCCTTGTCGACCGGCTTCAAGTCCTCCTGCCAGAGGTCCCAGCCCCCATCCAGCACCGCCGCAGCCGCGTGGCCGTAGCGGTGTAACGCCCATACGAGACGAGACGCCGGCAGTCCACAGTTGTCGTCATATGCAACGACGCTGTCCCCGGGCGAGATTCCACACTGAACCATCCGCGCCTCGAACTCCTCTGCCGGCAACAGCACATTGTCGAGACCGGCCTTGCTGTAGCCGAGGTCCTTCAACTCGACTTGGACAGCGCCTGGAAGGTGTCCCTTCGCGTACCCAGCTCGATCCCGAAGGTCCACGATCCGCAGACGATCATGACCGAGATGGGCCTCCAGCCAGTCCGGTTCGACAAGCAAGCCCGGCAGGGTGATGCTCGGCAACTCTCTGGGTGTCAGCTTACTTCGCGATCTGTAGATCCCATCCGTCGGGATCTAGCACGTGGTAGCTGTCGTAGCCCTCGCCTCCGGCTTGGTCCCGGCGAGGATCGAGACCTCGGCTCTCCAGCTCATCCCGCACCTGGTCGGTATCGAAGTCCTCGATGCGCCACGAGATATGATTGACCACGCCGGTCAAGGGTGGCCGGTCCGGCCGGCTCTGGCTCATCGGTCGGCGATTGTTGCGGATGATGATGCTCCCGACGTCGCCGATGGCAAGGGAGGCCTGTCTCTCGCCGTCGTCCCTGCGCACTTCCCAACCCATCAGGTCCGAGTAGAAGTCGCGGCTCTTTCCGTAGTCGGCGACGGCAAAGGATATATGATCCAAGCTCGTCGTCTTCCCGAGTGGGGCTGCGCAGCTCGGAGTGGTCGCCGCCGCCGCGGGAGTCGCAGAACTCAACGAATGCGTCCCGACCGCCGCCAAGGCCAAGCTGCTGATGAGCTGACGGCGGTTCATCCTTCCGTTCTCGAAGTCACGGATCAGGTTGGATATGATCGTTTCCATGGTACTGTTCTCCTACACAAGGCGGTCGGACGGCTCAGCTCCAGTGGGCAGGGCCGCAGCACATCGGGCAAGGTACCGGGGGGATGCCGAGAAATTCAAGGTCGCGCCCAACTAACCGACCACAGCTTCAACGGCCTTCCTCGCTACGTTTGCCACTTTCCCCTGTGGGTCGCACCTCGGATCATAGGCGGTGAGCGCGATGGCTGCGATTTCCACCTGGGCCCGAAGCGCTTGTAACAGGCCGTAGAGTTCGTCCGCATGGAGCCCATTCGGTGCCGCCAACGCGTTGGCTCTTCCCTCGGTCGGATCGAGCACGTCCAGATCGAGGTGCACATAAACACGGTCCATCGACTTCGCCAGGGAGGCGACCCCCACGATATCCCCTCTCACTCGCTCGGGTGACAACACCGAGATATTCGAGCGCTCGATCACATCGATTTCCGGGGAATCGAGATCCCTGATACCGAGCATGAGGAGCGCTTCATCCGGGATTGGATGAAAATCCGGAATCTTGGCGAGAATCGTTCTCCAGCAACGTCCCGTGAGCATCGAGACGGCCATGCCGTCCATGAAACCCGACTCGGTGGTCTCCGGTGTATTGAGGTCTCCGTGGCTATCGAACCAGACCACCCGGGGTGGGGTGGAGACAGTCCAGCCACGGTTCCGACCGCCGAATAACATGAGCCGGCCAGGACGACGGGAAAGCGATTGTCCCCCACCGCAGAAGAGACACTGTGGGAGAGTCCGGTAAGTATGGACGCCGCCGTATCGACCTCACTGGGCACCTCGGCGGAGGCAGCGAGGATCTCACCGACAGACACGTCGTGTCCCGAGGTGACCAGTCGCTCTCGAAGGCCGCACGCGAGGAGCCTTTCCGGCCCGGCTCCCATACGAACACCGTACATCCCGGAGTCGTAGGGGACGGTGAGGATGTGGATGTTCACGACCTCTCCTCAGCCCTTGGACACTTTTCGCACGCTTGCAAGCCAGTGGTCCAGCGAGATGCGATCATCCCGCGGGCCCATGGTCAGCAGATACAGCAATAGGGCGGTACGAGGAATCACGTGCGTGTTGAACTCATAGAGCGGTACCGCGAGCAGATGGCCGAAAGTGACTAGGATGAGGACTGCGCCGAGTGCCAGAAGCGCCGGACGAATCCACAGTCCGATCAACAGGAGGCCGCCGGCCGTCAACTCGACCCACGGAACGACCGTGCCTGTAATCCAAAGTGACCACGAGGGAAGAAAGGTGTCGCCGTAAGGCTCGACGAACCAACGGAGCGCGTGTTCTACGGGTCCGAGCGTGAACACCTTCCCCACTCCAGACATGAAGAAGATGAGGCCAAGGATCATGCGGGCGACGAAGATCGTCCGAGAATATCCCCATCACAAACCGTGTCCGATCGTGGGAGTCGCGTGTGTGGAGCCGTGTATGGAGCAAAGCTCGCTGACCGTCACAGCGAGGACCAGACCGCCCCATATGTGTTGCGCAACAGGACCATACGTCCACCGGGTAACGTCCATGAGAGCGAAGCTAAACACGGGTTGCAGCCAGTGCATCCCACGGCTAGTGTCCTGAGTCTGAAGTTCAGGGAGCCCACCCCGGTCCGTCGTCCGACAGGCCGGGGTATTGCGCCATGCCCCGGCCCGACAGTCCTGGGGCGAACAGGAGGAGAACTAGATGGCTGAATCCGGCGCAGCGGCCTCGGGCGCTCCCGTGGACAAGGGCAACGACATTGCCATCTTGGGAGGCGGCAATCTCGGTCGCGCCCTAGCCCGTGGATGGATAGAGGCGGGCCTTCGGCTTCCCGAGCAGATCATTATCACGCGTCGAAACCCGGACGCCCTTAAAGACCTCGCGGACGAAGGCTTCACGGTTACGGCTGACAACGCCGCTGCCGCCCGGAGGGCGGGCACGGTTATCCTCTCAGTACAGCCACAACAGCTGAAGGGGTTGATCGATGACATCCGCGACTGCCTCGATGAGGACTCTCTCGTCGTGTCGGTAGTTTCGGGTGTCTCCATTCGGACGATCCGCGACCACATCGGCAGGGACGTCCCCTTGGTGCGCGCGATGCCGAACACTGGCGTTGGGATCGGTCAGTCGATGACGTGCCTCGCGGAGGCCGAAGACGGGAGGCAGCTCATCAATCGAGTCCGCCCACTTTTCGACGCCGTCGGTCGAACGCTCGTGATACGTGAGGACATGATGGTGAGCGCCACGGCACTTTGTGCCTGCGGGATCGCCTTCTTCCTACGGGCCATCAGGGCCGCGACCCAAGGCGGCATCGAAATCGGGTTTCATCCCGACGAAGCGCTCCTGCTCGCAGCCCAGACCGCTTACGGTGCGGCTGCACTACTCGCGGACGGAGACGCGCACCCTGAAGCCGAGATCGACCGCGTGACGACACCCCGTGGATGCACCATCTCCGGCCTGAACGAGATGGAGCATCGAGGGTTCAGCTCGGCCATGATCAAGGCGATTCTGACCTCTGCGGACAGCGCCGTCCAACTTCTCGGGGAGGACAGCTAGCGAACCACCTCGAGGGTCGGGGCGTTCTAGACGTCCCTCTCGAGCGTCCGCGTCAAGCAGGTCGGTCCTCCAGAGCCCGCCACGCAGATCTCGGAGGCCTGGAAGGTGTGCACCTCGATTCCATGGGACTCCATCCGGCGCCTGGTCTCCGGAGCACCCTCGGCCACGACGCAGACGCGTGGCGACACCGTGAGCACGTTGCACCCTAGGGCGTCGTATTCGGCTTCCGGTACCTCCACGAGCGTGATACGACGTTCGAGCAGCAGCTCCCGGAACAGCACCGGCATCAGAGGTGAGTAGACGACTGCCACATCGTTGTCGACCGGGCTGACGATCGACATGAGATGGAAAACGTCGGACGGTCCGCGAAAGTGCGGCAGCGGGACCGTCACGACCTCCACCTCCGGAAGCACCTGCGAGAGCTGCCGGATACCCTCGGCGTTGCTGCGGTACCCTCGGCCCACCGCTAGCGTCCGCTCGTCGAGCCACAAGACGTCCCCACCCTCTACACGCCCCTCCCCATCGATGTCGCCACGCACGGAGACGCCCCAGGCCTCATACGCCGACCGCTGAGCCGTCGGCTCTCCCCGCCGGGCGTCCTTTCCCATGTTGCACAGGATTACCCCTCCGTCCGTGACGACAGCAGCGTCTCGGGCATAGATTGAGTCGAGCCCTACTCCATCGGATCGCGGTAGAAAAAGTGGCTCGATCCCGAAGCCCCGGAGCAGATCTACGAACGCATCGTACTCCCTAAGAGCCAGGGCAAAGTCAGGACGGTGCAAATAGCCAAGCGCCTCCCACTCTGCGTCGATCACGCTCTCGTCCACGAAGGCGTCTCGCACGTGCTTCAGGACGACCCGCTTCAAAACGCCGACCTCGGACTGGCATGATGGGCTCATCCGAGCGCCCTCTAAGAGGTCGACTCGTCAACCCGGACCATCAGGAGCCCTCGCGAGGGTCTCCTTCGTCGAGAACCTTTTGCGTGCGGTCGGCCCGGTAACTGCGGACCGCCTCTCTGATGTCGGGATATTTGTTCCCCAACATTGCGCCGGCCAGGAGCGCTGCGTTGGTCGCGCCGGCGTTCCCGATCGCGAGTGTGCCCACCGGAATGCCCGCGGGCATTTGTACGATCGACAAAAGCGAGTCGAGTCCGTCGAGGGCCCAAGCCTTCATGGGGACACCCAAAACCGGAATAACGGTCTTCGCGGCCATCATCCCACCGAGGTGGGCAGCCCCCCCGGCTCCTGTGATGATCACCTCCAGGCCACGCTCCTCGGCGGTGGAGGCGTATTCGATGCAAAGATCCGGTGTGCGATGTCCGGAAATCACACGAACTTCGCAAGGGATCCCTAGGGTGTCGAGTGTGTCCGAGGCGCGGCGCATGGTCTCCCAATCCGACTTCGATCCCATGACGACGCCCACGAGGGGCTTGTAATGGTTCATGGCAGGAGCTTGTGGCAACGGCGCACTCGGGTCAAGTGGATCGGGCCCCGGCCGCGGCACTGCAAAGAAACACTTTTTCCTCAGCGACGGCGTCCGCATCTTTCGAGTGAGAGAAACGTATCTTCGAATCGGCGAGGAAGTACACATGGTTCGTAAGACAGCATCCGCCGGCGTGCTACTGGCCTGCCTTCTGACTGCAGCACCCGCTCTGGCTCAAGTCTCCCCGTGGACGTCAGATCGTCCCGACGGGCACGCGCCTGCCGGAGTTCTGGTAGACTTCCTCCTGCCGAAGGGCGACACCTACTTCTCTGTCCGACTGTACCAGGAGCAGTTCAGAGGTACACGACTGGGTACGGAGCCATTCCAGTTCGACGACGTCTTGGACTTCTTCTCCGTCGCTCCCCTGAGCCTGGACAAGGAGATCGCCGAGGTGGAGTTCCGGTGGGGCTTGACCAACTGGTTCACCTTAGCGGGGTCGATGCCGGGTGCTCGGGCCGAGATGTTCAGCGCCACCGATGCCCTCTTCCTCGAGACGACTTCTGGGACCATCGGCGATGTCAAGGTTCGGGGGCTTGTCGATCTGTTGTCCATGGAGCAGTACCGCATGAGTTTGACCCTCGGAGGCACGATCCCGACCGGCCAGACCAGCAGAAGCGGAGCGACCCCGTTTACGCCTTCTGGCACGCTTCCTTTCGCCATGCAGGGCGGCTCCGGCACCTATGACATTCTGGCCGGCGTGACCTTCCTGACGCAGAACGATCTCGCCTCGGTCGGCACTCAGTTGAACTCGATCATCCGCATGTTCGCCAACTCCCGGGGCTACCGCCTCGGCGACGAGTTCGAATTTTAGGTCTGGGGTGCCTATCAAGTCAGCGATTGGGTGAGCGTCTCGATGCGGGGCCTCTACCAGACATGGGGCGACGTGACAGGGTCCGACCCGGGAACGGACGGTACGATCGATCCCGGCGCCAACTCGTCGCACAAGGAGGGGAGCGAATCTTCCTCCCCTTCGGTGTCAACCTCATGTTTCGAGAGGGACCCATTGCGGGCAATCGGCTCTCCTTGGAATGGTACTATCCCATCCACCAGGAGCTGCACGGCCCTCAGCTATCGGCTCATCGAACGCTCGTGATGTCCTGGCAGTACCAGTTCTAGGGCAACTCAGGAGACGGGTACTCTCCTTCGCCCGGACGGCGTTGCCGCTTTAGAGCAGGCGCACGAGATGGTAGTGCTTCTTTCCCTTGCGGAGCACGATGAAGCGTCCGTCCACGGCGTCGCCCGATCCGACCGTGGCGTTCACATCCTGTACGCGAATATTGTTGACGTACACACCGCCCCCTTCGACGGCCCGTCGCGCTTCCCCCCGCGATTTCGTCACCGCCGCCCGGCACAGTAGGTCGAGAACGCCTACCCCTTCCCCCTCGAGTTCCACCTTGGGTATGTCGACTGACGGCACGTCGGAGAAGATTTCTGCGATCTCGTCGGCGCCGAGGCCTGTCATATCACCTCCAAAGAGGACCGTTGTGGCCCTCTGCGCGCTCGAGAGACCATCCTCCCCGTGGACTCGACGGGTCACGTCTTCGGCTAACGCCCGGTGGGCAGCGCGTTCGTGCGGTCGATCGGCGAGCGCCTCTTCCTGCTCCGCGACCTCCTCCAGGCTCAGTAGTGTGAAGTACCGGAGGTAGCGAACTACATCCTTGTCATCGACGTTCATCCAGAACTGGTAAAACGCGTATGGTGACGTCAGAGCTGGATCGAGCCACACCGAGCCGGCCTCGGTCTTGCCAAACTTGTGTCCCCCCGCCCCGGTGACCAACGGATAGGTGACACCGTACGCCTTCGCACCCCGCATACGCCGGACCAGATCGATGCCCGCCGTAATGTTGCCCCACTGGTCGCTTCCACCCATCTGAAACGTGCATCCATAGCGTTCGTTCAACGCCACGAAGTCGTAGGCCTGTAGCAACGCGTAGCTGAACTCCGTGTAGGAGATCCCCGTCTCCTCGTTGTCAGCGCGCCGCCTGACGGACTCCTTTCTCAGGAGCGCATTCACGGAGAAGTGTTTCCCCACGTCTCGCAAAAAATCGACCATCGAGAGCTCGCCCAGCCAATCCAAGTTGTTGACCGTGCGAGCTGGATTATCGGCACACTCGAAGTCGAGAAAATGCTCGAGCTGAGTTCGCATCGATTCCAAATTCTGAGCCGCGCGTTCCCTCGTCAGGAGTTGCCGCTCCTCCGTCTTTCCCGACGGATCACCGATGAGTCCGGTACCCCCACCCACTACGACAATCGGGTGATGCCCCAACCGCTGAAGATGCACGAGGCCCATGATGGGCATGAGGGAGCCGACGTGTAGACTCTCAGCCGTAGGATCGAAGCCGATGTACGCGGTTACCGGGCCCTCCGCGAGAGCGGCCTCGGCACCCTCAGTCGAGTCCTGCAGCACCCCACGCTGACGGTATTCTTGAAGTAAGCTCATTCTTCTCTGACTTCTTTCTCTTCTCGTACTGAATCGGCTTTTCCCCACGGCTGCGGGGCAGCCGGAAGATAGCCTCGCGTCAAACGTTCGCGTATCTGGCCTCGATCAACCTTGCCGTTCGTGTTGAGGGGGAGCGCGTCTGCTATTTCGATCCACCGGGGAATCTCGGCTCCCGCGAGCCGCGCCCGGGCGGCCGAGATCAGTGCCGCCGGGTCCGGACGCGCATCCGGGCCCGGGACCACAAGTGCCGCGACGACCTCACCCCACTGATCGTCCGGAACACCGACGACCGCAACGGCGGCCACCCCGGACAACTCCCCCATCACAGTCTCGACAGAAAGTGGGTCGACGTTCACGCCTCCCGAAATGATGCGGTCACCCAGGCGACCAGTAAGCCTGAGATGGCCATCGTCGTCGAATTCGGCGAGATCCCCGGTGGCGAACCAACCGCCGTCGTCGACGACGGTCGGAGCCACGGTGGCACCTCGGATGCAGATCTCTCCGCTCTCACGTAGACGCAGTTCGATGCCGTCCAAAGGGGCTCCCACCGTATCGGGTTTCCTCCTCACCAGTTCCGGTGGTGCCGTTGCCACCTGCGAACACGCCTCCGTCGCTCCATAGGTCAGGGCGATCGGGTATCCTTGCCGTACAGCGGTCTCGATCAAGCTCTTGCCGGCGGCAGCTCCTCCGACGAGAAGGCACTTCAAGGTGGGGGGGACAGGCAACCCACCTCTCTCTCCCAGAAGTTGTCGTAACATCGTCGGCACCAGCGAGGCATGCGTCAGGTCCCCACGGTCGATCAGCTCCGCGAGCACCTTCGTGGAAAAAGCTCCCCGCACAATGAGTTTGCACCCTAACTGGGCCGATCGGTACACGAGGGCCATGCCTCCAATATGAGCCATCGATAAGGAGGCGTACCAACGGTCCTCCTTTGCGAGATCGAGGCGAACCGAAGCAGCACGTCCATGAGCGTTCAGTGCTTTTTTGTGTATCGGAACCGTTTTCGCATCACCGGACGTACCCGACGTAAAGAGTGTGGCGAAGGGCCTCTCCGGGCTTACACCCGTCGGCGCCGGGTCGGGGGCGGCTTCATTCGGTGCCGTCGCCTTCGGCAAGTCGTCGACCGGAGTGACCCAGGCGGGATCCAACTCCAGGGCCGGGATGTCCTCTTCGGTGCTCAAGATCACATCGGGAGCGACCTCGTCGACTGCTCTCTCCATGGCTGCGGGACCCAGCCGGGGATTCAAGGGTGCCAGCACAGCACCGGTTCTGGGTATCGCATGGAACGCCTGCACCGAGAGGGCGCTCGGGTGCGCCACCAGGGCCACCGTCGCCCCCGGCGCAGCTCCCAGAGAACCCAAGCGACCGGCCATGCGACCCACCGCAGCGTCCAGTTCAGCGTAAGTCCAAACCCTCCCACCGTCATCGAGGGCTGGTGCGTCGGGCTGGCGCCGGGCAGCCTCCCGAAGCGGGTCACTCATCCGAATGCCAATCCCAAGGCCAGCAGAAGCCCGTACAGCCCCACCATTCGTGCTGTGCCAGGCAGCGTAGGGACAAGATCTTCAGCCTCGTCGCGGGTCATGATCAACCTCATGGGGCCCAAAGCGAAGAAGCCCGCCAGCAAAGCGGCGAGAGAGGCAGAGGGCCAGCCGAACAGTGCGACCCCCAGGACCGGCGTGGAGAGCCCCACAGCAACTAGAAAGGCGTATTCCACCCTGCTTGCCATGCGCCCCCAACGCACCGCTAGTGTCCGCTTACCGGTCGAGCCATCGCTGTCGAGGTCGCGGAGGTTGTTCGCCACCAGGATCGCCGTGCTCATGACACCGATGCCCGAGCCGGCGAGGAATACGTCGCCCGGCAGCGAGAGAGTCTGGACCCAGTAAGTACCACCGACCGCTACCAGGCCGAAAAACACGAACACGAAGACCTCGCCTAGACCGTGATAAGCCAGTGGGTAGGGCCCTCCCGTGTAGGCGACAGCTGAAACCAGAGACGCCAGTCCTATCCAGACGATCGGCCACCCTCCGACCGTTACCAGATAGATTCCGACCAACGAGGCCACAGCCAGTGCGATCACCATTCCCCACCACACACGGTTCGGCAGAATCAGACCGGCTTGCGTCACCCGAACCGGCCCGACCCGCTGGTTCGTATCGGCGCCACGCACATGGTCGTAATAGTCGTTGCCGAGATTGGTGCCGATCTGAATGAAGATGGCCCCCGCAAACGCCGCGACGACCGGGAGGAGCGCGAAGGCATCGTTCATCGCCGCCAGGCCGGCCGCGACCCACACGGGAGCCGCCGCGGCCGAAAGTGTCTTGGGTCGTATCGCGAGGAGCCAGACGGCCCCGACAGAGCCCTCTGGAACCGGTTCTTCCGGGTCTCCTACCTCGCCTACCACGGCAACCAGGGGAATCGGCGGAAATCGGGCTTACGCTTTTCCAGGTACGCGTCCTTCGCTTCCTTCGCCTCCTCGGTCATGTAGTAGAGGAGCGTTGCGTTGCCCGCCAATTCCTGGATTCCGGCCTGGCCATCCAACTCGGCATTGAACGCCGACTTCAGCAGGCGAATCGCAAGAGGGCTCTTCTCCAAGATCTCCTGAGCCCACTTCCAACCCTCCTCCTCGAGCTCGTCCAAGGCCACCACGGCGTTGACCATACCCATGTCGAGTGCCTCCTGAGCGCTGTAATGACGGCACAGGTACCAGATCTCTCGGGCCTTCTTTTGCCCGACCATTCGGGCCAGAAAAGATGAGCCGAAGCCACCGTCGAAGCTACCGACTTTGGGGCCCGTCTGTCCGAAGACCGCGTTGTCCGCCGCCAAGGTGAGATCGCAGACGATGTGCAGCACGTGCCCCCCACCAATCGCGTATCCAGCCACGAGGCAAATAACGGGCTTGGGCATGCTCCGCATGTAGCGCTGAAGCTCCAGAACGTTGAGTCGCGGTATGCCATCCTCCCCTACATATCCAGCGCTCCCTCGAATCTTCTGATCTCCTCCCGCACAGAACGCATAAACACCATCTTCGGCAGGTCCTTCTCCCGTAAAGAGCACGACACCGATGCGGGTGTCCTCACCCGCGTTCTTGAAGGCTTCCTGAAGCTCGGCAAGTGTTCCGGGACGGAACGCGTTACGGACCTCGGGCCGGTTGATCGCGATCCGGGCCACTCCGTCGGCCTTCTTATAGGTGATGTCCTGGTACTCCTTCACGACCTCCCACTGTGGCTCACTCATTTCAAGCGCCTCGAGTCAAAAAATTCTCTGGGCCAATCCCCGCCTTCACAGCCGCGCCACGACCGCCTCGCGTACGGCCTCCGCTACCTCCTCACGCCGACGCATGTTGTGGGCGCGGTCACTCCTAATCTCCAGCATCCGGGGGCCACTCTCCGCGAGCAGGTCGTCGAGGGCCTCACCCACGCTCGACGCCTCATCGAGGTGCCGATACCGAATACCGTACATCTCCGCCGCATGCCGGAAATCGAGCCCGTGCGGCACCGCAAAATAGCGCGTGAACTCGGGCTCGTGCTCCTCGATGGGCAACATATGGAAGATCCCTCCGCCGTCATTGTTGATCACTACCAGAAGAATATTCAGTCGATACTTCGAGATGGCCAGGAGCCCATTCATATCGTGATGGAAGGCGATATCCCCGAGCACGGCGACCACTGGGGACCGCCCCTGGCCCGCGCCATCGGAGCCCTCCCTCCCGCGTGCGACGGCGATTCCCGCCACGGTCGATACGATCCCGTCGATCCCACTCACACCACGATTTCCGAACACGCTCAGAGCCTTGGTCCCGCCCCCTCCGAAGGCATCCAGATCCCGTACCGGCATGGAGTTGGAGACGAACAACGTGCCCCCGGAAGGGAGGGAGTCGACGACGGCGGCAAGCACCTCTCCCTCGAACACCTCTTCGGAGTCGGCAGTGGGCACCGCGCTCGCTACCCCATCGAGGTCAGTCCATCGAGCACACCATTCCGGCGGCGATGTTCGTTCAGCCAGCGCGGAAACCACATCTTCGAGAAAGTCCCTCACATCACCGCGAACATCATGAGACGCCACTTCGAGATGATCTCTCCACCAAGGTCCTGAGCGGATCTGGACCTGTGGGATTCCTCGACACTCACGCAAGTAGGTCAGTAAAGAGGCCGACGTAGGGGCCCCGCCGATCCGGAGCACGACGTCGGGCCGCAACGCCTCTCGAACGAGGGGTTCTCGCAAGAGCAGGTCGAAGGTCGTCACCAAATGACGTCCACAGTGATCCGCAAAGCGCGCACCGGACAGCGGGTCGGCGAGAACCGGAAAGCCCGTTGCCCGTGCGAGAACGCCGATGGCGGGGCCCGATGCGTCCGGCTCGGAGGCCGGACCTGCCACGATCACCCCGCGTGTGGCTCCGTCGATCAGGGCCACGACCTCCTTCAAGTCTCTCGGCGTCGTGCGAACCCGCTCCACCTCCTCCGCCACCAGCGGTAGGCCGTCGCTACGTCCCTCTAGCCCCAGCGGATCCGCCTTCCGGAGTCGCGCCTCGGCCTCGGCGGAGAGCTCGGTCGGCTCCAACGGCTTCCCAAACGGAATATTCACGTGGACCGGTCCGGGTTGGGGAGCGAGCGTGCTCGCCACCGCCCGACAGGCCAGGGCCCTGATCCTCCTGAGCGCGTCGGCCGAAGGCATCTGCGCATCGAAGCTCTGGCGCACGAAGGAGCCATAGATCGCGCGCTGATCGATGGTTTGGTTCGCGTCGGTCCCCCTCAGTTCGGGTGGACGATCGGCGGTCAGCACGACCATGGGGACACCCGCGTGCGAGGCCTCGACTACGGCCGGAAGAATGTTGGCCGCAGCCGTGCCGGAGGTTGTGATCACGGCGGACGGGCGGCCACTGGACCGGCCGATCCCCAACGCGAAAAAGCCTGCACAGCGTTCGTCCAGCTGCACCCAAGTGCGGAGTCGCGCGTCGCGGGCACACGCCATAACCAACGGGGTCGATCTGGAGCCGGGCGCCAGAGAGACGTGCTCGACACCACAACGGGCCAATTCGTCGACGAAGGCTCTCGCCCAAACAGTCGTTACTGCCGGGTCGCTCACGGCGCCCTCAACGCGCTCCGCTCTCTGCGAGGGCCCTCAGCACCGGCTCGAACTTCATGGTCGTCTCCTCCCACTCGAGGCTCGGATCGGAGCCAGCGACGATCCCGGCGCCTGCGAAGAGTCGCCATCGTCGGTCCTGGACCACCGCGCAGCGGAGGGCTGGTGCTAGGACCCCATTCCCTTCGACGTCAAACCACCCCACCGGTCCGGCATACCAGCCGCGTTCAAAAGGCTCTTCCCGCTCGAGGAACTCGAGAGCCGCGTCCCGAGGAAGCCCACATACCGCCGGTGTCGGGTGAAGAGCCTCGAGTACCGAGAGGGCTGACGTCCCTTCCGTCAGGCGCGCTCGGATATCCGTCTCGAGGTGCTGAATGCGGGCCAACGTCAAAACGTGCGGCTCAGCCTGAGCGGTGACGTCGTACGCAACGGAATCCAACCGGGCCACCATGTCTTGGAGGGCGATTCGATGCTCCGTCGCATCCTTTTCGCTGGCGAGAAGACGGTCGGCAAACCCACGCTGCTCCTCAGGTGTCTCTCCCCGCGCGACGGTACCGGCTACGGCGGTGGCGTGGAAACTCCCTCGGGACACGGTCGTGATCGTCTCAGGCGCTGCTCCGACGAGGGCCCGCCCCTCTTCCGGCTCGAAGAGGAAGACATGGCTTCCGCGATTGGCTTCCCAGAGGTGCTCCACGACCTCGATGGGATCGAGCCGGCGCTCCGCGACCACATCCAGCGTGCGGGCCAGAACGACCTTGGAGATAGCCCCTCCCTCAATTGCCGTCAGGGCGTGCTCGACCGCAGCCTGCCACTCACTCCTTTCGGATTCATGACGAGTGACGGGGACGGTGGTGGGGGGAGCATTCCGGGGATGGAGCGCGTCAGGAAGTATACTGCCGAGACGGAGAGTCCGAGCGAGCAGCCGAGCCAATGCACCGTCCACATCCCCGTCTTCAGGATCGACCAGAGCTCGAGCGATCAAGCGGGGAGGCTGCCCCGACGTTTTCGCCAGCTCCACCTCCGGAAGATGAAAGAGCGCAGGAGGGAAGCCGGACCACAGCCCTTCCGGGGAGTGATCGGATCGGAAGGAGAAGCCACCGTAAAACCGCGGCGCGGGTAGGTGGCCGGAGTCACCATTCAAGAAGTCAAACAGGTCCCGCGCACGCGACTGAACCTCGCCGAACCTCCCCTCTGGCGCGGTGCCATTCGCCGCCAGCATCGCCAAAGAACCCGCATGGGCCATCCAGTGATCGGCCCTCGCCCAAAAACCTCGAGCACGGCCACGCGCACGCCGTAGGAAGTCCATCGGATCCGCGCCCACGACCTCGGCGCTCACCGTGACAACTCTCGCCTGTGCGGCCGCGACGGTACCTGCCGGGTTCATGGCTTCACGGTTCGAGTCGGTGCGCGTCACCCCGACGCTCTGAGGTGACGCAGTGAGACATGTATTACGCAGAGCCAATATAGGGGAATGCCGGGGATGACCAAGGCAGCCGGCGAACCCGCACGGTCGGCCACCTCGCGTCTCCGTCTTCCCGGAGTCATGTTGTATCCCATGCTCGACCCCACGCACCAGCCGGCCGGCCGAAAGCCCAGAGTCGCCCTGTTCGTCACCTGCATAGTCGATGTCATGTACCCCGACGTCGGTATGGCAGCCGTGAGCCTTCTGGGGGAACACGGCGCGGACGTGGTCTTTCCCGAAGGACAAACCTGTTGCGGGCAGCCGGCATTCAACTCCGGGCGGCGTCCCGACGCCCGCAAGATCGCGGTGGGATTCCTCGATGTCTTCGGGCCGTTGGTCGAGAGCGGAGAGGTGGATGCGATCGTTGCTCCGTCGGGTAGCTGCGTGGCGATGGTGAGGCATTCCTACGAAATCCTCTTGGCGGAAGCGCGCCCGAAGGTACGGGAGCGGGCACACCGCCTAGCGGAGTGTACGTACGAGCTGACCGAGTACCTCGTCGACGTGCTCGGTGTCGACTCCACCGACGGCCGTTCGGATCAACGGATCACGTACCACGCCTGCTGTCATCTTCTGCGGGACCTCGGTGTGGACCGTCAGCCCCGTCTCCTGCTGGAGGGTCTGCGAGACGAGGAAGTGATCGACCTCGAGGGGGCGGACGAGTGCTGTGGCTTCGGTGGGATGTTCGCTCTCTGGAACGCCGACATCAGCACAGAGATGGGTCGCCGAAAGGCCCGCCACCTCGAAGCATCAGGTGCGGACGTCGTGGCCGTGGCCGATGTCGGTTGTATGACGCACATGAACGGAATTTTGACCCGTGACGGACACCGTTGCCGCGCCGTACACGTCGCGGAGCTCTTGGCAAAGTCGGACGACTCACCCTCGTGAAAGTCGACGTCGAGGCGCCCTACCGGACGAGGATTCGACAGGCGCTCGAGGACACCGACGTCCGGTCCGCGGTGAACCGAGCTATGGGCCAACTCGCGGAGCGAAGGGAGCGTGCCGTCGGAGCGATCGACAACGAGCGCATGCGTGTCGACGCACGCGCGGCCAGAGAGGGGGCGATTCGGCAGTTGCCGAACCTTCTCGAGGAGGTCGAGCGCACGCTTACTGAAAACGGTAGCGTGGTGCACTGGGCCAGGGACGCGGGCGAAGCCAATCGGATCGTGGTGGAGATCGCGCGGGCACGCGGCGTCCAGAGCGCCGTAAAGTCGAAGTCCATGGTCACTGAGGAGATCCACCTGAACAAAGCGTTGGAGGCCGCGGGAATCGACGTGGTGGAGACCGACCTCGGTGAGTACATCATCCAGCTTGCCGATGAACCCCCGAGTCACCTCGTCGCTCCCGTCATCCACAAGCGGGCCGAGGACATCTCGGAGCTCTTCCAGGAGAGGCTCGGGATGGAGCCCTCGCTCGATGCAGCGGTGATGTGCGATACCGCGAGGCAGGTGCTGCGCCAACGTTTTCTCACAGCTGATATGGGGATCAGCGGCTGTAACTTCGCCATCGCAGAAACCGGGACCGTCTGCCTGATCACCAATGAGGGGAACGGTCGAATGGTGACCAGCCTTCCACCTGTCCACGTCGTGATCGCGGGCATCGAGAAGGTGGTCGCGACACCCGAAGACGCCCTCCTGCTCTGGCAAGCCGCCTCGAGGAACGCCACCGGGCAGGACGTGTCGGTCTACTTCTCCATGAGCAGCGGGCCCCGACGTGCAGGTCATCCGGACGGACCTGAGGAGATGCATGTAATCCTCCTCGACAATGGCCGCACGCGAGTGTTGGAGAGTGGGTACGCGGACGCCTTGTTGTGCATCCGGTGTGGGGCATGCCTCGACGTTTGCCCCGTCTATCGGGAGATCGGGGGACATGCGTACGGCGCGACGCCGTATTCAGGCCCCATCGGCTCCATCCTCACCCCGCTGATGGCCGACGACATGGGTGCCACTAAGGATTTACCGTTCGCTAGCTCCCTGTGCGGATCATGCCGAGATGCATGCCCGGTGAGAATCGACCTTCCGCGTCTCCTCCTCGAGCTGAGGAGCGAGATCGTCGCTGAAGGGCAGACCTCGATGGCAGAGAGCGCCACCGTGAAGGGCCTCACGCTCCCCATGCTCGGACCTCGGCGCTATCGCTGGGCCACCCGTGTGGCGCAACGATTCGGTCGTCTATTGGGGGCCGCGTCGGGATACCTTTCCTGGCTTCCTCCTCCACTCTCCGCGTGGACCCGCTCCCGCGTATTCCCCCGACCGGCCGCGAAGACGTTTCGCGAGCTTTGGAGGGACAAATGAGCACGGTGCACAACGGCGCCGAAGGCGCATGGCTCCAAGGGCGCACAGAGATTCTGGACCGCCTCAAAGCGGCGCTGGCCGATCCAGACGCCCGCTTCAAGGTCCCCGAACTCCAGGTAGCCCGCACCATGGGACCGAGCCCGGTCACGGATGTCAGCGGGGACACCGACCTGTCGATCCTCTTTGGGGCTATGCTGGACAAGGTCGGCGGGAGTCACGAGATCTTGGACGACTCCGAAGCCGTTCCCGGCGCGGTGATCCGACATTTCGAAACGCTGCGCAACGCCCGGAAAGAAGACGGGCTTTCGTTCGATCGCATTCTCGCCTGGGCCCCGGACAAGCTCGGCATCGCAGGGCTGGGGGATACCCTGCGACAGGCGCACATAGACGTTGTGGTTCCGCCGGACCTCAACAAAGTCGAGTGCCGGGAACAGGCTTCCCACATTGCGGTGGGGATAACGGGGGCCGATGCAGCCATGGCTAGTACCGGCACGGTGGTCTTGGGGTCAGGGCCAGGCCGAAGTCGCTCGGCGAGCCTCTTGCCACTCCATCACATCGTTCTGGTCGCGATGAGTCGCCTCCACGCCACGATCGAGGCCTGGATGGCCACGCTTCGAGAAGAGGGTCGACTCGACGAAGCCCTCCGAACTGCGAGTCAACTCAGTTTGGTTACCGGACCGAGCAAGTCCGCCGATATCGAGCTGACACTAACGCTAGGGGTTCACGGGCCACGAACCGTCCACGCGATCGTCTACCGAGACGGAGCGTAAAGGGGCAGAAACCCCCTCGATCGACCACCTCCAATCCCGCTTCGTAGGCGCAATCCCGCTCAAATGATGCGCCGCCACTCGTACGAGAACCCGTCGCAGCAGGGATCGGTCAGGACCAGACGGCCCTCCTCCGTGAAGTCGATCCGTTGCGTGGCGAAGTCCATGAGAGGCTGACCGAAGCGCAGCTCGAAGGAGGAGCTGGTCACGCCGTTCCCGACCAGGGGGATGACCTCGAAGGTGGTGTCCCGCTCCGACTCCCCGTTTCGAAAAAGCTCGACCCGGTTTGGTGGAGTGAAACGTATTGTCCTCGTGAAGCCCGTCGATTCCGGAGTCAAGGTGGCCCCTGCAATTCCACCGATGGCCGTGGTCCAAACCCACGTCCCGAACAGCGACTCGGGTGGTTGTTCCTGGGAGCCTGTGGGATCCGATGTGCAACCGTTTGGTGCGATCGCGATCGCCAGAATCGCGAATAACGTCAAAGAGCCGCGCCTCCAATTGGGGCTCCGCCATAGGCACGCCACCCTCGACTCATTCCCCATCATTCCTACCTCCGCCCCCGAAGGGACTTGCGCTACCGGCACCCTTACCATTAACGAGATTTAGTCGGATGTTCCCACAAACCACGGATTCCCTCGACAGCGAAGGTAGGCACGGTGTCTTCTCCAAGATCCCTTACAACTGCTTTCCTTGCGGTGATCCCGGTCCTCGTCATGCACATGACCACGGCACCGGTTGAAGCCCAGGACCCCCCTCCTGTCGCCGAAGAGAGTGAGGCGGACACGGTTCTGGTGCCCACGGGACCTGCGCAGCCCGACATCTACCTAGCCGACCTCTCCAGCTTCGACGGTCTGCACTATCTGAGTAATCTCGAGAACGTCACCAACCGGCCGTACGTCTACGACAACCAGCCCGCTTTCACGCCGGACAGCGAGTCCCTCCTGTACACGGCTGCCTACGACGACGGAAACGACGGACAGACCGACATCCATCGCTACTACCTGGCCTCCCGTCGTGTCACCCGAGTCACACGCACGGATGAGAGTGAATACTCGGCCGCGTCTATCCCGAACGACCGTGCCATCACCGCCATTCGCGTGGAGGCGGATTCGGTTCAGCGACTCTGGCGGATGACCCTAGAGGGGATGAACGCCGAGTTGGTGCTGCGAGACGTGGCGCCGGTCGGATATCATGCGTGGGGAAGTGAGGAGATGATATTGCTGTTCGTGCTCGGTGACCCACCCACGCTTCGGGTAGCGGACGTAAGTTCGGGCCAAGTCCAAGTGGTTGCCGAGAACATTGGTCGCTCGATTCACAGGATCCCCAATCGAAACGCGTGGAGCTTCGTGCAGCGGGTCTCGGATGACGAGGCCTGGATCAACGAGGTAAACATCGGGACCCGGGAGGTCAATCGCATCATTCGGGCGTTGGACGGCGGAGACGATCACGCCTGGACGCCAGATGGAGTACTCCTGATGGCGTCCGGGGGTCAGCTGTTTCAGTGGGACCCCGAGCTAGATAGAACTTGGCGTAGGGTCGCCAACCTGGATCAAATGGGGCTGACCTTTTCTCGCATTGCCGTGAGTCCGGATGGAACCAAGATCGCCATCGTGGGGCAACCCCTCCGGGACGGGAACTAGACCCCCTAGTCCCTCCGTGGCATCCAGCCACACCTAGCTATCCAGCAGTGGTTCACTCGTCCTGAGTTGCCCTAATCGGTGCTGTTTTCGCATTGAAAAAGGGGCCGAATTCTGCTATATTTATAGCGTGCAGAATGACATTGTACCCCGGCGAGTTGTTGCGATTGCAACCGGGTTAACAAGGTGCTAAACCGCTCGGAAGGGTCTCGTGCGGAAAGCCGTACGGGACCCTTTTGTTG